>Ga0247760_1000485_pt1 | contig 43123 bp, 51 predicted proteins | sample UWRJL171409R4_FD_179936 | JGI IMG/M metagenome (GOLD analysis project Ga0247760, IMG submission 179936) | Plant litter microbial communities from Arlington Agricultural Research Station in Wisconsin, United States - UWRJ-L171-409R-4 | ecosystem: Environmental > Terrestrial > Plant litter >...
CTGGGTCTGTTGGAAAGATGCCGTTGTTCTGATTGAAAATTTGAAACTGACCTATGTTGTTTAAGCTTGATGAGAAGTTGAAGTTGGACAGTTGATAGTCGACAGGTCTGGACTGATTGGTCTCCCAGGAAGCGCACGGTCATGTTCCAATTGCCAACTCTTGTTCAGGGGTTGTCCGTTGCCATCACTGGTGACATGAAAGAAAGAAGAAAAGAGTCTGAAGATCTTTTCCGATGTGTAACTTGGGTGGCCGACACTGCAACACAACTGCATCGAATTCAAAGGTCTAGAATAATCACCACTTAACGCTCAGCTGAGAGACCAGTCTATTCGTACCATGATATGTGCCGCTGAGATTGCCATTTGTCGAAGCAGTTGCGAAAGATGCTGCACGTTGGCCAGACTCGGAAATTATTAGTGAACGTTGGATTACTAAACACAATTTGGCTTGTTGTTGCGTGCCAGAAAAGGGGCACGCAGGTCTGTCAGCATCGAGCATTCAAGTTGGCGGCAGTACGACTGTGACAGGAGAGAGAACAAGGGCAAAAAGGAAGCAAAAAACATACAACACCGGGGATTCACTGGTCGTCACTGACTCAACTACTAGTCCGGCGGTCACTGGTTTATCGAGGGGAGGGCGGACGGGATCCCGAGCTTTCCAGTACCTATGGTCGGTCGTATGTGGTATGTGGTAGGTTGCAATTAGAACACGGACACTGGAATAAGAGATACGAGGCCCAATTTTTCGCCAATCATGGGGCCTTAAACTGATAAAGCAGGTCATTTACAGATTGGGGTTAGGGTCTAGTATGGCAGATCGAAGCAGTTAGCCGACCCTCGATTTGCTTTCTCTCGTCATGGCGTCACGGCTCGTAGCGCGACCCAGCCCCCTGGCAATCTCTTCGGGGTCGCGATAGCCCGTCTCCGACCACACCTCCGGGGACTTTTGTCACGAGCAACCACAAAACCTCTCGCCTCTCCACATTTGGTAACTGGAATACCGCACTTGATAAACACGCGCGACCCGCCCCTCGCAGCACTTCCTAAGTCTCCGCCAGAAAAGCCAAGGAAACCAAAACACCAATAAAACCTTTGCCAAAATGGGTCTCGGGCTTCTCAACATCCTCACGGGAGGCGTGAAGAATTTCAACCCGAGGACGGACATCCCGTCGCTCAAGGGCAAGACAATCCTTGTGACGGGCGGCAACAACGGCCTCGGCAAGGAGTCAATTCTCCAGCTCGCATATCATGAGCCCTCATTGATCTGGCTCGCCGCGCGTGGTGAGGCCCGCGCCCAGGCCGCCATCGATGACATCCGCAAGGAAGTCCCCAACGCCAGCATTAGGCCTCTGAACCTCGATCTCGCCGACTTTGACTCCGTCAAGGCTGCCGCGCGCCGCGTGCTGTCCGAGTCAGACCGGCTGGACATCCTCATGCTCAACGCCGGCATCATGGCCACGCCTGCGGGCCTGACCAAATCCGGCTACGAGATCCAATTCGGCACCAACCACGTCGGCCACGCCCTGCTCACCAAGCTCCTCCTCCCGCTCCTTACCAAGACCGCCGCAACCTCCAACTCAGACGTCCGCGTCATCGTCCTCTCCTCGGAAGCCCACCGATTCAAGCCCCGCGGCGGCATCATCTTCGACTCGCTCAAGACCACGGCGGAGAACTTCCACACCGCCACGCGTTACGGCCAGAGCAAGACGGCAAATATCCTCTTCGCCACCGAGATGGCCAGGCGGTACCCCCAGATTCGCACCGTCGCCGTGCACCCCGGTGCGGTGGACACCAACCTGGCCACGCCGTTCACCCAGTCGTCGATCCTTTGGCGTCCGTTTGCCATGATTTACTTCCGCGTGATGGCTTTGTCGGTCCAGGACGGCGCGAAGAATCAGCTGTGGGCGAGTGTTGCGGCGGATGCGAAGAGCGGCGGGTATTATAACCCGATTGGCTATGTGAAGGCGGCGGATGCGGATGCGACGAATGAAGAGACGGCAAAGAAGTTGTGGGAGTGGACGGAGAAGGAGCTGGAGGGGCAGGAGGTTTGAGGAGGTGGTGAGAGGGGAGGGGTTGTAAGTTTGAGTGTATGTATGCAGCTGACGGCTTGTAATTATGAATACCTGAGGTATTCAAGTGCCTTGTTCGTTGAGCTTGATTTCCTGTTGGTGGAGTTGAGACACTGTTAGCTATAATGGTATCTAGAACTTGTTGACTAATCTCGGCTTCTCGGGTTGTTTTCAAACGATTCAAGCCTGTCGATCCCACTAAGCGGCCCCATTTGCGAAGATATTAGTCTTTTATCTGATATTGATCTCAGTTGGATACCCAAGGTTGGCCCTGGCTGTGCTGTGATGCCCATGATTTTATGTTCTGCCGACATGCTCATGAAAGCCGAGACAGAGCTACGCTCCTACCCTACCTACCTTAGCATGCATCAAATCTTTCCCTGGCTATCATATTTGACGCTTTTGAGATCATCTTCCAAAGGCTCGCGCTCATTGGCAGCTCTAGTCCTTTCATCAACTCACAATTTTCTAGTACGACACACCAATCCTCCCAGGGCCAGCAACACCAAGCAAGAGCTCGCTCAACTGCAACCTCACCTCACCATCAACACTACCCAATCGATGCCATGACTCTGTTCAGCTTCTGCAAGCCACTGATCCCAAACGGCGCCACGCAACGCAAACGCAAAAGCATTCCAACAGGCACCCCACGTCAACAATTAAAAACCCCTTGTGGTGTAGTTGGCTATCACGTTCGGCGGCAAATGTCTCATTCGTGATTCTTTTTTGGCCTCGGCATCTAACAAAAAACTCTCTCTTTTCGGTTGTTTCTTTGTTTGCGTGGGTGGCTGGTGGGTAAGTTGTGGAACGGCGCCCCACTTAAAAGTAACAGAGCTGAGAGGAGGAGTTGGGTTCCACAGGCTGACTTCCAGGTTGTATCAAAGTAGGATTTGAGCCCTCTGCGAGGACTAAAATTGCAGTGATTCCTCTCATGCATGAATTGGTGGACAAGACAAGGGTACAAGCGGATGCATCAAGCCGATTAGTGTGGCCGGAGAGCAAGGCACATGCATTTTTTTAATTTTTTACAATCCTGTTGTTTACAAGACCGGGGAGCTCTTCCCAGCGATCTCACGCAGCCAAAGGCAACCGCCACACCGTCCCCTTCAGCCACCTCCCCAACTCCTCTATCTCCGCCCTCGTCTTCTCCTCAGCATCCTCAACCGTTTCCTCCCCGCCCATGAGCTCCCTGATATGCTTATTATCAAACCCATGCAGCGCATCCGGCACAAGCAACCACTTTACCCCGCCGCCCTCCCAGTTCTCCTCAAACGCGAACCGTGCCTCCTGCTTCCCAGCCCGATCGACAACCTCTATTCTACCGGGTTTAGACCTAACCACCTGGCTCCCGCACAGCCTGAGCTTGATATCCTTACTCTTCGCGTCGGGCATCTCGTACTTCTCTTCGTCACTGCTGCCTTCCCTTGCCAGACGGCACGCAAAGCCCCATGACTCGTGCGCTAGCATGTCCAGCTCTGTAGCCACTACACCCACAAAGGGCGGTAGCTTCTCCCGTTCAGCAAAGTATGGGCTCAGCAGCGGGTCGCGCAGGTCCTGGTCGTAGGGGATGTAGCTCCAGTCAAAGGTGGGTATGAGGCTCGCCAGGGCATCCTTAGCGTCGCCTCGCGGCGAGGCGAGCATGGCTTTGAATGGTCGGTTGCGGAGCTTCTCCTCGGGCGGCACGCTTAGATCGAGATAGCCGTAGACGCTGACAGCCGCCGCGGGGGCTAGCCGATGGTCGTGGATGCGGGGGAGCTGGGCGACGCTCAGGACGAGGTTTCCTCCAGCAGAGAAGCCCAAAATCGCGGTGCGCGCGTGTCGCGTCCCAGTGGGAATGTTGCGGTCGATGGGGAGGGATTCGTCGGCGAGGATCGCGAGGAGGAGCGCCTCGAGGTCGTAGACGCCTGTGGGGAAGGGAGCTGCGGGCGCTTTGGAGTAGTTGAGGGCGATGACGAGGACGTCCTGGCCATCGGCAAAGGCGCGGTTCCATTCGTCATCGTCGCGGATGTGGCCGATGCAGAAGCCGCCGCCATGGATGGTGAAGAGTGTCGGGAGAGTGGCGGGGGAGGTCTGGTCGTACGACTTGGGGAAAAAGATGCTGCGGCGCACGTCGGTCAGTGTATGCGATCACCCGATGCCTCGTAGGTGACTCACCGGACAGGCAGATGTGGCCGGCACTCGTATCTCTTGACGATATTGGGAGCGCCGTCCGGCGGAGAAAAGTATTCGGTCCATTCGCGCAGCCAGAAAAGCGGGTTGAGAACCCCCTGGAGGCCATATATGTGACTCGCCAGGGAAAGCTTAGAGAGGAGAGATGGCGGCTTGCGCCTCAGGACCTTGCTGCTTCCATTCTCTCCTTCTGCCGGCGCATCTTCCTTAGGGGCTTCCGAGAGCGCCGTGTCCATATTCGGCTCGCGCGCCAGGGGCAAAACAGCCCGTGCAGACTGGCCGCTACTCGTCGTTCAGGGGGCTATCGAAGGTAGGTCTTCTCGGGGCTAAATCGTACGTCGTAGGTAATGGAGGTAGTGCCTGCAGTCTGCTCTGGTTAGCAATGGCTTAGCAATTGGGCCAGACAGCCAGCGAAGAACCAGGAACACACCCTCAAACAGGGCACATGATATCGGCCGAAGCGGTGAAATAGAGAAAGCGTACTCAGCCAGTTGAGCGCTGAGCTTTTATCCGGTGGCTGGGACGGCCACGCGCAGTTTCCCGACAGGCTGCAGTACCGCGACCGGAAGGGACAGCTGGCACCGTCCCAGCTCAGATTGGGCTGATGCGCCGATCATGTCGTTGACGCAACCCATCCCATGGGTTTCGAGTACACGGCGAAGGCAAATGTCGCTTTCTATGCAATTGTGACGCGTCTCTGCCCCGCGAGTTCGAGGAACCAGGGCCGCGGGGTTGTCTTGGCAGGCTCGGGTTGTGGGCCAACAGCAGCGCCCGCCCGCCCGCTGATGTCTCCCAACAAGACAAACAATCGGTACCCCTGGCCAGTGATAGGCACAAAGAAGGTTCATAAAACAACAAGTACGAATAGCTAGACTACAAATACACTTTACAGCTTCAAATCACAAATCCGCCACATGGCCACGGAATGGCCTGTCATCCCATGCCGGACCAGACATCCCATCATATCAAATCCATTCGCGATTGTCCGGCCCCTACTAGCTGATGCTGGGCTTGCCGACAATGATCTCCTCTCCGACGACTACATCGTCCTCGTCGGGGTCCTCAATGCTGGTGCGGCTCTTTGCTTCGACCGCGCGGTCGATCTTGTGGCCGTCCTCTCCAACGACTTCCTCACTATCCTCCAACTTGGCGGGTGCTTCTCCTACGACCTTCTCGCTCGTGGTTCCGTTGTCGGGCCCGCCCTTCTCTGCGGACGGACTGGTGCCCTCCTCCTTCTTTGTCCCAAAGGTTTGCGTCGAGAAGGGCCAAAGACTCCCGAAAGGACCGCTGTTGCTCTTCACCGAGTTCGGATGCACCGGCAGGGGCTTCACAAGGATCTTCTCCCTGGCGGGGTCGATCCCAGAAACCATCCCCCCTTGCCCAGATCCGTCCCCTGCCTTCCCTTCAACCTCAGGCATCGCGAAGTCCCCAAACTCTTCATCCTCGATATCCTCCTCAACGCCATCGTCAGCCCCGTCCGAGTCACTATCATCACGCCCGTCGCCGAACTTCTCCTTATCGCGAAGTTCCTTATCGCCGCGACTCCCGCGGTTGCCTCTCCTGGCACTACGGACCACGCCCCTCCACCACGAACCACGGTTCCAACCGCTGCTCCCTACGCCTTCACTGCCCAAATTCTCAACGTCACCGTCTTCACTCCCGCTACCCGACCCACTGCCAGCCTCGTCATCCTCATCATCGGCAAATGGGTTTCGAAGACGATCATTACCAAGCGAGCCGCCCTGGTTGGCGCTTGTGGCGTCACCGGTCGAGGTCGAGTCTCCTTCTTGACCGCCGTTGGCTGCTGCTGCCGCCGCATTACGCTTGTTCATGGCTAAACGAGCAGCGAGCTGGAGACGAGCGCGGGACGGGGGGATGTTGAGCGGCGGTGGTGGCGGTGGAGGCGGTGGAATCGATGGTGGATTCATGGAATTTGCGTTGTTGGCGTTGAGAGGATCAGTATAGGCTCGGAACTGCACTCCTTGGTTAGCCGGTGCACTTTCTCCTTCATTTTATGCACCGTGATGAAATATGGCCACCGAAACCGAGGATTGTGCTGGGCACGAGATGTAACATGAGGCGAGTTGAGGAGAAACCACAGCGGCAGGCAGGGTTATTACAACCCAAAGTGTCCGGCCAAGGGAATGAATGTATGCAGAAAAGGTAAGAAACCCCAGCAAAACCGGCTGCGCCGTCTAAATTATGGCCCAAGTAACTCACGACTCATCGTACAACACAGAAGTCGCAAGCTTGCATCGCCAAGTTGGGTATTCCCCCGCCGTGTTACTGAACTGATTCGCCCAGGAAAAAAAAGAAACAACCCGGCAGCCCGATGTTACGTAAGGACAGATTCAACGGGTTCTCCAGCTCCCAAAACCCATCATCATTCTGGTAACTTCAAAGAGAAACAGACTCAGGTCCTCGGTATCCGACGGATCGGGTGCTGGTGAGTTCCATCGGTCAAGTAAATGATCGTAGGCGGGAGGATAAATCCAGGAGCTGGAATTTTCGTCACAATCATCGGGCACAGCTTGGTCAGCGACCTGTGGGATACTGTCCGCTGCGATGGTGAGATACACCGAAGCTCCTTGAGCCACATTCTGGGCTCGCTTGGGCGGCTCGGCTCCAGACGTGTCGACCTCGTCGCCCTTGGTGATCCTCTAGAATCCACCAAAGGGCTCGACTGGCGCTGCGGCTAAGATTGCGCCAGCATCGTCATCGTCGTCGATATCCATCGGGGTGTCATCCATCGGAGCATCCTCCATCAACTCATCCTCTGGTGTGTCCTCGTTGACATCGCTAAACGGATCGGTCGGTCCTGGGAACCCACTTGGGCCATCGGCATGGCTGCCAGCGGAAGCAAAGCAAAAGTCACCTACCTCATTGTTGACGTCCTCTTCGTTGTCCTGCTCCTCATCCTCATCCTCGTCGCTGGAGCTTCCAAAACCGCTCATCAAAGTCCCGGCACTGATAGCAAACGGCCCGATTCCGCTGCTTCCTCCGTTGTCAGAGAGATCCGGGCCACCATTGAGACCGGCCTCTGCGAGTACACTTGATGCACCGCTACCTCCCAGCCCAATCGACCCAAGACCAGAAAGACCCACCCCTGCAAGCCCTTGCCCTGCCCGATTCGCATGCGCAACATCTGGCCGCACTCCACCGAGAATAGCGTTATCACGCTCACGCGTCTCGGCCAGCGCGCCCTCAACGTAGCTGATCCAGTCCTGCGCCATCACCTTTTCCAAAACAGTTTCGCTCAGCAGCTCGGGAGGGTGACGCTCCGTAAACTTCACAACCTCTTCAGCGATGAGGGTGAGGTGGCCCATGTAGCCCATACGGGTCTTGTTCACGGTCTGCGAGCGCTCGCTGGCGAGTTGACCGTTGATAATTTGGTTGGTGACGTCAGCAGACTCGAACAGGCTGATCGCAAGAGTTGGGTTGTAACCGCGGTCCATTGGGCCATTGAAAACCTGCTGGACTATATCGTATACCACATTGTGGAGGAAGTTGTTCCACGGGTATGAGAAAAAGAAACTAAGGATGGTGGGAACAACTCTGTTCTCAACGAACTGCATCTTGAGATAGTCACCGACCACGGGCCTGGGGGTGATGGGGCTAGTATCATCGATGGGGGTCGTTGGGTCACTCATCTGACCCATAACAATGGATACATCGGCCGCCTCTGGTGCCCTGCTCTCCGGTTCCGTCGCCAAAATCTGGATCGGTAATTGAAGCGGCGCGTCATCTTGCTTTGTTGCAGCATTCTTCTCCTCGGGTGAAGTGTCCGAAGTTGAATCACACTTGGTAGAAAACAAGGGAGCGGGAGTGTCCTCTGGATGGGGTGACATCCCTTCGTGGGTCGTAGGCGCCTTCGCAGTCTCGACTGAGAGCGTATCTGCCGAGTGAGGCCCCGCTTCAGATGTGGTCGGTGTCAAGAGCGGTGTGTTAGTCTGGCTGCTGGATGCTGAGACGCCCTCCTTCGCGTGCTCGGACTCTGTCGGCTGATGCTCAGACACATCGCATTGTGACTTCTTTTCTTCAAGAGACAGGTCCTCGAGAGACAAATCGGCTTCTTCGGTATCTGCTTGCTCCAGCTTCGACTCTCCCTGTTGTGCCGCTTCGGTACTTGGCACGGCATGTTTTTTCGTAGGAGAAAGTGGCGGGACGAGCAAGTCTTGGTCTTCAAACTGTGCCTCGTCCTTCTCATCGATCTCACGGACATTCAACCTTGGCGAGCTTAGAGGCTCATCGACAAAGTCGTCCTCGTCCCTATCCAGGAACGACGATGTTGGCCCAGGCATTGGGGCTTCCGGAAGCTCTTCAACGCCAGAGCTGTCTTCGTCCGCAGCGTGCGTTACTTCCTCAAAGCCATCGTCGTCCGCCGAGCTGTTTGTAATCTCCAGCTTCCGAGAGATGACCTCCGGAGACGAGTGCGAGGCGCGCATATGGAGAGCTTCCACTGAAGACGGAATATCTTCGCCACGCGCAGGCAAAAGCCGGCCCTCCAAGCGCAACCGCTGGCGCTGTAGGTCGCGAGAGGCAATAAACTCCTCCGAGCCGACCTCGTTAAGCAATCCCATATTGCTACAGTGCAGCAGCTCGGCCATCAGCTCGCAGGTCTTGAAGCGGTCGAAACCTAGCGGCTCAATCTTGCTGCCGAAAGTGGATTCGAGCCGGTCCCTCTGCGCGGGCGAGTTCATAATGAGGTTCATGAAATCGGGAACATGCTCCGCAAACATTCGTAGCAGGGTTCCCAGGTATATAGGGTCTCGGCTGGATGGGATTGAGCCGGTTTCCACGCTGTCAGGGTCGTAGTCGGAATTGTTCTTTCTGATGACCTCGATCACAATACCCACACCGCAGGTCAAGGGGTTACCACCGCCCAACATGTACTTAATGAGTTGCTCCACACAAGGTCGCGATACAAGCTGACGGGTCAGCTCGTTGGGGCCGATGCACGTTTGCTCGTTCTGCGACGCATTGGCCGATACCGTGATAATTGCTTTCATGAAGTCGCCTGCTGAGGTCTGCGTCGCCCAGCTATGCTCGGGTCCAAGGAACGATAGAAGGGTCGGGATCACGTCCTGTGTATAAAGCCACTGTGCAAAAATCTGTTAGCTTGGCTCTGCACAAGAACTTGAAGGTAAACCTACGTCAACGATCCCTTGCCCGCTTTCCGTTCGCTCCAGACTAATTATTCTGAGCAGAAGATCCATGATCATTGGACAGTCAACATGCTTCAGGATATCGGGGATAGCGCCATCCAACGACTTGAGCAGCTCAAGCATATCCTCCGTCTTCTTATCGAATAATGACTCATTGACTTTAGTGAAGTAGCTGGCCTGTAGAGGATCGAGCGGGATGGGGCGTTTAAGGAACTGCCAAAAGTTGCGCAGCAGCGACCTGCTCTCCATCAGAGCCTCGCATATCGACCAGTTATCCGAAGACAGGACTTCAGCAGCAACGAAGGCGTATCGGTTCCGTTTCTTCTCCGTTTCTTCCTCAGTCCCTAGTTCGGCGGCCCTAGACGAAGCGCGCGACCTAGCGAAAGGGAGTGAAATGCTCTTCCCCTTTCCATCCTCGTCATCCTCGTCATCGTCATCTTCGTCGCGTGTGACGACAGGGGCAAGCCTGGGCGCAACCACATACTCCAACAACCGCTCCAACACCTTTTGATCGCGCAGATATTCGACTAGTTTCGCATTGTGTTGCTTAAGCTCCTGGATGAGGTCGCTCTCGTCGAGAAGGTCTTCGAGCTCGAAATTGTCTTTTTCGAGAATTGTATCAATGGTCGAGATGTTGGCATAGCCGCCAAATCTCCAGAACATCTTGGGCGACAGGCCGCGTTACGTGACGGCGCCGGTGAGAGGGTATCGAAAATGAACGGAGAAGAAACTTTGGCAGTCGACCGAAGGAACGGGCGAGTTCATACGTCGGCCTAGCGGCTAAGGGTGGGGAAAGCGTGGCGGTCGTCTATACTCCTGGTCCGAGGAAACATGCAATGCCGGCGTAGATGCTCGGCGCGCAAATGGGTATCTCAATGTCTAGTATCTGCCGGGCTTCGAGGTTAGCTGGTGGTGGGGAGAGAAAAGGCCACGGAGGCAGTGGTGGCGGGTGCGGGTGAGGACTTCGCGCCAGTGACGCACGTGAAGCGACCCGATGTCCCCGCTGACGGCAGCAATTCCCTTGCGACGCGCAACGCCGTCTCCGGCGCGCAAACAGGGATTCGGCGAGCTGTCGCCGTCGCATAGAAATTCCGCAACCCAAAGCCCGCGTCCACGAAATGGCACAACGAGGGCAGAGGAAGGGAGGTCGCTGCTCTGGGAATCCGACACCGCCACTCGTTGAAGGGGAATGGGGGGAATCCACGTACAGAAATTTCCTGAATGCCAAATAATGTTACAATTAAACACGTGTCGAGCCTGGCGGTCGACGAGAAGAAGACGACTCCAGTACCATGAGTGTCCGCCGACAGGAGCGCGATGTAGTCGGGTTTGATGGCGGACTCCAGGCTTTTCGAAATGTGGTTCTTCGTGGATCGAAATTGAAATGAAGTCCGCGGGTTGGGTCACGCCCTCTGGTGGCTCTCGCTTTCCGGGGGCTCTGGGGGCTGCCCGCCCGCTGCCCAAACACGTTGACTGCCTGGCCGACCCCACAAGTCCTTCGGTGAGCGGGTCGCTGATTGGCCGGAAGTTTCTCGAGGCAGGTTCGAGGTTGGGCTTTGACGAAAACCTGGGCGCTTGGGCCACACTGGTTGGGCTGCTGCGAGGGAATGGATTGGCTTTGTTATCGCCGTGGATGAAGGCTGAAAAGGAGACGGATGACGAAGCCGCCAGAGATTACATTTGCTGCCACTTAGCTCAACGTCCGCTAACTACCAAGGAAAGCTCCCTATCCATCCCGGCCGACACGCAAAGCCTGTTGGTTCTCCCATGCAGCCCCTGGTCCAGTGACGTCCGCCATCACCCAATCTTGCGCAAGGGCCAGTGCAAATCTCCAAATCTCACATGTCCACAGCAAATCCATCCCAGCTACATAGTGCTTTTGATATTGAGGTTATTCTATCGGAAACATCGTGCGATCAGAAGCTCACCAAGCGTAGATCACGCTCCCGCCCTGCCGCGCGCGATGCCGCCCGCCACGTTTTCGGACCCCAGTCTCGCACGTGTCGCCAGATTGGACCGGTTTTCACCCCCTTTCCAAGATCTGCTGACTAAGACCTGCAAACAACCGCACATCAATGAGGCCTGATGCTGCGCGCGTAACTTTAGATATGTCTCAATACCTCATGTGATACCAAAGGTCTAGATCCGAAAGTGGGATTCCATTTTTGTAGGTCTGGGCTCCCAAAAGGCTAGCTGTGTTGCGCGAAGTACAAAGCCCCGGTCGTCACTTCCCAAACAACCCCCTTCTCGCTCACAGCACCCCTCACCTTCCCCAGACAAACTAAATAACCCCCACCCCTGAAACTCTCTACGTATACCAAGTCGGCGTAGGCACCTCATCCAACAACAAATACCTCCCCAACTCCCGATTCTTATACGCAACCGGATCATGCAGCGTGTGCGTCCTCAAATCCCTCCAAAACCTATCCAACCCAACCTTACTCGCCGTAGCCCTCGACCCCGTAACCTCAAACACCCCCGCCGTGACACGCAGCCCCGTGTCCGTCGTGACCACCTTCGCACTAGCCACCCACTCAGCCCACTCACCACGCTCCCGCGCCGTCAGGCCCGCCCTTTCAGTGCCGTATTTGGTGTACAGCTTGTCTGCTTCGTCACCGGCGCGGTCCACGAGTGTCTCGGCGGCGCGGAGATGAGCGAGAAAGTTTCCGTACGTCGAGAGGATGTAGAACTCATCGGTGGAGGCGTCCTTGGTTTCGCCGCCAAAGGGCCAAGCGCGGGTGTTCTTGACAGTGTAAATCTTGGCGAAGTCGAGAGCGCCCTGGGCGATGCCGAGGTAGAAGTTGATGAAGACTAGCTGGATGCTGGAGGGGGTGTGTGAGTTTTCTCTGTTTGTCCTTGGGGGTATGTGACCAGGAGCATAGGTACTTACGTTGGAAGGAGGAGGGATCCGAACTGGATCCCCAACCACGCCGGGTCAGGCTTCTTCGTCTCTGCGTCCCAGCCGAGGGCATCGGCCCAGGGAGCAGATACGTTTTCGATCTTGACGCTCCCTGACTCGGTGAGACGTAGTCCGATGTTGTCCCAGTTATATGAGAAGGTGATGCCCGACTGTTGCGTGGGCACAAACGCAAAGATGTGCTCCTCGGGTTTTCCATCGACGGCACCCTCAAGCACGGTCAGGTCCGAGACGACACCGCCCGTGTTAAAATTCTTGAAGCCATTGTATGTGAACTTGCCGTCCTCGACTGTAATCTTGAGATCATTATCACGCGGGTTGACAGCACCACCGATGAAGTAGTTATTCTCCAGAATCAGCTTCTGGTAGCGGTCCGCCTGTTCAGCCGAGCCTACGACATTCGCTGTAGTGGACCACAGAAGATGGTAGCCCAAGAGCATACCAATGGAGCTGGAAAGACATGTTAGTATGTCGGTTTGATACCTTCAGTTGGGTATGAAAAAGGGGGTTGGTGGCTTACCCATCTCCCTTTGCCACCTCACGAATCGTCTTGTATCCTACACTCCATGGCTGCTCGCCGCCCCCGTACTTCTTGGGACCGAGAACTTTGAGCAGACCGGCGTGCTTGAGAAGGGCGATCTCGGCTTTCGGAGACTTGTTGGCCTTTTCGCGAGCGGCGGCATCAGTAGCGAGGACGGATGCAACATCCCGCGCCCGCTGGATCCATCCTTCAGCATCAGCGGGTAGCGTTGCCCACTTTGATTCATATTCCTGATATATCGCAGGATCAGTAGCGGGGTGGATTTGTACTTGAATGTTGTCGCCCATTTTGTCGGGGGTGTGATTTCCACGCAGTTCCTAGTTGCAATCCCTCTTCTCAAGAATCAAGGTTCAATGTGAAAGTTGAAATGATAATTCGGGTATCACACAAATCTGCAACGGAAGGCAAGTAAACAACAATGATAGGTACGTAGGTAATAATCAACAACAACATCATCTAGAACTGCAACGGATATCACCCTATTTAGTACCTCACACCATTTCCCGTTGATCCAATATCACCCTAAAACCCAATGACCACATCCCAAGCCCATATTGCGAACTGAGACCACCACCTCTCGCAACCACCAGCTACTGCACACACCTTACCTTGTCACAAACCAAAAATACCAGCTCACTCCCATCACCCATACCTACCTTACCTAACGCTCCAACTCCAGACAACCCAGCCCGCAGCACGAAAGCAAGTCCCATAATTAGCGATCTACAACTCCGCGTCTCCCTCCCGCACAACCCTCACATCGTCGCCCCTCCCCATACAACCCCCAGTCTCAATTGGCGGATTCCCCAATGGCGCAACTGCTAGCCCTTATGATGGCATCCCATCCGCATAGAAGCTATAATCCCTCACAGCTAATGAACTCACCATCACGCACTGCCTAGCACGCGCCAAGCCCATCTCCACGTGGGGCAGAAGACGACGTGAGCCCCACCTTCGCCCTCCTCACCATGTCTGCAGTCATGAATAGTATCGATCTGCATCTCAATGTACGAAATACGCGCCAGGGAAATGCCGCGCTGCCGCAGAGAATGCAGATTCGCAATGGTGCCGCAGACGCCGAACGCCGGGAAGCTCCGCCCTTCCCAGCGCCAAGGCGCCAGACGCGGTGGCATCGCTCGGCTCTACGATGGCATCATCGAGCTTAGCAATGATGGGATGCGAGATGCGGGACTACGCAGCACACGAATGCGGTTACGGTAGGTGTCTTGTTCGGCATGATCACATAGATGACCTGAGGAATTGAGGAAGGCGTTACGAAAATAATCCACCGCAGTGGGCGGTCTCCGTCCGATCCGGAGTATAAGGTCCAGTAGCAGGTAGTGATATAATAAGGCGACACAAGGAATTGTTCTCACATCATTGCGTATCATCACACGAATACGCAACTCAGAGCCTCAATCCAACGACAGAACGTGCACCTAACCAAAAATGGCGGACGCAGCAACACTAAACAGTGACCCTGGCCGGCTTAAGTTCGCGTGCGTTATCGGTCCTAGCCCTAAGCGCATCGAGATACTGACTTCATCTCAGCTACTAGGTGCCTAACGTATCAGGTGGTCTCGTCGTCAGCAAGATCCGGCAGCAGACCAGCTGGGACCTCAAGTCCAACCTGCGCTACGCACAAACAGCGGAGCGGGTCGGCTTCGAGTACGCCCTCACACAGATCCGCTTCACAGCGTCGTATGGAGCTGCCAACCAGCACGAGTCCGTCTCTTTCTCCCAAGCCCTCCTACAAGGTACCGAGCGGTTGAAGGTGATCGCCGCCATCCTGCCCGGGCCATGGAACCCGGCCGTGGCAGCGAAGCAGCTGGCTAGCATCGACCATTACTCAGAAGGACGGATCGCTGTCAACATTGTCAGCGGTTGGTTCAAGGGCGAGTTCACAGCAATCGGCGAGTGGTGGCTCGACCATGCTGAGCGGTATCGTCGCTCCAACGAGTTCATGCAGTGCCTGAGAGGCATCTGGACTGCGCCTGATGATGAGGGTTTCACCTTTGCGGGTGACTTCTACCGCTTCCGCAATTACCGGCTGAGCCCCAAGCCCGTCCAGAAGCCGCACCCTGAGATCTTCCAGGGCGGCAACAGCGACGATGCTCGGAACAACGGTGCCGAAGTCTGCGACTGGTACTTCATGAATGGTAATGACTTGGAGGGTTTCCGGACCCAGATCCTGGACGTGAAGGCCCGGACTGCCAAGGTTGGGCGTGAGGGGCACGTCCGCTTCGCTGTCAACGGCTTCGTGATTTTGCGCGAGACCGAAGCCGAGGCTATGCGTGTTCTGCAGGAGATCCAGGGCAAGGCCGACGTCGAGGCAGTCAACGCTTTCCGCGACGCTGTGCAGACGGCGGGCGCGAGTACCGATAACAAGCAAGGCATGTGGGCGACCAGTACCTTTAACGACCTGGTCCAGTACAACGACGGCTTCAAGACCAAGCTGATCGGCACCAAGGAGCAGATTGCTGAACGTATTGTGCTGCTCAAGAGTCTTGGCGTCGATCTGGTCCTGACGGCGTTCTTGCACTATGAAGTAGATATTGAGCAGTTCGGCAAGGAGGTCCTCCCGCTTGTACGCGAGCTTGAGGCGCAGGGCCGAGGCAAGGACGTGACGTTCGAGATTGAGCAGACAGGGAATGTGTACAGAAAACATACTTCGTAGTGCGGCAGATAACTGAAACCCAAGAAAGATACAAGACACAGCATGGTTCAAAGACCAGTATCTGGTGCGTAATCGAGGTCGATCTCGATAGAGTCGTCCTCAACCAGAGAGGGTGGCGCGATCACCCACTGGGACACGTCGGATTCGTCGTTGCCGTTGTATGCACTGACAGCAAACTCGAAATCCCACACTGAGGGATACAGACCGGTCAGGAGAGCCTTGCCAACGAGAGGCTTAACCATGCCGGCCACCGGAACGTCGCGCAGTTCTCGTTTCTCGAACGGATGCGCGAGAGTCGCTGTTCTGCGGGCCCAGATGCGATATCCAGCAGCGGCAGGTTCGCCTCTCCACCGCAACTCGGCGCTGGTTCGGTCCACGATGGAAATCTGTAAGCGCATAGGTGGTAGAGGGGTTCCCTTTCCAACAGTCACTGCTCGCGCCCCACCCGGTAGTCCTCCTCCTGCCATATTCCAGGTCTGGACAGCAACGTCGTAATGATGGCCGGATACGAGCCCCGCAACGCGGCCACCGGTACCCTTGATGCCGACAATGCTGGGGAAAACACCTGGAATATCGCGGTCGCGGGAGAGGACACCAAACCGGTCGATACGAAGTGGATCAGAGGGATAATCCCAGCTGATCAGAAAGCCGTCGGAGGTGGCATGCGTGATGATGTGGTTTGGGGCCGGCAGCGTCTCGGGGTGCGCGACTGCGGAAACGAGAGGACTCCAGGCTGACTTGATCGTGTCACCAGCCCTACTGCGCAATTGATACTCCCACCGCTGACCTTTGACGCAGAAGGTCGTGTCATACCGGTTCGAAGGCACGTAGCAAGTGGTCCAGTCGTGAGAGCCAGCGAGCCGAACACGCAGGTCATACCAGAAAGCACCATAGACGGCGTCCCAAGTTACGGCCACGCCGCTCGGAGCGGAGCCAGCCTTGAAGTTCGTTGGGGTTGAGACGATGCGGGGAGGGATGGTGGCTGGGATGCAGAGCTCATGGCGACCAATGTTGAAGTCGGCGACGAGGGTGCGAGAGAAAGCCTGGGCCAGCTGATAGTCCCCAAGCGCATTAGGATGGAGACCATCGTAGGCTGCCTCTGAGTGGTGTTGACCGCCTATATGCAAGCGCATCAGCCGTTGGTCCTCAGGGATCCAACCTAACTAGCGGCAGACAGCAAAGCTTGTGTCTCACAGGAGTAGTTCTCGCAGAAGCGAACAAGGGCTACCGGCGACTCCGCTGTCGACCAGTCGGAGACGGCCTTGGCGAGAAGCGAGTTGTACTCGTCGGTCTTCGCAGGCAGGTCTTCTAGGCCGGAGAGGAAGGTGCGGTGGGGGACGTTGGCGATGGCAAACTTGAGGTCTGGTTTGGCGGAGCGGGCGTGTTCGACGAGAGTGCGGATGCTTCCGAGCGTTTCTCGCGCCCCGCTTACCCACCATGCAAGGTCGTTGAAGCCGAGCTGCACGAAGCAGAGGTCGGGCTCGAACGCGGCAATTTGCTCTGCGACCAGCCCCTTAGCTTGCATGGCCTGCCGACCGCTGGCAGAGAAGTGGGCGCAATTGGCGAGGAAGGCCGGCGAAACGCCTTTCGCGTAGCCGCCACTGCTGCGAACCACCCCCGGTCTTGGCGGCTCCGAGGCCAACGGCGGCGGCCGGGGCGGTGAGGGCTTATCCGGTGGGACGGTGCCTTCGTAGGGCCCCACAAAGCGCACTGCGACGTTTTCGCTGCAAAACCACTGCCAGATTCGGTACCGCCAGGTGAAGTCACCTTCACGGCCGTGCGAAATGGAGTCGCCCACAACCATGACCTTCATGCCGCTATTTTTGGTGTCCATTTTCCGGTGTTATGCCGCCTCGTGTCGCGGGGAAGAAAGTGGATGGCAGAACCCGAGCTCTTGGGTGGGAGAATGAGGATCTTCGGCGATGGATCGATGGACGATACGTTACGATGTTGCCCGTCTATTCGGACGTCGAAAACGGCTTTTGACGTTTAAAGCGGGGTCAAGTGATGATTGCGGAAGGAGACATTGGCAAGCTGGAGCGCGGGGTTAGGGTTCGGACTGGGCCAGGGAAGACTTGCTTGTTCCCTTTGCCACCCAATTCTCCGAGGTGCAGTGGGGGAATTTTGTAATTTCCAATGAAAGGGGACAGGCGAGATTGCGCTTGCTGAAGGGGGACAAGGCTGGAATCCTTCCCCAGATTTAGCACAGGAAGCTTGGAGGACGCGGCGAAATTTGATTTGGCGGCTGATACAAGGCTAAGGCAACCTCTCGGGGGAGTCACTGGGGGTTGCTTGGTGCGCTCCAGGGGACACAACAATCTACTGGTCGTTAGCGATGTCCGCAAATTTCCCACCCAACCTCGCACTCATCTCCGCTTCCAGGGAAGCGCGAGTCTGTGACGCTGAGAACCGAGCAAACCTACCAGAAATCCGGTTGACGGCCCCGGACGGGTAGAGACGTCGGAAAGGGGAGAAAAGCGGAGCAACACAGCGGGAGAAAGGGGAGACCCAAAGTCGCGTGGGACAAGCTTTCATGGAATAAGCTCACAGGTTCCACTTCCAGATTGCTAACAAGGACATTGTAACGTGGGAACTCCGTCTTGGCCCCATCGGTAGGGCATCGTGAGCAGCTACCCGTGCGACAATGTTGCCGTCGTGTTCCACCGCTGGCGGGAGCTATTCTGGGTGCCGCTGCCTACCACACTGCTCCGCATACAAGACCGTGAACGACGACGACAGCTTCATCCCAGTGGCGGATGACTAACACGGTGGCGACAGCGGCTAGTAAGATTATCTCTATCTCTGGCCGATGTTTCGCGTTGCGCCTCTCTGGAGATAGCAACGGCTCGAAGTGGGCTGTTTCGCAGGCTCACCCGTCGGTGGCTTGATGTGCTGCAGAAGCGGAATCGGCTGCTGGCTGCTGCTGGGCGCAAACACCCTGAACATCAAGGTCAACAAGCTCATGTCCCCCGGCCCAATGTGGGATCGGCCGAGGACGGATTTCCAGCCTCGTCGGTGCTTTTATTACACGTGCAGGAAGAAAACCGGGAACAGTGGGGGAGAAATGAAAACAAAGCTGCAGGCCTCACCGCGTTGACCGCTGGCGGTCCGGGATGGCGTTGTGATGGCTGCCACGATTGGCCGAGCCGGTCTTGGCAGCCCCTGAGGCTTACCGCTGAACGAGCAGTGCTGGGTCTTGCAATTACAGAGCAGCAGGCCAGCCCTGTCCAGGGGGAGATCTCAGCCCGCGTCTGCTCGCAATTTTGGCGATGACCGCCATGCAGGCGTGACTGGAGGGCGCCGAGATGGGCGTGGTGCGCGATGCGGCCGTTCGTACAAGAAGCCGGACGACGGCCGCGCTTCTATCCCGTTTCTCTTTCCTCTTCACTCCCATCATCTTGCCTGCCTTCCTCGCAAGTCGTCGCTCCTTCCTTGCATATCCTTCGGGACCACTACTTTCGCTTAATAACATAATATCACCTTCGGGTATCCACTCTTTTACCAAAATGATGCACAAGCTTCTTTTCCTGGGCGCGCTGCCCGCTGCCTTCGCCGCTCCCGGCTGGGGTGAACACCACGAGGAGGCTTCCAGCTCCAGCAGCTCTGCCCCCGCAGCCACCTGGGCCCCTCACTCCACCACGTCGACCGTGTATGCTACCAGCACCTACACCGTCACCTCGTGCGCCCCGACCGTGACCAAGTGCCCCGCGCACAACACTGTCGTTGTCACCGAGGTCGTCCCCGTGTCGACCACGGTCTGCGCCGTCACCGAGGAGCCCAAGGAGACTGAGTGGGAGCACGACTGGAGTTGCTCCACCTCCACCTCTTTCGCCGAGAAGGTCTGGACTGTCACCACCGCAGTTGCGCCTTTCGCCGTCACCACCAAGATCCCGGTCACCACCGTCATCAAGACCGGCTACTCCACCGAGTTCTCGACTTGCGTGCACACCGTGACCAACGCCACCAAGCCCTACGCCGCCACCACCCTCATCCCTCTCACCACCCACTCCTGGGAGGAGACTTCGACCTCGTACTCGGACTGCGTCCACACCGTCACCAACGCATCCACGACCTACCCCGTTACCACCTGGGTCCCGGCCACCACCTACACCGCCTGCCCGCTCAAGCCCACTGGTGGCGAGTGGCCCAAGCCCGCCCCTGTTGAGACCGGCCACTACTGGCCCGTCCCTGCTAGCGAGACCACGGCCACTTGGCCCGCTGGTGGTGCTAAGCCTACTGGCTCGTGGGCTACCACCTCTGCCAACAAGCCCGTCTACACTGCCGGTGCCGCCAACGTGGCTTCGGGCGCGATCAAGATGCTCGGCGCTGCTGCTGCCGCCGCCGTCCTTGTGCTCTAAATTACTTCTTCTGTTGATGATTGATGTTACCCTCGGCTGTTCGGCAGGGCTGGTGTGTTTGGGGATATGACTAGCGGAGGAGTTCAAAGGGGAGTTTAAATTAATAAAATCGGCGTTTGAGCCACTTCCTGATCATTGTGCACTGTGAATTGTTTCCGCTTTTCTGTGTCTTCATATCTTCTCCGTATTGTCGCTATTGCCAACGAACCATTGTCCATCTTGTCTTATTTTCACGTCACTCAAATCCAATTCTAACTTTCTCAGATACCGCCAAAAGACTCTACACCAAAAAAAACAACCCCCCCCCCCCCCCCCAAAGCTGTGGACAGTTCCTCTTTCCTCGAGCAACGGAAGTGGGCTGTGCAGTCAGAGCGCAGGTCGTCCGTCCGTCCCATGTCGTTCGGACATCAGCACTGACACTTTCCCGCCAGGAAACCAGCAGAAAAGGAATGACAGCGGTAATTAGATTAAGCAGGGTTGACCAGGATCACGTACTGTACCATCACACGAAGCCTTGCATGTCCCTCCTACCCTTGCTGCGCGCCGGGCGATTATGCACCAATCATGAGCTGGGTCACCCACACTCATCAACACTTTCTGGCTGTGGTGCCTGAGCGCCGAGTGACAGTTGCGCAGGCGCCCTCCAGATACTGAGATGAGCCCATCCCGCCCGCCAATCTCAACAGTTTCGATAGCATTCGATAGCGTGGGGTGGGTAGATGGTTGGCGAGTTATTTTATCTTCTTTCGTTTTTTTCCCTTCCTTTGGAGCTGCTGCAACTGTGGGAATGCGGTGTTCGTTCAAAGTTGGGGGTCACCGAACAGGGAGTGAGCGAGCGGTGACGGCCGGGGATCGGAGGAACTCTGAGCTCTGAAAAGAGAGCATGACATGCCCGCGGGTGATGTGCCCGTATTCGTCACAGTCCGCGACCGAGCCCAGACAGTGTCACCACACACACATACCACACAGGAAATTATGATTTATGCTAGAATTTGCTGGGTTATGGTAAGGAGCCCCCTCCTCTTACATTACAAAGAAACTGAGTTTAAAGACCAAAGCCAATTAGGGTAGGGTTGCAGTACTCCAGTTGACTTCTATGCGTTTGTGATGGTAGCACAAATCTTCCTCCCGCCTCTTTCTTTCCCCTCCTCACAAGGCCCGGCTATCCAATCCAAATGCCTGTTCCATCCAGCAGTTCCCATTCTAAACGCCCCCAACCCATTCCATGACCCTTCTGATTTACATGCATGCAGCGCCATCGATGCCAATCACCTTGCCGTTGATCCACTCGCCATCCTGGGACGCGAGGAAGCAGACGACACGGGCGATATCGATCGGGAGACCGACACGGTGGAGCGGCGACCAGCCAGCAGCGTACTAGAGGCAGAGTTAGCATTTGTTTATCTCTTCAGTGCGGTCCCCGAAAAGGGGTAGGGGACGTACCTCATCAACACCCTCATCGTCGAGGTTCTCGCCGTTGGGGATGTACTCCTTGCAGACAGCGTGGTACATATCGGTCTTGATGCCACCGGGGGCGACAGCGTTGACGGTGATCTTCTTGTCGCCGAAGTCGATGGCCATGCAGCGCACGAAGGTCTCGATGGCACCCTTGGATGCGGAGTAGACGGCGTGCTTGGGAACAGCCTTGGCCTGACCGGTGATGGATCCCATCAGGATGAGACGGCCACCAACCGAGAGGTGCTTGTAGGCCTCGCGGGCGACGAAGAACTGCCCACGGGTGTTGATGTTGAAGACACGGTCGAACTCCTCGGGGGTCACATCCTTGACGTGGCCGAAAGAGACAACACCGCTGTTGGAGCAGACAATGTCGAGCTTGCCGAACTTCTTGACCGCCTCCTCGAAGAGCCGGACGATCTGATCAACATCGGAGACGTTGGCCTTAACGGCGGCGGCGTCGGTGCCGTTCTTCTTGATCAGCTGGACGACCTCGTTGGCAGCAGAATCGCTGTTGGCGTAGTTGACAATGACCTTGGCGCCACGACGTCCAAGCTCAAGAGCCATCTCCCTGCCGATACCGCGGCCTGCGTGGGGTTGTTAGCCACAGTCCATCATCATCATCATTACCGTTATCATTGTGATCATCGGGAAGTGTGATATTGGTGTTTAAGCGGGAGGGTGTGGCGATAGGAAGGGTTGGTGATATTGCTTATCGCGGCGGATGTGGAAATGACTTGGTAGCACCGCGCGACGCGCCTTAATTGGCTGGGCCGCTCCGCCGCGCAGGGATGCCGGGGTGTCCCCGGATCTCCCTGCCCCAAAATGGTATTTCCAAAAGAGGATGAATTGCGGCGTTGGGATGAACGGCCGGGTGGGTGTGGTGTGGGGTGTGGGGCACCAGCAGCCTGGGCGGGCGGCCGGACATCGAGTTGGGGTAAAAAGTACCGACCCGTCCGGGCACCGGCTTCCCCTGAGAACGTGTCCCAGGCGCCGAGCAATGGCAAAAATGCCATGCTGCCGGCTAAGTGGGCAATTGGGAAAGTGTGCATGCAGGCCGGCCGAAAAAAGATTTCCTGGCGATAGGGGAGAGCGAGAGACACAACGTACCAGCGCCGGTCACGAGAGCGACCTTGCCCTCCAGCGAAGCAGACGCCAACCCCAGGGGACCGGGGATGGCGTCATACTTGCTCTTCTGTGCGGTAAGTCCAGGCATGTTTTCGGATTTCGGTTTGCCTAAGCTCGTGCCGGACGACAGTGATGGGAGTGGTTGCTTGGTTTCCTTTGCTGTCTCAACGGGGTCGGAGCGGTTGGAGGAGAAGTGAGACACGAAACGGCGGAAGATATCCGACAACCTCATTCGATCCTGCTGCGCTGGTTTAGTCGTGGGAAAATGATACGGGGGGTGTCTGGGGGGGTTGAGACTACGTACGAGTCTCTAGGGTGGATGGCGAGAGTAGTCGACGTCGAGATGCCAGGACGGCCGGGTCTGGGTCTTATATGAGAAAGGGGGTACGGATAAGGAGGGCGGTTGCGGTAGCGCAGCCTCACCGGCTATTTTGGACACCAGTGTGTGTGTGTGTGTGTGTGTCGTGGCAGCGACATGTTGCCCCTTCCCCTGGGCGATCCCGGCTGCCGGACCACACGTTGGAGGAATGCCGGACTGGGCCTGGCCTTCCACGGACAATGCGTGCGACAAGTGGACAGTAGCTGAGGCGCCGAGACGCATCCTGGGGACCTGGCTGGCGGACTGCCTGCTGGTCTGGCCGGAGCTGCATAGTATTCCGTAGTGCGGTTGCCGGTTGCTGGATCCAGGTTCGCGCGTTCGGTCCGCGGCATTGCACGAGATTGGACCTTGATGATTGCAGATTCATTGCCTGCAGCAGGTCATCATGGGAAAATGGATCCAGCTCTTTGGGCTGGTGCGTGCGGCCGACACGCGCGGGATATGGCAAGGCCGAGAAGACTTGCCCGTCGTCATGGTGTTGTTGCTGGCCGGGGATCAATGCTGGTCCAGATAGAGTTGGTAGCTTGTCCGCTGCCCGCGTCAGGAAATGCTACCAAAAAACCCACCGCCCAGCCCTGCCCTGGCAACCGCAGCAAGCGGCCAGCCACCTCAAGCTGACGCTCGAGCTGTGCAAAAAGCGTTGGTGCAACTGCGCACCGCCTTTACGTAGTGCGCATTTCACAGTCTCCGTTCTGCATTTTCTCGAAGAGCAGTCAGCTCACCCACCTACCGAGCCAAGCTCAGCCAAAGCCACCACCCGTGTCCCGGACATCGAATTCATTGCTTGTCAGTGTTGCATCCCCTTTTGTGGATGTCCGATGCCCTGTGCGCCCTCCTGATTCGACCACTTTGCACTAAGCGCATCTCAATCTCCTCGTCTTGGGCTGGGCATGATCCACTTTCCGATACAGCCTCCACAGCCTCCGGCGCAAACCGCCATTATTGGCGCAGTCGACGTTAGCTTCAGGGTCCTCAAGGTCGATGTGGCCGTCGCGCAGGCTTCCATCCAAGATCCGGCCGGACTGCCTCATCTGCCGCCCACGTCGTGCTTCGGCTGTCTGCACCACCAGGCCTGAGTCTGCTGCGCAGAGAAAGTCGGTGTCCGTCCGATCGCGGTCGCTCTTAACTCGGCGCGCGACCCGCTCCGGGCTACTGGTCAGTCCCAAGTAATTCCTACGCCCGAGTCGAGTCCGGCTGGGCCAGCACCCCCTGCTCGCGGTCATGCACGCACTTAAGCTTGGCCGCGTTGATCCCGTCGCCCTCTTCCAGTGCTCCAGCGCCCCGGTCCCAACGGCCGCGTCTTTTCCGGTCGACGCCGCCCCACGGTCTGACACGCTGTCATGAAACACAGCAGAGCAAACAAGAATAAAACATCGCCGTCCTCCATCCTCTGGCGGGCCTCCGCTGATTAGCAGAGAGCGGTAATACCGATTACATGTCGCCATGCTGCACGCCGAACCACCGCGTCGCTGCAGCTTGCGACGCAGTCTCACCGACACTACCACCGACACCCCGCCCGACGACCCCTCCGGCGCTCGTGCGGCCGAAAATGGAGAGACATGGTCTGGGGCGGGTTGCCACGTGATCCCTAGTGGTGTTGGCGATGAGGTCGATGAGGCAGGCCAGGACGTACCATTGGAGCCCCGAGAAGTAACCATCTGCAGAGACAGGCGGGAAGATGCTCGCCGGGAGAGGTACTGTGATACCGAGAACCGACGCCTGCAGTAGCGTGTGATAAATCGTTCTGCCTACTGAATAAGGTAGCCTGGGCGGCGGGCTTTCTGGCGGTTCCTGCATCTCGTCCTGCGATCTCAGCACGGACTGTGACGTTGCCAGAACAGGCTAACTAACCGTACCAAGACTGTTCGAACCGAACCCGTTCGCGGGGCGGGGACCCAGGAACCCAGATGGCCGAGGCCTGAACAAGCCAGGGCACAGCACAACGCCACACACAGGTGCTTGGCGAGCCGCAGGTTTGGGATTTCCCGACCCGCGGGAACCATCATATCACCCGCCGGCACTTCCCCTGGGACCAACAGGCCGACCCCGTCGTACACAGATCCCCAGAAGCCCACGGCCTTGGAACCCCAGATTCTGGCAGGATTAATAGATCGCACACTCCTAGCAGGTTACACCCCCATGTTCTCTTTGGGGTGCATCCAGATCGACATGCATTCCCCAGCCATCTGCGGCCAAATGTTAGAGGCAGAAGCCTACCTCGGGCATATCCGAAGATGAAGTTAGCTGTAGTCCCGACGCCAATCATGACAGAAATAGCACACGCGCGTACTACTTACATATTGCCAACTGATTTCGCCATCTATTCGCGGAAGCGCTCAAGCGGCCGCTCTGAACACGCGGTCCCTTGTGCTCACGGCCCTCATCGAACGACCACTTGTCTTCTGTTTAGTCTGGCTACGCCAACTTCCCTTTCCGTTCTCGCGGCAAGCCTTATTTCTTCCCTTCTTTTCCAGTCTTTCTTCTCTGCCTACCATTTTATACAGTTTATTTGTGGCCTGACGCCGCTCTCAGCTTGGCATCCGCACTGTTTTCCTACCAACAATGTTGGACGTGATGCAACGACTAACAAATGTGATAGATTCGAAGCTGAGAATTGTGTTGCCTTTCTCTTTTTGGCATCAATCCTACCGGGAGCAACCAACTGACAACTTGTTTGCAGTGGTATCGCAGCATCCGGACTAGGGGTCTAAGCTCGTAACACGCAAGTCTGCGGGATACCCCATTCAAACCCCCTTGCAAGGATATCATCGCGTATCGCCGTGGAAGTAGATATGCAGCATCACCCATGATGTTAGCAGCTGATTCCCGGGTTGCACGTACTCATATGGCATTGAAGGCCGCCATGGCGGGTGCCCTTTTGCCGAGTATGTCAGCTTGAGATTTGCAAATGCAGTTGTCCTTGCTACTATTGGCAAAGTTGCGCAAGTAGATATCACGGGTCATCAATGTTTGTGCTCCATTATACCTTTCGAGGACGCCAGCCTCACTGTATTCGTTCAGTTCCATGGGATTACGAAGTGTCACCCTGCCATCTCTTCTCGCGTTAAGCTAAAGTGAAAGCTCCTCACTCAATGCTGCTCGATTCTCATCTCTCCCTTCTTTGGCAAAATGGTCGTCTAAAAAGGGCAAAAAAGAACAATTGGACCCGCCCGGATTCGAACCGGAGTCTTTGAGGATGAGTTCATTGGTGGAAAGGTGGAAAGGCAACGCTGAGTTGGTAGTTGTTGCGGAGATTGCTTATAAATGGCGTTTTTCGTGTTTTGTGTTTGTGTCTGATTCGAACTTGAGGTCGCTGGTTGAGTTTGCTTGATTTGGTAAATGTTGAGATATGCGAAGTCAAACCTCGCCCATCCGCAACGTGCTACCACTGCACCACGGGCCCTTTGGAAACAGTACATCGAAAACTGACTGATAAGGTGCTTGCACTGGTGGATTTGGAAGGGGAGGCGGTCTTTAAGTTTCGGTTCAAACCCAACTCTCATACATCCCGATAAGCCGGAGAGGTGCTGTGCTGAGGCGGGCGTATCTAACTTCCTGACAAGCAGGGAAGAAGCACAAATAGAGAACCAGGTTATCAAACAGCAATCAATTGGCACACCTCATATGTCTGAGTCTGATGAGTCGTGCAGCATGTTGTCACTTGGGCCTTTAAGCTGAATTCTTCACTTGACCCTCAAGTCCTGCAACAGACAACAGAAAAGAAGAACCGAAACTAATGACACTTTCAAGCGAGTTTATACTGTCGTCCAAACCGTCATCGTTCCCAAGAACAAGGGGCACATCCCCTCCTGAGCCCTGGTTGTAAAAGTCCCGTACTGATCTGCCTCCTGAATTCAGAACCGCCGCGGAACAGCAGCGCCAAGACGATGTTCCACGAGAAAAGGGGGCTGTGCATCCCCAGATGGTCGATTGGGCCATGCACGAAGCTCACCAACCGGCTGTTGACCCAGAACCTGAGACACCATGGTTGATGTGTGCCGCGTTCAATTGTTGCGTTGGCATTGGACGTGAGCTCGGTGGCTGCCACTTCTCTTCTCCTCCTTCTTTCACCTGTGATGATATCCAGCACATCCGATGGGAGATGCTCAATAACGTGCAGGAGGATATTGAGTTCTTGTGACGTGATGGAGTTTGATGTGTCTCGCCCGTCCTTGCTCAGTCACCATCGGTTAGCAGATCAGGCATGAGTGCATCGTTACCTATGGCTGCTTGAAGAAAGAGATAGAGATACGAGGGGCTGTGCTATCTGCGGAGACTACTGACGGCCGTGACTGATTATTTTCATGTTGATTGGGGGTTTACGGTTTAAACTTTAGGGGCAGCATGATTGCATTATGCGCTTGAATGTGCTCAAATTGGCCTCAAAGAGGGAGAGACCCAAGCGCCAGAGAGCCGACTCTTTCCGGGGGGTGCAAACCCGTCCATTGCGGCACAGATTTCAACTGACACATCACGAGTTACGATGATAACTGATGCCCAGCGAAGAAGTGTCAGGACAATCACACAGCCCCTCGTCCCGAAACTGAAGGCTTCTATTTTTATGTGGGCGCCTTTCTGTGAGCCACCGTGTCGCGATATAAACTTTTCACGAGATCGAGGGTCAAGCTATTATTATGGCCTACCCCTTTTCCGTATTGAACATGGCCCAACAACATGACCCAGCACCACGGTCCTCGACATGGCCCTACGTATGTATTTTCAGACCAATATGATCCACGTTAACGCGTCCACACGGGAGACGCACAGGGCACGGAGTGCCCCCCCCCCCTTTTTTTTTTTTTTTCCCCAGTTGCCTTCTGTTTGTGTTACACAAACCCTTCAAATTCCGCTCCGAGCCTCCCCGGATTTTCGCTGCTGGGCTGCCGTCGCCTTACGTAAAATTTGCAATGCTTTGAAGATTTTTTAGAGATTTAATATGCTCAGCATGCGAATTATGCTTACCTTAGTTTGACTATCATGGCCCTCGGTCAACAAACGCCTTCTTCCATTTTCATGGTCGATCTCAGCTGCGGGTGTATCGCTATGTGGCGCAGTGCGGCCTCGTTCCGCGACTCTCCCTGACAGAAACTATCACGGGATTGGGCTGGAAGCATTTGGGAAGCAGGGCCGGCTCTTGGCGGTGACGACCACACTTCCCCGACTTAGGTTAGATAATTACCACATTCTCTTGGTATGTAGGGTTCTTCGTTTCGTGTAACATCGAACTAATCACATCAGCAGCTAACGCCTCCCTTTGGGTTAGGGTAACGAAGCGGTGGCTGCATCGGGATCAATGAACGCGACGCTCGCTGCTGGCGGCCCCTTGCTCCCAAAGCGTGCCAGCTGCCTGGATTGAAGCTTTTGAAATTGAACGGCATCAGCAACCAATACCGCGGGCGGTGTTGCCAGGACGGCATGATCGATGTGACACAAGATCTCTTGCCAAAATCATCAGACGGAAAACCTCGCGTTTATCAGCCGGTACGACTCAAAAGTGGGGAAAGTCGGCACGGTGCAGCCCAAACAACTGTGGGTCAAAGAGGGTCTATCTCCTGGGCAGTGGCTTGGACACACAGTGGGTGGACGAAGGCAGAGTGTGAAGGCCCAAAGCGCCTTTGAAGCGGCTCTGAAATGCCAGGGGCCTTGCGGAGACGGTGGAAGGATTCCGGGTGGGCCAGTCATGGAAGAGCTAAGCCACTCTTGCCCGTTGGCGAGCTTCTTCGTGTAACCGCTCAGGCCACACTGTCTTGGCTCACAAGAGTCTCTTGAACATACAAGTATTCGTATTCGTCCAAGTGCCGGTTGCAATTGTTCGCCCAGCGGTCAACATCGAGCCTCAGATTCAAGGGTTAGCACCATCAAAACATTCATCCCGCCCCACAACACCGCCGCCACTACCACTTACACACCATAAGGCATGGTCGACCATGTGTACTTGGCCTACCGAGGCCTAATGTTGGCCATCAACACCGTCTTCTTCGTTGCACTCGCTGCCTTGGGAGTGGTCGTCTTTCGCGACGGAAGCTTCAAACACCACGGGAGCGTGGCTCGCCGGGGCTTTCTTTGGTTCCAGATAGCGCTCTGGCTTGCGGTCCTGTATGTGCAGTGTGCAACGCCCTCCCACCTTCCGACATGTTTGACTGACAGGTGCTGTTCAATCAAGCGCCTTTTTTTCGCTTTGATCACCAGCGCTGGTAATCTTGTCAGGTACACCGGCGTAGGAAACAGCACCCCTGAGTCCGAAATGGCTTTCGAGCGTCTCTCGATTTTCACCACCTTCGTCAGCACCGCTGGCGCCGCTATTCTCATGCTCTGCATCACCAAGCTCATCGTAGGCACCAAGGCGGTTGCCAAGCAACAGAAGTCCAGCAAATATAGCATCTTCGTCACTGCCTTTGTCGCCTTGGTCGTTCTGCTGTCGTTTATCGTCATGGTCCTGCGAGAAGTTATCGTGTTCAGATATATCTGGGACTCCCGTCAGATTTTCAACCAAATCCGAGTTGCAGCTGGGGCCATGCATGTTGCTGCGATCGACCTCCTTCTCATCGGCGGCCTGGCTAATACCATCTTCGCATGGATTCAGCGTGGTGTCACACGCAAGGACGCGGGGGGCGTTTATTCCAAAGTTGGCACCTTCGTCTCTGCCATCGCCAGCATCCAACTCTTCGTCTTCACTTGGACCTTTATCGGCGGTATCATTGTCACTCTTGGCTTGGGAACCAGAAACCTCGACTTCGTTGGATGGAAGGTCTTGAGCCAGGAATTTTCATGAACGGTTTGAATAACTAGTACTGTGCGTGTACTGTATATCCTTAATTAGTATTTATATACCCGTGGATATAATTTGAAGTCTTTTCTAACATCAGGTTTATCTTGAAGAACACCGCAATAAGAATGTTGATTCTTCTCGTCCTTAGTGCCTGCTAGCGAGCCGACATCGGATATCGACTGTGCACTTTGCGCTTTGTCGTGTACTAGGATTGGATGTTTGCCGCCAGTGGGCCTCTGACCTGCAGCGATATTGCCCGCTCTTGCATGGTGAGCGGTATGTAGTTTGAGGTGAAGCCGGTCAAACTGCATGCTGTCGGGCGGAACCCGAACGGTGTGTGGGTTTTCATTGGTGCGACCTAGGGTCTTCTCCGATCAAGGGTCCCCGGGTAAGCTGTTCCGTGGCGGGATGATCGATCCGTTCTTTGGAATCAAGAAGCGGTGTAACCAAACGTGCAGTATCATGCCTAACAAGTAGGGATTAAGTAGGGATTAGGACGACCTTGACCTTCTTCTCCTGTCCTCTCGTTGGCTCGTTGGCTTGTGCGCGCTAAAAAGCGCCACGCGAAAATTGGTTCGCGGGGAAGTGATGGCCATTTCATCCCAAGAACGTCGACGGCGTTCTTCGCGTTCACAAGACGAGGGAAGGTGCGAACCTAATAATTCTCCCCCCACAAGGTCTCCCCTCGGATCTGGAAGCCACCCCCGCCTTCTGTTGCAACTTCAATTGTTGCACGTCTCCTCCTTCACGGATCTTCATTGCGGCTTCTTCCGATCGTAATATTGAGATGCACGGCATATGCAGTCCCCACGCCCGGGCCGTTCACGGAGAGTGGACGGACCTGCAAGCAGCCATTGACGGGAAAACGGTCCGTCCGCTGAACGGCCAGGAGCTGACGATCGGCCAAGTTGTTGCCGTTTCGTGGTGTGTACTGGCGGTTTCTCCACGCTGATGACCTTTGCCGGTGGAGGCTAACTTGAAATTGCAGCCATGGCTCGAAGGCGCGCCTGACGGATGTCCCGGATGTCCTCGATCTGGTCAACCGCAGCGTCTCCTTCCTGGAGAATGAGCTGGACAATGGCCGCATTATCTATGGCGTCAACACGGGCTTTGGCGGAAGTGCCGACACGCGGACCCAAGACTTCGAGCTCCTTCAGAGCGCCGCAATTCAACACCTCAACGTCGGCATCCTGCTGCAGTCCGACAAGGGACGTCGCAATCCCAGAGGCGAAAACGATCTGCTCCGCAGCCATGCTTTGCCGACTCCAATCGTCAAGGGGTCTATGCTGATCCGCTGCAACTCACTCATGAGGGGCCATTCGGGCGTTCGAGTGAGCGTCATCGACTCCATCATGCAGCTTCTGGCTCAAGACATGACACCCGTCGTGCCTCTGCGCGGCAGTATTTCCGCTTCGGGAGACCTGTCGACCTTGTCCTACATTGCAGGTGCTATCGAGGGCAATCCAGATGTATTCATCAAGGTTGGAAAGAGCGACCAGCAGGAGCAGAAGATTCTCCCCGCCAGCGAAGTTCTTCCGTTGGCAGGATTGACACCTGTTCGGCTCCAGGCGAAGGAGGGACTGGGAATTACAAACGGCACGGCTCCAAGTTGTGCCGCTGCTTGTATTGTCATTCACCAAGCAAACCGGTTGGCGCTCCTGACGCAGCTGCTCACCGCCATGGGAACTGAGGCTCTTGCTGGCACGTCCCATAACTACCACCCCTTTATATCCGCCGCCCGTCCCCATACCGGCCAGGCAGAGGCTGCGGCGAACATCCTCAAGTTTGTCTCAGGTTCGAAACTGTCGCCCGATCGCGGCCCGGAGCACTGTGGCCTGGCCCAGGACCGCTACGCCCTCCGTACCGCTCCGCAATGGATTGGGCCCCAGCTGGAAGATCTGATGCTCGCGACTCGCCAAGTGGAAACGGAGATAAACTCAACGACCGATAATCCTATGATTGATGTGGCAAATGGACGAGTCCATCATGGTGGTAACTTTCAAGCGATGGCCATGACCTCGGCCATGGAAAAGACGATGACAGCGGTGCAGAATCTGGGCCGGCTCCTGTTTGCCCAGAGCTCGGAACTCATCAATAACATGACGAACAAAGGCCTCCCACCGAACCTGAGTGCCGACGAGCCAAGCCAGTCTTTCACATTCAAAGGATTCGATGTGAACATGGCTGCCTACATGGCCGAGCTGGCATATCTTGCTCGCCCCATCAGCACACACGTCCAAGTTGCCGAGATGACAAACCAGTCGGTGAACTCGATGGCTCTCGCCGCAGCTCGCTACGCTCTTGAAGCAGTCGAGGTTCTGTCTTTGATGGCGGCCACGTATATTTGCACACTATGCCAGGCGCTTGACTTGCGCTGCATGCAAGTTGGGTTCCGTTCGGCTGCGATTGTGGGCATATCCGACAAAGGGATTGCCCGTTTCGCTGACAAGGCTAACCCGGCACAGAGCAAAGAGCTCAAACAAATCTTTGTTAATTTCGCAGAGGCTGTAATGCACCGCTGGGATGAGCTGTCACACCTTGACACCACCGAGCGGAGCGCAACAGCAGCGCGGGAGGCGCTTGGAGGGCTGATGGAGAATCTTGCTGCTGCTCCCTTCTTGAAACCGACACCAAGTCTTGACGAGTTGATTCAATTCCGAGAGGAGACGGCAGCGGGATTGGAAGGGCTGTATAATGCAGCACGGAAGGACGCATTTGAGATCAAAACCACGGCAACATACCTGAGCCCGGCGTCGAAGGTTGTATACGAGTTTGTACGGAAGGAACTCCAGGTGCCGCTTAACCGCGGTGTTGTCGATCATCCTCCTCTGTTGTTCCGCTCAGCCCAGGAGCACAAGTTGAAGGGGACGAGCAACGGCAATGCTAATGGTAATGGCGTGAAGAAGGACGACATGGAAGCACGCGGAAGGATTCTTGGGACGATGGCGAGCGAGATTTATGAGGCTGTGAGGAGCGGTGAGCTGCATGACTGCATCATGAAGTTTGCGGAGGGCTCGGGCTTTTGGGATGAGTAGACTGGATACGTCATTTAGGTTTGAGTTTGTGACACCTTGCTCCGGCAGGGAGTTGTGCTGTTCCAATGGGGGGAAGGCCGAAATCACATAGACTACAGTCTGGTTGTCTGCGACGAATGTGGGCACACGAAATTTCCTTTTTGTTCGTCGTCCTGAGCTAGGGTGAGCTAGGGTGAGCTGTGGCTGATTTGTCCTGAGCTTTCCCTGATTCTTCTCTGAGCTAGGGTGATCCCATACGCAGCCGCTGCTCAGCCACAGAGACCCGTTTTCAGCCTCTCCCGCTAAAGTTACCTTCGACGGAAAGTAGGTGACGCCCATGTCCTTGGAGACTGCGCAGCGCAGGCGGTGCGTAGATGTAGTTGCAAGTAGTGCGTGAATGGAAGTTTAGCAGTAGTTGCCAGATTTAGCCTGAATTAACCTGAGCGGGTGTGAGCTTTGTCTTGGGCTACTTCTGGGCCCTAAACCCGCTTCTTGGCTACTGATCCCAATTTTGAGCCACTTAGCCCACTTTTAGGCTGTTGATACCCATTTTTAGGCCACTGATTTTTCATTTTAGAATATACCAGTGTATGCCTTGGGATAGTATACGATATTCTAGTTTAGACTTTGGGATAGTATATAGTATCCTAGCCTAGAGTTTAAGATGGTATATGATGAATCTAGCACATAATGGGATGTCTTGGAGCATGCCAGTACATATTCTGAGATGGTATATAATATTTGGACCTGGCAAAGTGTTACGACCTGGGCCCGGAAGGGGTCAAGACAGAGTCGCGTAACCGAGTAACGTCCGAGGACGAGAGGTGGTCACTGGGGGGTTAGGGTAAGGAAGGGAGAATGTTAAAGCAAGTCCTCTCAGGCGGAGTGTCGCGGTGTTAACGGTCACATGTCACTATAATGCATAGGCGCAGAACTGAATAGTAGGACACAATTGAAGGTGATCAATTGACAAAGCGAATACTTGCGTGAAGAACCGGAAGTTCTTCTCGCCATCGTGGGTACGATGATGAATCTCTATACTGCCGGCAGCAGGGCAGCGGATACCTTGATCATTGTGATCATTGCCAAGCTCGAGTGATCAGAGTGGCCACTCCGTGTGAAAAGAGGTGCGCACGGTGCCCGCGCACAGTCTTCTCCGCGGAGGTTCTCTCGGGCCGTTCTGGCCCAATGCGACGACTGGAGGTCGTCACAAAGTCTACCTTGCACATAGCGATTACAATCTTAGCGATAATCTGGCTATTGAACTGGGTTGAGCGCACAACACAACACACACACCAAAACAAACCACACCCCTAAAAACACGTGCATGCGGTTCCTCCGATCGGAGGAGTCGCAGAAACTTTTAGGGTTCGCACCTCCGGTGCGTGGTCACAATGTCAATTGATGCAAAAGAGACAGATCAGACATACCAATTAGAACGTTATCTTTATTATGGGAACTTTTGGGCAACAACCCCGACTGTATGGCTGTAGAAGCTAACTCCCTACTAATAATAGGCCTACATTTATATAACTACATACCATATGCACCTTCCCCGGTGCTCCTCTTAGGTCATGTACAATATCTAGGTATCATTTTCTGCAAGCTGGGTACCCCAAAGTGATCCCTGAGTTTCCACGTACATGATTGGACAGAACGCTATCTGTGGCTGGAAGCTGTCACATGTGGCTGACTTCTCCCGACACACCAATTTCAGCTGAGCCGCCACCATGAACGCCAGGTGCAAGGGACAAATCATGGTATTAAAAGGTAACCGCCCACGCAGCCTGCTCTGGGCTGAACGCTCTCCTTCTCTCCCAACCCAGCCCGTGGCGCCCGTCTGCCATTTCGCACTCCTCTACCTCATCGTTGACATTTCGTAGCCAATCCACAATCACAACGATCTCCGTACCTGAGATCCTTTGGGTTGCCAAACCATGTCTTCATCTACCCTGACTGCAAAAGACGGTCTTCCCAAGACCGAGTGCGACATCTGCTGTGGCGAGGGGGCCATCCTAACCAGTGCCACAGTCGAGGACTTCATGGAAGGCCAGGAAGCGGGCTGTTTACTGTGCGAAGTACTCGGCCATGCCGTCACGACACACGCGCCAGGTCGGCCACTGGACGAACCAATATCAATCTGCCATGGGCTAGGCGTCTACGAAATGGTGGTCGGAAAGTACGACCCTGACGCCGTCAAGATCTCCGTCTACGGTCATGACCGCCCGAATGCGCCGCTGAGGTTCGCCTACGAGTACAAAGGCATGGACAACCCGCCATCCGCCGATACCATCGCGGATATCACCGGCGACACGTCTTCGTCAGCGGCTATGGACAAAATACGCGGCTGGATCGACGAGTGTGATGATAGCCATGAGGACTGCAATTTGAAAGAACCACAAACCCTACCCACTCGAGTTCTCGACGTTGGCTCTGCAAGCAACCTGCAAGTTCGGCTGTACGAGACCGGCGGACAGATCGAGCGCTACGTCTGTCTGAGCCACTGCTGGGGCGGACTTCAGCCTCTCACAACCACCAAGGAAACCATCGAGGCGCGAAAGCAGGGCATCAACTGGGACGCGCTCCCTCCGACGTTTCAAGATGCGGTCACGATGACCAGGAACTTGGGCATCCGGTATCTGTGGATCGACAGTCTCTGCATCATTCAAGGGGACCACGACGATTGGCAACGCGAATCAGCCAAAATGCACACAGTCTACCAGGGCGCCTATCTCACACTTGCAGCATCCTGGGGCTCTGGCCCACGCAGCGGTCTCTTTCGCAATGTTCCCCCAGAGTACCGCCTCCAGGACTGGGATCTGGACGGGCAACACATCCGTACCCGTCGCAAGATTCCGCACGTCAATTCTGGGCGTGACCATCCCCTCATGCGCCGAGGCTGGGTCTTCCAGGAACGACTAACATCTCGGCGTGTCCTTCACTTTACTGCCACCGAGCTGGCGTGGGAGTGTATGGCCGATAACGACTGCGAATGCGGTAATTTTGAGCAAGTCCTGGGTGTCGGCGACTACGAGCTTGCCCCGAAAGGGAGATACCGTCCAACCACCGACAAGGGACCCCTTTGGCTCGCTCTTGTCTGGTGGAAGGTCGTGATGGATTATTCCAGGACCCAACTTACATTGGAAAAGGACATCTTCCCGGCGCTGTCTGGCGTGGCCGAGTTGCAACGGGTCGCTCGAGACTTGGTGCACTCCGGAGGCTCGGAAGATGACGCAAGGTACTACGCAGGCTTATGGAGTGATTCGCTCACCTACGACCTTCTCTGGCATGTGCCCAAGACGTGGGGGCTTCCCGTACTCGAGTGGAATTACGATAGAACGACGCGTCCCTCCAAGTGGCGTGCGCCAAGTTGGTCCTGGGCTTCGGTCAAGTCGCCTGTCAAGTATGACCTCCTTTTGGGCTTCGAGTCCAAGTTGGACACCTGCGAGGTTGACATCCAGCACCTGGGGGACAGTACAACAGGCCAGGTCGAAGAAGCTGCTCTCGATGTGTCCGGCATGTTTGTGCCTGTGACGCTTCACAAGTCTCAGAGTAGTGAGGAACGACAACGACACCGCGAGGCATATTTAAAGTTTGGCGATTTGGAGATCTCTTTCGAGGAGGACTATGACATTTGGGGGGAGCCCCCTGATTACGGATATCATATCGAAGACGGAGACGAGGTGTACTGCCTGCTTGTTGGCAAGTGGTTTGGACAAACCGAGTCCGACCCACCGAAAGATGACGACAAACTTTGGTTCATGGTACTTATCAATATAGAGATGGACATCTATGAACGCATTGGGGTCGCAACTATACCACTTCCGGGCGAAAAAGAGCAGTCAGAGTTTGAGGATCGCTATTTGGGCTTCTTGAGCAGTCTGACTGGAACAGGGGACATCCGGATTTTGTAGGAGGTTGTGTCGCAGGCTGGGTGTTGTCTGAGGGCCGCCGAACATAGCACTAAATGCCGAGCCCCATTCGAGGTATCACGGAGTTTAGAGTTTTCATGCAAGAGGAATATTTGAGCTTTGGGTGATGTTGGCAACCTTTATTGAATTGGGAATATCTCTGAGCGTTGCAAGCATAGGTATACTGAAAACAGAGATTTCCAGTGTAATGGCTAGAACCAGACAGCTCTCTAGACACTGCAATACGGCCAATTCAACCTATCTGCGTGCAAGTGGTCCAACTTGACAATAAGTGCATTCAGTTAACGCGATCAGGATGATGTAGCTGCATAAAACGGAACGAGGTCAGGACGGTGTAGCTGCATAAAACGGAAAAGAGATGTAAGAGGAAGAGTGGGGTCGAGCGTGTCGTCCTCGTACACCTGCGATCCGGGCCATCTCACGCCCGACCCCGATGAGCTGCAAAATGTTACGGGCGACGCCGAGCTCCGCGATCAGTTTAAGGCCGAACATGGTTTCCTTTGCGAAGATAGGGCAAGATAGGTACGGTTGCCCCTGACGCGTTCCAATTTGCAGCAACATGGCAGGATTATAATCCCATGGAGAGGAAATGCGAGGAGAGAAGAACCACAGCAGTCTGACCGGTCGGAGCCTTATGCAGGCGAACATTCAAGCTGCTGCAGGCCGCGTCGCCAAGGCATTTTTTGACTTATAAAAGCACTTGTCCAATTTCTCTGCAGCTTAGGTAGTCACTGGCCGTCGGGAGTGTCGTGCATGTACAACATCCAACAAAAGGGGTAAAGTGATTCGAGCGTCTTGCTCAAGAACAAAACAAACACCCAGTGACCAGTTGCCGAAGTGGCAGGTTTTGCTAGCAGTCCAACTTGGAGTGCCCATTTACTGACATTCCCCGAGACCTTGCATGCGGCTAGAGGTTTCGCCAGATAGGTGACTCTGCCCAAAAACTGGCGGTAGTCATACTCCAAGAAAAATCCCGCGATTCCTCCGGTCGGAGGAATCACTTTGCAATTTTAGGGGTGTGGTTTGTTTTGTGTGGTGTTGTGTGTGGTCAACCCAGTTCAACATCTAAGAGTATCTCTAGATTGTAATATAGTTCCCACACATTATAAAATCGGCGCATTTTACCTCTCAAGCTAGAGGGAGTTAGTAGTTCGTTCTCTTCATCAAGCTTGCCTTTTATACCAAGCTCCATAGTTTTAGTAAAATGCTTCATCACCCGTATATCCCAAGGATCGGAAGGCATATATTTCTTTACATATCTTAAAAAAAACATCAGTTCTCGGTGTTAAATATATGCGCACTATTTACTTATAAATACCCCACTTCAAGTACTTGTAAGTAATTTTTTTGCTTTTAGGCCTTAGATTCCTACGAACCGTATAAGGGCTGATCTTGGAGCGGTTACCTGTAAGGCCTTTCCTTTTAGCCTGCTCGATAACGGCATCTGCTGAATTGAATATTTTTAATTCCAATTCCATTCTGTACCTTAGCATTTTATTAAGGATGATGATAAGTTCAGGGTGTTGAATAACAGAAGTAGAAGTGCTTTGAAGAAAGGTGAAGGTACGAGACTTGGAGGGCAGAGGCTAAGTCCCTAAAGGTCAAGTAGGCAACACGAAAAATACAAGAGGTAAAGGCGAGGCTGTTCATTTTCAAAATGGGGACCGATTTTGGCCATCTTTATATATGGGACCAATTCTGGGCCCACTCGGCCAGAGCCGAAGCAATTCAGCATGCTGCGGCGCAGCGTGCCGAAAATGGTACTTAGCCTGAGTAAAGGAAGCAAGCCTGAGCAAAGACTGAGCAAAGACTGAGCCAGGCCTGAGCCGGGGTGAGCAGTGTCACGTGGGCGAGGTACAAAACAGGAAATTTCGTATGCCCAGATTCGTCTCATACAACACACGTTCTCCCTCTGAATCTCACGTATGACCCAATCGATTCACGATACTATGTACGTGGTTCCTGCAGTGACCAAGCGTGTGCTAACCAGCAGCGATATCCTGGCAATATCAAAGCAAATGCGATGACTGTCGTTAAGCAGCTCCTGTACTCTGCAAAAATGACCACACACCGGTCCTTTCGACGTTCATGTATCGCCCTTATGCCTCGGGCTCACTGGCAGTCGCAACAGCCTGGATCATCTCCCAGTCGATCTCGGAGACCTGCGAGTCACTGCTGCTGCTGTAGACTAGACAAAGGAATCGATTAGCAGCGTCCCGAAATCAAACATCATCTCAAAGTAGCAACGCACTCACCAGAAGAGCTATCGCCCTCAGTATCCTTCTTCATCTCCACATCACGAAGGACATCCTCCTCTTCATCCATGACAATCAACTCTGTCAAGGTTCGTCAGCAACAGCAAAACTCACTGGGCAGGGATGGGTGATAGCTCACCCTCAATATAGCATATCACCATCTCGTAAAAGAAGAGTTTGCGATCATCCAGCACGGGTCGGCTGCGCTCGCGCTCTTCGTAGTACTCGTTCACGACTTGGCGGTACAGTTCGTCGAGGGGCTGGGCTTTGGCGGCGTGGGCGGCCGTTTCGGCCGCGATGCGCATGATGTAGAGCTCGGTCGGCATCCAGGGGCCTTTGCGGCGGAGCTTGAGTTCTGGCTGGGGAGTTAGTTGGGTTTCAAAGGGACTCAGAGGGAGGGAAGGAAGGCTTACTCTCGACGGACCAGTCGATGATCTCTGTGAGGTGAGGATTGGTTAGTTGCTGTTGAGCAAGGGAGAGATCTGGTGGAAATGGGTTCTTACTGCCGGTCGCCTCTCCTTTAGTCGGCGTCGAGTCAGCAGCAATAGAGCTCTCGGCGTCCCTGTCCTCGGGGATGGGCGAAGGCACGGGAGAGGGAGAGGGTTCCCTGATGCTGCTCATGGTGGAGAGCGGATGGTATGAACACGTGTGAGGTCTGCGATGAAAGAGGGAACGCTGAAATGAGCGATTGAAATCGCGGGGATTGGCAATCTCGAGATCGGTTGGTTGGTTGTGGTGCGTTGTGGATTGAATGCGGAGGGGCAGCGGGAGAGGGTGGAGGGAAAGAGCTTGGGAAGTGAATAAGATCCGCCTGGCTGGGTCGGCGGTGAAGATGGGGGCGCTGATGGGAAGACCATTGCTTGTTTCTGCCTTTTCGTCTCATGTTTGAGTGCTGGTTGTCGTCCGAAGTGTGAGCCCGTGGTCTTGTTTCCGGGGCAGGTCACTTGGGCTCACAATGTGTTGAGAGGGTTGAGTGTCTGCTTTATAGAAAGAGAACTGCCGCGCAACTGCTTCATGAAATTAAGTCTTTATAAGTTACTAGATATAGTTATTTCTATTCTCTTTTTACTGAGGACTCAAGTCCAGAGGGTTAAGGTTGTGGTTCAACATCTTCAAGAACCAGGGTTAGGGTTCGTATGACAGCCGGTTCTCGACCCGGCAGAACTTCGGATGGTCCTGCGAATCGTGAGGTGCGGGGCAATCAATTTCTGAAACGCAGAGGCCCAGGCCTCCAGCGAGATGTCGGGCAGGATTGGGCAAGCACGTGCTTTGGGCCTGTCTGACCTCCGCAAGTTCAAGTTTCCCAAGGACCCCTCTCCACCAGGCAGGAAACTCTTGTCTCTGCAACTCTACCGCTACGCATCGCTCTTTGGAAGTACCCATTATCGACAAGCAGCTTTATCTTTGCCCCCAGAACTACCCTCGCCACCGACGCTGTCGCCATGGTCGGTTCGCGCTCCGGATCGTCGCGACGTCACCATGCTGACCCCTCATTTTAGGCCCCCAATCCCAAGCACCCGGCGATGACCGCAGACACCGTCGCTCAGTACAAGGCGGTCTTCGATGTCTTTGTGCGTTACCTTGAATGAATGTCCCAACCTCGGTGTGCGCCGCTAGCAACTAGCGCTGCTGCACGTCGCTCTGCTGGAAGTGCACTTTGCTGACGCGAAAGCACATGGCTGCTTTGCTGCGAGCAGGACAAGGATCACACTGGTTAGCACCGGCCCCGGTCATCCATCCAAGCAATCCTGGTCTTGCTAACCTCCCCGTCTCCAGGTGACATTACCGCGACTGAGCTTGGTGATGTCATGAAGGAGCTGGGCCTCAACCCTAGTGACTCTGAGCTACAGGATCTCGTCAATGAAGCAGATCTCAATAAGGATGGCGTGATCTGCTTTGACGGTTCGATCCCCTAACCCCCCTATGTTGCTCTAACCAGGACTTGCACTGACAGTGCGGCAGAGTTTCTGAACCTCATGTCTCAGACGGTTAAGGAGACGGATTCCGAGCAGGAGCTTCTGAACGCTTTCAAGGTTTTCGACAAGGACGGCAGCGGGACTATCTCTACGGAGGAGCTTAAGAATGTGCTCCGCTCCCTGGGCGAGAACCTGACCGATGCCGACCTTGACGAGATGGTCAAGCTTGCTGACAAAAATGGGGATGGCCAGATTGATTGTGAGTTCATACTTCTCGCTCGGCCTATGACCATAGCTAATGCCGATGTGCCGTATCAGACCAGGAGTTTGCTAATATCATGCAATGAATGATCTGGCAACCCGGAGGTGATTCTTCGGTCATTTGGCACGGTATTCATCAGTTCACAGACAGACCAGCAGCGAAACAGATTTAGAGACCAGTAGCGAAACAGATATCCCATGAATTCATTCTTTCTGTGCCGGCTTCCAGGTTGTTCGATACAAGTGTCCGTCGTCCCACGTCCCAACTTCAGACAGGCAACCTCTTGTCGTCCTCAAGCCTGAACATCCGTAATCCGTGACCCATAGCGTATCAAGTTCCCATCTGGATCGATATGCGCACCCTCCCGCAGCCCATATGGTGTATCGCTTGGAGCCACGTGGCGAATGCTGCCCTGGACCTTCGACCAGACGGCGTGCAGCGCGTCGGCATCTTCGACATACAAATAGGCACAGCCAGCCGTTTTCAACGGATCGTGATCGGGATTTGTCGACACGTGTAGCTGGATGCCGTCCCGGCCTGCGTAGCCGTAGATATCGCCATACCGCCGCACCTCGAAGCCGAGCTCGCGGTAGTGATCGAGCCAACGGGTGAGATTCTCGGGCAGAACGCCGAAGACCGGCGAGACGGAATGGAACTTGGGCAAGCTGCCCGTCTTCTTGTCCGATGCTGTCTGCTCTGCTGTGGAGTTCTCCATGCTGCGGTAAGTAATGTGACTGGCTGACACCGAAGTGTGGCGCAAGGTAGTTAAGTCAAGAGGGATTGTCTCGGAGGAGGGTGGCGAGATGTCCTGCAAGGCAGCCTGAGGCCTGAGAAATGGATGGGGTGAATGGGGTGCGTGGATTGAATTGTCTGAGATACCACTACTTTCTGACGTTGTAAGAATGATGGCCCAGCCCAAGCTCTGGCCCCACTGCCACTGTTTTTAATGCCCTGTGGACTGTACCAATCGCTACTGCCGAAAGTCTGAGGTTAGAATCCGGAACGGAACGGAAATTCTTCAATCCAAGTGCGGGGAATGCGCTTGCGTACGCTGTCTCTGCTTGAGACGCGGCGGTGATTGGGTATCAGCCGTAGCAAGCTGATCGCGATTTCCTGTTTGAAAATTTGAAAAGTTCCACACACCTTTGCAGTGTTTGTCGTGGGGATCGCTACGGGGTGTGAGACATCAATCGCTCAGCTCGTTTCAATATTGAGTATTGAAGTAGCAAAAGCAACTAACGATTGCTCCGACCTCCCAGCTACGGATTCGTACTGGCGGCCGATTCTGATTGTTCTCACGAGTGTTGAAGGGGCAATAACAACAAACAACAAAGCCTGTGCATTAGGTATTGACAGTTAGTTCCGACTGATGGCATGGGAAGACGAAACGCCAGTCCCAAATCGTGCTCGGTAGCGCTCGCCGTTTGGTTGTGACAGGTGACTCGGTATCGATATTAAGAGATGGTGGACGCCACATGAACCCCGCGGCTGAATGGACGGGGGGGGTGGTCGTCGGTCTCGGCCCACGCTGACCCAATGTGACGGGTCGCTGCAGTGGATTGGATTGTGGGCAGCGCCATCGGGGGATGCGCGGCATTGATTGTCATGCACAAACTGCCAATCATGGCGCCCACGTTCTCAAATATTGCATACCACGCGCTCGCTGCCCCCTTTTTCAGCGCGCCACCACTGTCTCGTCCCCAGCCTTACACTCGCCCACAGTACGCACCACCCACACGTTCTGCAAGCCTCAGGAGTTCTCCGATGCGGCTGGCCCGTGTCTCGGTCGCGAAGGCAACACAATCATGGGATGAAAGTAACGGGGAGTGTCAGCTATCAGGACACTTTCATTATGGCAATCTATTCAGATATCGGAGAGCAATCCGTCTGTCTACCCCTGGGAAAAGGAATGTAGACCCGAGACCAGACCAGGCCAAAAGCAAACACGCCATCAAGGTTCCAACTTCGAGCCGATGACCGAGAACCCCGAACCCGAGCCCGATACACACCCGCAGCCAGACCCTCTCTACCTTGCCCAATCCCATTTCCTCAGTCTACGTCGCACACACACCTAATGTACACCCTCCCTCCCCCATTTGCCACCCTCAACGCCCTCC
>Ga0247760_1000486_pt1 | contig 43108 bp, 27 predicted proteins | sample UWRJL171409R4_FD_179936 | JGI IMG/M metagenome (GOLD analysis project Ga0247760, IMG submission 179936) | Plant litter microbial communities from Arlington Agricultural Research Station in Wisconsin, United States - UWRJ-L171-409R-4 | ecosystem: Environmental > Terrestrial > Plant litter >...
GCACGAGCATCGCCGAGAACTGTGTTGCCAGCTCGCCCAGGGCCGCCGTGATGCCCATGCTGTGCACCGCGCCGTTGACGCTGAACATGAGCGCGGCATAGCCGCTCATGGTGGTCATCGAGCAGGCCACGACTGCGCCGCCCGTCTCGGTGAAAGCGCGCTCGATGCCTTCATTCCCTTCGAGCTCACGCCGCTTCATGACGTTGATCGCGTAGTCCGAGCCCACGCCAATGGCGATCGGCAGCGCCACGAAGTTCAAGAAATTCAGCTTCAGATCCAGCAGATACAGACCGCCGATCAGCCAGGTGAGGCCGAGGAACAAGGTGGCGAGCGCGACCCAGCCACCCGCGCGTCCGCGAAACGCGAAGAGCACGACCGCCGCGGTACCCAGCACGCTCAGGAACGCCACCCGCGGCGCGTCGCGCGCGATGGTATCGAGCATGTCTGCGAAGATGACCGGATCGCCGGTGCCGCGGATCACGTCACCGGACGGCAGGTGGATCTCGCGCATGCTGTCGGCCCACAGCTGCAGATAGTGAAGGTCGTTGACGCTCCGTCCCTTGGTCGGGCCGACGTACAAGATCGTGCCGATCGTGCCATTTTTCTCGCGAAACGGGTTGACGACCAAGTCCGGCAAGTCACGCAGCTCCACCTTCTTCAGGGGCGTCGGCAGATTCTGTTCGATTTCCCGGTAGTCCTCGTCCGAGACCGCGTTTCGCTTGCGCGCTCGGTCGACGCGATCACGGATCTCAGTGAGCAGCCGAATCTTCTCGTCTTGGTCTTTTGGCAGCAGCGAGAACACGCTCACGACCTGCCCGAATGGTTTCAAGTCTTCGGCCGCGGCGTCACGGCGGCGCTCCAGCTCCGCGACGAGGGGCTCGATCTGATCGAGCCGGTCGACCAAGACGGCGCGCCCGCCTTGGTTCAAGCCGCCAACGATCTTGGCCATGCGCGAGGAGAGCTCCTGCGCCGAGCTGCGAGACTTGTTCTCGTTCCTGATCTTGGTCAGATCGTACTCCATCGGGTCGTAGATGAAGTAGGCAGCGGTGGCCGCTCCCATGCCCACGGCCGACACCAGGCCGAACAGCGAAATTGGCCCCGCGTAGCGCTTTGCCATCCAAATGAACGGCTTTGCGTACAACCCGCCGAGCCGCTCGCCGACACCGCCCTGGGAGCTCTTCAGGCGCTCGAAGGAGGACAAGATCGCGGGCAGCACCGTATAGGTCGCCACCCAACACAGCAGCATGCCGGCCGCGCCGATCACTCCGAAGTGACGAAAGCCGCGAAACTGCGTGGTCATCAGCGCGCTGTACGACATGACCGCGACGCCCACGGCGGCGAGCGTCGGGCTCCAGGTGTCGAGCGACGCGGTCTTCAGCGCCTCGGGCATGCTGAGCTGTTGATCGCGACGCGCCTCCAGGAAGCGAGCCATGTAAATGACCATGGCGTTGATGCCGTTGCCGATGATCACGCTGATCAAGAAGCCAGTGGCCGTATTCAAATAGCCAATCGTCAGCACGGTGAACGCGAGCGTCCAGATCATGCCGAGCGCGATGCTGAGGCCGAGCGCGAGCAACGCGCGTACGCGAAAGAAGAACAGGTATACGACGAGCAGCACCAGGACACCGCCTGCGATGCCCACCTCCGTGAGGTCACGCGTGATGTCTCTGTACTCTTCGGCGCTGGTCACCAGATTGCCGGTAAACCCGTGCTTGAACTGCGGATCGACGCTTCGATAGTGACCGGCCTCGATCAGCCGTTCGACGCGGGCTTCCAGATCGAACGCGCGTTGATCCATGGCGCGCAGCGGCGTGCGGATCAGAATTACCGCGAGTCTTCCGTTTTCACCGATGTAGTAGCCATCGGCGCCGGGCGTGGCGTCCTTGGCCTTGTCGAGGCTCTTTTGGAACGTGCCGCGCACCGACTGCGCGGTGATCGGCTCCGGCTCGTCGTCGTCGAGCAGGGTGTCCATCTTGTGCCCGACTTCCCAGTCGTAGCGCGCGATGATCTTTTCGTGCAGCTCCTTCAGCTCGTCCAGCCCGGCGTACAGGTGCTTGTTCTGCTCGAAGAACTTCTCGGCCTCGCGCGGGCCGTCTTCGACGCTCGCGATCAGATCCGGTGGCAACTTCCTCAGCTGCGGCACCAGCTCGTCGACGAAGCGTTTCAAGAGCGCGGTGTCTTTCGACTCGGCTGTGACCGCGAGCAGGGACATGCTCGAGAGCCTGCCGCTCACCCGCCGCATCTCGACCACGCTCGGCGTGTCGTCCGGCAAAAGCTCGCTGAAGCCCGTCTTGACCTGCAAGTGTCGGACTAGCGCTGCCGAAGGCAAAACGCTGAGCAGCGCGAGAGCCAAGATCAAGTAGGGCCGGGTCACTTGAACCTGCACCAAGCGCGTCAGCATTCGTTCGATGAACTTCACCATTATCAGCGCGCGGGAAGCTATCACGTGCTTTTTCCATGCTCAAGCCGAACAGTTGCGCTGTCGCTGCTGGCGATCCTCGGGTTTCTGCCGCTTCTGCCGAGTCGGCCCGAGTGTGTCACTCCTGAGCATGAATCGCGTTTTGATGTGGATTCAGTGACCCTGCCTTGTATCTTCTTTTGTAGCGCTGGAAACCTTCGGGAATAGACGCGTTCGCTACTTTCTTGAGTCACGACCACCATCATTCGAGAAGCGAGCTCGCTGCACGAGACCACATGGATGCTCATTCCTTCCTCCTGGCACTCACCGTCGTTTTGGGCGCCGCTGCGCTCATTACCGTGGTCTTTCAGCGATTCCGGCAACCAGTCGTTCTCGGCTATATTTTAGCTGGTTTCATCATCGGGCCGAATGTCCCGATTCCAGTCGTGGCCGATCGACAGATCGTCCAAACCTTGTCGGAGCTGGGCGTGATCTTGCTCATGTTCTCCCTGGGTCTCGAGTTCAGTCTTGGCAAGCTGGTGAAGCTCGGGGCAGGCGCGAGCCTGACGGCACTGTTGCAATCGAGCCTGATGATTTGGCTCGGTTTCGTCACCGGCCGCCTCTTGGGCTGGACGACGCTCGAGAGCCTATTTACCGGCTCGATCATCGCCATCTCCAGCACGACGATCATCGCCAAGGCCTTCGATGAACAAGGCGTGCGCGGTCCGCTCCGCGAGCTCGTGGTCGGGATTCTGATCGCCGAGGACTTGATCGCCATTTTGCTGATGGCGACGCTCACCGCCGTGGCTGGGGGCGCGGGCTTGTCGGCGGTGGACATGGCCAAGACCACCGGCAAGCTGTTCGGCTTCCTCGCCGTGCTGATCTCGATTGGCTTGCTTTTGGTGCCGCGCGCGGTGCGCGCCATCAATCGTTTGGATCGCCCCGAGACCACCTTGGTGGTCAGCGTCGGCTTTTGTTTCGCGGTTTCTCTGTTGGCTCATTCGTTCGGATACTCGGTAGCATTGGGCGCGTTCATCGCCGGGTCGCTGATCGCCGAGTCGGGCGAGGCCAAGCCCATCGAGCACTTGGTGCACCCGGTGCGCGATATGTTCGCGGCTGTGTTCTTCGTCTCGGTCGGTATGTTGATCGACCCTGCGGTGATCGCCCAACACTGGCTGGCGATCACCGTGCTGACTTTGGTGGTGGTGAGCGGCAAGATCCTCGGCGTCACATTGGGCGCGTTTTTGACCGGACACGGCGTGCGCACCTCCGTGCAGTCGGGCATGAGCCTCGCGCAAATTGGCGAGTTTTCCTTCATCATCGCTGGCCTCGGGCTGTCACTGAAAGCGACCGGCTCGTTTCTCTATCCAATTGCAGTCGCGGTGTCGGCGCTGACCACGCTCACGACGCCGTGGCTCATTCGCGCGTCCGGGCCCGTCGCCAATTTCGTCGACCGAAAGGCCCCGAAACCGCTCCAGACGTTCGTGTCGCTGTACGGGAGTTGGCTGCAAAGCTTCGGCTCGGGCACGCGCGAGAAAACGACGGGGGCGCGTATTCGCCGGCTGGTCAGGCTGTTGATCTTCGATGCCTTGCTGCTCGCGGTGTTGGCGATTGGCACCACGCTCGGCGTAACTCGCTTGAGCCTTTATTTCGAGGCCAAGTTCGCGATTGCGCCGACGATGGCGCGAGTCGCGGTGATCGTCGCTGCGATTGGCTTGGCCGTGCCCTTGGTGCTTGGCGTGGGCCGCCTGGCCCGCCAATTGGGCCTGGTGCTGGCATTGCGCGCGCTGCCGATGGTGGACGGCGCTGCGCCCGATCTCGCGACCACGCCGCGTCGCGCGCTGCTGCTCACGATTCAGCTCGGCATCGTGCTGCTGGTCGGCATTCCGTTATTGGCCGTCACGCAGCCGTTTCTCGGCGGCGCTCACGCGCCGCTGCTGTTCGCTGCGTTGCTGCTCGCGCTCGGTATATCGCTTTGGCGAGGCGCCTCGGAGCTGCACGGCCATGTCCGCGCGGGCGCTCAGGCGATCTTGGAGGTGCTCGTCGAGCAGGCACGCTCGGGTGGCGTCGAGCCGCTCTCCGCTCGGCCCGAGCCCGAACGGGACTCCTTGGCGCAGGTCCGCAGTTTGCTGCCCGGGATCGGCGAACCCACGCCGGTCGAACTCCACAGCACCAGCCCAGCCGTCGGCAAGTCACTGGCTGAGTTGAACCTGCGCGGTCAAACCGGCGCCACCGTGCTGGTCATCCAGCGCGGACTCGATGGCTTATTGGTCCCGACCGCATCGGAGGTGCTACTGGTTGGCGATCGCTTGGCGTTGGCCGGCAGCCGCGAAGCGATCGCCGCAGCCAAGCTTTTACTGCGCCCGAGCGAGGCGGATTGAATGGCCAACGGCTAGCTAGGCCGTTCGTTCCCGTGGCTGCGCCCTTGGTTGCCCCGCATTGCGCCGGCGATCTTTTCGCTCAATGTTGCCGGCGAGAAGGGTTTCTCGAGGTAGGCGGCGCCGGGGCTGAGCGCCCCGACGCGCGACGCTGCACCACCGGGATAGCCGGACATGTACACCACGCGCAGGCGCGGGTGCAGCTGGCTCAGCTCACGAGCGAGTTCGGTGCCAGTGCACTCGGGCATGATCACGTCGGTCAATAGTAGATCGATGGTCGAGCCGTGCTCGGCGCAAATTCGGCGCGCTTCGGAGGGGCGCCGCGCCTCCAGAACGGTGTAGCCGCGATCGCGCAAGACGCGCGCCGCGACTTGCCGTACGGCCGAGTCGTCTTCGACGATCAGCAGCGTGCCGGTGCCCGTCCAGACCGCGGATTCGCCCGCTTGGGTGTCCTTCGAGGGCGGCACCTCGTCCAACCTCGGAAAATAGATCTTGAACGCGGTGCCACGCCCGAGCTCGCTGTACACGCGGATTTGCCCGCCGCTTTGCTGAACGATGCCGTAGACGGTGGCCAAGCCGAGCCCTGTGCCTTGCCCGACCTCCTTCGTGGTGAAGAACGGTTCGAAGATGCGTCGTTGCGTCTCGAGGTCCATGCCGGTCCCGGAGTCCGTGACCGCCAACATCACGTATTCGCCCGGCGGGATATCGATTGGCTCGTTCTCGTCTTCGGCGTCGAAGCTCGTGGTGATGGCGTCGAAGCTCACGTTCTGCGTGGTGATACTGAGCTGCCCGCCGCCTGCCATGGCATCCCGAGCGTTGACCGACAAGTTCAAGATCACCTGATCGAGCTGGCCTGCGTCGGCTCGCACCACGCCCAATGACGGCGCAAGCTCGGTGACCAACTCGATGTCTTCGCCGATGATCCGGCGCAGCATCTTTTCGATCCCCGTAACGACGTCGCTCAGGCGAAGTTCGGTTGGCTGCACGGGCTCGCTGCGGCTGAACGCGAGCAATTGCTTGGTCAGCGCTGCGGCGCGCCGCGTGGCGGCCAAGATCTCGTCCAAATCGCCGCGCTTCTCCTCCTGCTCGGGCATGTCTTCGCGCAGTAGCTCGGCGTAGCTCTGGATCACCGCGAGCAAGTTGTTGAAATCGTGCGCCACGCCGCCCGCTAGTCGCCCGATGGCTTCCATCTTTTGCGATTGGCTGAGCTGCGTCTCCAGGTCATGCTGGCGTGTCACGTCTCGCAGCACGGCGACCCCACCCATGACGTCGTCGTGATCGCCGACCAGCGGTGTGCCCGTCATGGCGACCGTCGCTCCGCGGGCGGTGCCGTTCTTCACCCAGGTCTCGATCTCGACCACCTTCTCGCCAGCTACGGCGCGCAGCAGTGGGTCGTTCGCCGCCGGTAAGCTGTGTTTGCGGTCCGCCGTGAATATGCCGAAGTCCCGCGCCCACGTCTCCGGATGGACCTGCCGCTCGCTGGTGCCGAGAATTTTCGCGGCTTGTGGGTTGAAGAGCAGCGTGTTGCCCTCGCGATCCGCGGCGACGATGCCCTCGTCGAGGCTGTGCAATATCGAAGTGAGCAGGCGCCGCTCGCGCGCCAGCTCCTGCGTCAGACGAAAGTGATCGGCTGCCTTTTGCACCATCAACACCAAATCGTTCGGGTTCCACGGCTTGGTGACGTAGGCGAACAGCTTGCCGTTGTTGACCGCGCGGATGACCGCGGAGAGATCGGCGAAGGCGGTCACCAATATCCGCTTGGCATCGGAGGAGGCGTCGATCCGAGCCAAGAGCTCGTCTCCCGTCATTTGTGGCATGCGCTGGTCGCTGAGCACGACCGCGATGTCGTGGTCGTTCGCGACCATCTTCAACGCTTCCTCGGGCGATGCCGTCTTGAGCACGGCGAAGTCGTCGCCCAAGAGATCCTCGAGCGCGAGGAGCACTTGTGGCTCGTCGTCCACGAGCAAAATTCGTTGTTTGTCAGCTTGCATTGGGCGTTGGACCTTGGTTGATGGGGAAGCGGATGGCTATCGACGCTCCGCCGCCTGGCGGCTCGGATAGCTCGATCGTTCCCTGGTGTTTGCGTACGATTGAGTACGTGATTGAGAGGCCGAGCCCTGTGCCTTGTCCCACGGGCTTCGTCGTAAAGAACGGTTCGAGCACCCGCTCGCGGAGCGCCGCCGGGATCCCAGGTCCGGAATCCGTGACGACGATCGAATACAGCTCGCCTTGCGCCCCGGTGCTGATGCGCAGGATACCGCGGCCCGCCATGGCGTCGATGGCATTGGAGATGAGGTTCATGAGGGCTTGGTTCAGCAGGCTGGCGTAGCAGTCCACTTGATCCGGCGACCCGAAGTCCGTTTCGACCACGATTGCGCCTCTGAGCCGGTGACCCAAAATGGTCAGCACCGACTCGACGCACTCACGAATGCTGACGAGCTTGCGTTCGCCCTCGTCGAGCCGAGAGAACGTTCGCAGCTTGACTACGAGTTCACGGATCCGGTCGAGCCCGGGCCCGATTTCGTTCAGCCGCTCGTTGGCGCGCTGCCACTTCTCTCGCGCAGATTCCGACAGCGGGGCCGGCAGCTCCGGCTCGAGCTGGCTCAACTTGCGTCGCACCGTGTCCAGGTGACTGAGCACGAATGCCAGAGGGTTGTTGATCTCGTGCGCGACGCCGGCGACCAGCTCGCCGAGGGACGCCATCTTCGCGGACTGCACGAGCTGAGCGTGGGTGGTCTGGAGATCGGTGTAGGCTGCCTGTAGCTCGGCGTTGCTGCGCTCCAGCGCCGTCTTCGCGGTTTCGACCTTCTGATGTGCCGCGTGCAGCTCCAAGAACACGCGTACCTTGCTGCGCAAGATCGAAGGGTTCAGCGGCTTGAATAGAAAATCGACGGCGCCCGAGCCGTAGCCCCGTAGCACCATGCCCTCGCTGTTGTTGGCAGCGGTCAAGAAAATGATCGGCACGTCACGGGTCGAGGGATTGCGTCGCGCGTGATGCGCCACCTCGTAGCCGTCCATCTCGGGCATTTGCACGTCCAAGAGCACGACCGCGAACTCGCGGCGAAGCAAATGCCGGAGCGCATCGTTGCCGGAGCGGGCGAGCACCACGTCGCAATCCATGTCCTCGAGCAGCGCCTGGAGAGCCACGAGGTTGGCCTCGACGTCGTCGACGGCCAAGACCGCGGGCCTGGTGCGCTCCGTACTCGCGTCTGAGGCGCTGCTGAGCTTCATGCTGACCGCCTGCGATAGATCCGTTCGTGTTCGGCGAAGTCCGCGAATTTGACCTTCGCGGTGGCGGAGAGCCCTTCGTTCATGCCCAGGCAAAGGAAGCCGGAGCGCTCCAAGCAGCCGGCGAAGGTGGCCAGCGTGCGTTCTCGCAGGTCTGTTCCGAAGTAGATCAGCACGTTGCGGCAAAATACCACGTGCATCGCGCCCAGCGCTTGATCGGACGCGAGGTCATGCTGAAAGAAGACGACGTTTCGGCGCAGGCCCTCTCGCACCACCATGCGCCCGTAGGCACGCGAGAAGTAGTCATTCAGTCGGTCTTTGCCGCCGCTCTCGAGGTAGTTGCGCTCGAACTCGACCGCGCGCTCTTCGGGGTAGACGCCCTCGCGAGCCAGTTCGAGCGCCTTCGGGCTCATGTCCGTGGCATAGATCTGTGCACGCTCGTACAGGTTCTCTTCGGAGAGCAGGATGGCGGTTGTGTAAACTTCCTCCCCCGAAGCGCAGCCGGCGTGCCAAATCTTGAGTAACGGGTAGGTGCGCAGGATCGGAATCACCCGCTCGCGGAAGACACGGAAAAATGGCGGATCTCTGAAGACTTCGCTCACTCGTACCGTGAGGTCGTCGAGGATCGACGCAAAGAAGGTCGGATCGAGCAAGATCTTGTGCTGCAACTCGCCCAGGTGGGGCAGCCCAGAGCGCATCAGCGTCGCGCGCACGCGGCGCCGCATCGAGCTCTCCGCGTAGTCCACGAAGTGATAGCCGTACCTCGCTTGAATTGCCTGCAAGAGCAGGCGGATCTCCAGATCTTCCGGGCTAGATTCGGGCAGCATTCGCGCCTCCCTGAGGTAGCCAGGCCTGCAGCGTTTGGAGCAACTTGTCGCTGTCGATCGGTTTGGTCAGATAGTCGCTCGCGCCGGCCTCGAGGCAACGCTCGCGCTCGCCCTTCATGGCCTTGGCCGTGAGGGCGATCACCGGCAGCGACCGGAAGCGGCGATCTTCGCGCAGCCGCCTAGTCGCCTCGTAACCATCCATCTCGGGCATCATGATGTCCATCAGCACGGCGTCGACTTGTGGATTTTTGGCGAGCAAGTCCAAGGCTTCTTGCCCCGTGTCGGCGACCAACACTGTTGCTCCCTTGCTGGTGAGCAACGCCGACAAAGCGTACACCGTTCGCATGTCGTCCTCGGCTAGGAGCAAGGTCACGCCGGGGAACGAAAGATCTACGTGAGCCGGAGGAGCAGGGATCTGCGAGCGCACCCGCGGAGATAGGGAGTCCTTGACGTGGCTCACGAACAGGCGGATTTCTTCCAGGAGCCTCGCTGCTGAGTCGCCTTCCTTCAGCACGACCGCCTCGGCGTAAGCCTCGAGCTGCTTCGTTTCACGTTTGTTCAGCGCGCGGCCGGTGTGAACGATCACCCGGGGCGCATTGGCGTTGCCGCGCGCGCGCAAGGTCTCCAGCACCGCCAGGCCATCCATGTCGGGCAGCCCCAGATCCAAAATCATGCAGCCAAAGGTCGATTTCTCGAGCGCGTCGAGGGCCTCACGCGCGCTGCCCACGCGCAGCGCCTCGAATTGTTCCTTCTGCAGCAGCTCGCACAGGGAATCTCCCTCCGAAGCGCTGTCCTCGACGATCAGCACTCGCCGAGTGGTGCCGTTCGAACCGGGCGCGAGGGCGCGTACGGCGAGGGCGAGTTCGGCGTGCGTCGCGGGTTTCATCAAGTAGCCGATTGCCCCGAGCGCCAGCCCGCGATCCGGGGATTCCACGCCGGACACGAAATGCACCGGGATTTCGCGGGTGCGCGGGTCCGTGCGTAGCCGCTCCATGACGCTCCAACCGTCGACGTCCGGCAGGGTCACGTCGAGCACGATGCCTTGAGGGCGGTACTTGCTCGCCAGGCGCACGCCCTCTTCGCCCGTATTCGCGACCACGGCTTTCAGTCGACGCGCGCGGATGATGTCGACCAGTTGCTCGGCCAACACCGGGTCGTCTTCGATCACGAGAAGGTGTGGTGTATCTGCGGCGAGGTGCTCTCGATCGTCTGGGACGCTGCTCTTGGCCCTCGGTGGTCGTGAAGCCGACTGGTCTGCCGCCGCCCCGTCGAGCGGCAGGTAACAAGTGAACGCGCTGCCAGAGCCCGGCTGACTGACGAGCTGCAGCTCGCCGCCGAGCAACGTCACCGACTCCCGCGAGATGGCGAGCCCCAGGCCGGTCCCGGAGTAGCGGCGATTGGCATGGGACTCGAGCTGCTCGAAAGGTGCAAAGACCCGCTCTTGGGCGTCCGCTGCGATGCCGATGCCCGTGTCGGCGACGGTCAGCGCCAGGCATGATTTGGCGTTCAGCTCAGGGCGGCTGAATTGCACCGACGGCGAAGGCCAACCAATACGCAGAGCCACCTCGCCGCGGTCCGTGAACTTGATCGCGTTGCCGATCAGGTTGGTCAGGATTCGTTCCACGCGATGCGGATCGGTGATGATCGAGGCCGGGCAGTCGGGCGAAAGCGAGATCTCGAGCCGGAGCGATTTTTCGTTGGCCAGGGGTTCGAAGACACGTCGCACGTGATCCACGAACCGCGTCAGCTCCACCGTTTCGAGCTTCACTTCCTCACGACCCGCTTCGATCTTGGCGAGGTCGAGGACCTGATTGATCAGGTTCAGCAGATCGCCGCCGGCCGAATGGATGGTTTTACTGTATTCGACCTGCTTGTCGCTCAAAGTGCCGGCTTCATTTTGGGCCAGCAGATGCGACAGCAGGAGCATGCTGTTCAGCGGCGTTCGTAGCTCGTGCGACATGTTCGCTAGGAACTGCGACTTGTAGGTGCTCATCTTGGTGAGCTCCTCGGCCTTGGCCTGAAGGCGGTGGCGCGCCTCTTCGAGCTCCGCATTTTGCTGGCTCAGAATGCTCCGCTGCGCTTCCAATTCGGAATTGGCGACGCGCAGCTCCTCGTGCTGGCTCTGCAACTCTTGGTTGTTGGCTCGAAGCTCCTCTTCTTGCGCCGTTAGGCGTTCCGCCTGGCTCTGGCTGCGCTCCAGGGCGTCGCGCAGCGCGGCGCGTGAGCGTGCCGCTTGAAACCCGATCACCAGCATCTCTTGAGCGGATGCCAAGAGCTCGCGGATGTTGCCGGTGTCGAGCTTGAACAAGGCGAGCTCCAGCACGCCGACGGTCTCTTCGGCTCGCGTCAGGGGCAAGAACAGCAGCGAGCGAGGCGCCCCTTCTCCGAGGCCGGATCGAACCTTCAAGTAGCTTTCCGGCACGTCCTCGAAGGTCAGCAGTGATTTCGAGCGTATCGCCTCGAGCAGCAGGCCGTGGCCGCGGCTCGAGCCCTGATGAAGCGGGTCGAGCGCGGTGAACTCTGGCGCTTCGTCCAGGCCAAAGCGCCCACGCAAGCGCAGGCCGCCGTCTTCCAATAGGTAGATGGCTGCGGCGACAGCGCCAGTGCGACGCGCGATGCAGCGCACGACTCCATCGGCGAGCGCGCCCGGCTCCGAGTCGCCGCGCATTTCGTCTGACAGAAGCGCTTGGCCCTCCTTGAGCCAATCGGCGCGATCGCGCTCTTCGGCCAGCTTCCGCAGGTTCTCGGCCATCTGATTCGCTTCGCGGGCGAGCTTGGCGAGCTCGAGCAAGCCGCTGCTCGGCAGTTGCTCTTTGAAGTCACCGGTGGCAAAGCGCGACAGGCCAACGGAAAGCACGCGGAGACCGCGAAATACGCCCTTGGTTACCGACAACGACAGCGCAAGCACCAGGGTCAGCCCGGCGAGGCCAATCGCCAGCCGGAAGCGATCGGCGCGCTGACTGGCGCTTCCGACCACGTCGAAGCTCGCTGCCAGCTCGCCGCGGCTGAGGCCCGTGGTCTGCTTGATCAGCGTGTCGACCTTGGCTTGTTGCGCTTGCATGCGCGCCATGCGATCGACCAACCCTTCTCCAGTATCGCCGGAGATCAGCCGTTGGGAGACATCCTGGGCCGCCTCGTAGTAGTCGTGGATGGTCCAGCGCAGCACCGCAGCGTCGCTCGCGTCGAGCACGTTACGCGCGTCTGCAAGCGACTCGAAAATGCGATTGCGGTCGGCGATGGTTGCCGCCAGCGCAGGCGCGTCCTGCGCAGCAACCGCGTCCTGCATCGCCTGACGGAGGTGATTGAACTCCGCTTGCAGCTTGGGGCCGAGTTCGAGCTTGGGGACCAGGCGTTGTTCGACGTCTCGAAGGTCGCGCGTCTGTTGTGCCCCGATCACGGCGCTGCCAATCAAGGTGAGCAACAGCGCCAGCGCGGCAGTACCGACGATCAGCAAGAGCCTAGCGCGCAGCGAGCCCAGCACGACCGTCGGCGTCTCCATCATTGCACCGAGACCACTTTTGTTCGGTCGATCTTGGCGCCGCTGGAGACATAGCCAATCGCGCCTCGGTGCTTCAGCACGTATCCAACCACGGCTTCGTCGCTGTCCAGCTCCGGTGGCGGCAAGTCGCGCCCGGAGAAGATGCGCTGCTGCCAGTAGCGCTTGACGGCCGCGACGGAGCGCCGGAGCACGCTGTCCGAGAAGGTTCGGCGAGCGCCAGTGTCTGCGCGCTGGTCGACGGGACGAGCAGCTTCACCATCGCTCCAGCGAGTGGTTCGCTTCAGAAACACGTCGGTCACGAAGTCTTTGCTCAAGCTGGTGGCTGGGTTGTCCGGGTGGACCAGGACGCGAAATGGGGCCGTCGATTCGCCCTGGGCGACCCGACTGCCAAGCGTGCACAGCCCGAGCACGAACCACAACAGCGCACGACGCGTCGGAAGCGGAGCGGGGGGCTGGGAATGGACTCGACTTTGGGTCATCGCTTTCGCACGAGGCCGGTTCAGAAGTAGGCCGTGGTCTTGACCACGAACACGCCCCAATCCTTGGTTAGGGTCGAGAGAGGCTGATTGTCGTTGAGCTCCCTGCTCAAGCCCGCCGTGCCGTGCATGTAGTGGCCCTCGAGCTTCAGCAGCCAGTAGGGGTTCAGGTCGTACCTGAGCGTCAGGGCCAGATCGTGTTGATAGGCGGCCCGGCCGAGCGCTGGCGAGCCGGCAGCGGCGCCCGCGGCTGGGTCGCTCCCATCACGGTTGTTCGCGTTCGCGAACAGCACGGAGTAGTACATGCCCGGGGTGAACCAGGACGTCACGTGGTAGGCCGCCATCACGTAGAAGCGCTCGCTCGATGTCTCTGGGATCGAGTACAGAGCGGCCGGGCTGTTGAGCGAAACCCGCCAGCGGCTATACTCGGAAGCCAGCAGCAGGTCGTGGGCGCTGTACTCCACCGAGCCCACGGCGAGCAGAGCGGGGAGCTCTAGCTTGAGGGGGCCGCTGAAGTCGGCGGGCAACTGACCCGCCATCTGCAGCTGGGCGACTTGCTCTGCCGGGAGGACGGTGCTCGCGTCGATGCGCAGCTTCTGGGCGCTGGCGCCGAGCTGCAGGCCTTCGACGGGGGGTTGCCACATCAGTCGCGCCCCGAAAATGTAAGGGATGTTGACGTTGGTCAGCGTCGTGGTCGCATCTGCAGTGTCGTAGAATACGGTGCCACCGTACAACCGATACTCGAGCGCCCCGGCGTCCCCCAAGGGCACCGTCCCGTACGCTTCCCCGCCGGTCTGCGCGAGCAGAAAGTCCCGAAATGACACCGGATACATCGATTGCGGCAACAGCACCGGGACGCGGGCGGCGTCGATGTCGCTGCTCTCGTTATAGAGACCGAACGGTAGCTTGGTACGGCCGGCACGGACGCCGAGCCAATCCCAGAAGCGATAGTCCAGGTAGAACCAATCGAACCGCGTCCGGTAGTTACCCTGTGGCCCGAGGTCGTGCGTGAACAGCTGCATGCCGACGCGCATGCGCTCGGTGAGCTGCTTGCTGAAATTGATGCCGACCTCGCTGAACTCGAAGCTGCCGCGCTTCGAGTCGGCCAAGTAGTTGTTGTCCGTGGTCTTGATGAAGCCCTGGCTGACGAAGGCGTGAACCTCGATCGGTGAAGCGAGCGCTTCGGCGTCGGCGGAGTCTGCTCGTGCGACCCCCGGCAGCGCTGAAAGCGACGCTCCACACACGATCGAGCTCAGCCAGAATCTGCGGCGAAGCATGCGCGGCCAATGATAACCCACCATGGCGAGTCTCCATGCTCGCTCGATGCTCGTCAAGTTCGTAACCCACGAGGGTGCGATTCATCCGACTGAAAAGGTCGAGCGGCGATTCTCGTCGGATTCGGTAAGCCAGTGGTCCACACGGTAGGACATTGTAGTCAGTGACGTTCGCGCGAACGGTCGCGGATTCTTACAGTTTGTTACCGAGCCGGAGAGCCGTCGAAGCTCGACTCCAAAGCTCGAATCGAGAGGCAATGACCGCGAAGATTCGATATTTCCCGGCCGCGGCGATTTTAGTCGGCAAAAGTCCCGGCATTTTAGACACAGTCGCCCGCCTCTGGCGATGGTTCATAGTGAGGAGTTGAGGGCCTACGCCTGGTATCGGCGGCTCGTGGTGCTCGTGCTCGTGTTATGATCAAGGACATTCGGGAAAATTACATGCAAGTGGTCTCGGCCCAGATCCAAAAACATTCTCTCGGGCTCGTACGCATGCCAAAGGTTCGAGCAAAATGACGGAAGTATCCGCGTCGAGCGAAGGTGGCGAGCTAGCGAGCGTGCTGCTCGTCGATGATGATCCGAAGGTCTTGGGCATGCTCGAACGCGCGCTGACGTCCGCGAGCGTTCGCGTGACGACCGTGAGCACCGGGGCCGCCGCCCTGGCGTTGCTGGCCACGGAAGCCTTCGATGTCGTCGTGAGCGATATTCAGATGCCTGGCATCAGCGGCCTGAAATTACTGCGCGCGGTTCGCGAGTATGACCTAGATCTGCCGGTCGTACTGATGACTGGCCAACCGAACCTCAGCGGAGCAGCGAGCGCGGTGGAATATGGGGCCCTGCAGTACCTGATCAAGCCAGTGGCAATCGAGAGGCTGCGAGCGATCGTAGCGCGAGCCGTGGGCTACGGCAGGATCTTGCGCCTGAAGCGCCAATGCGCGACCGAATACGGGAGCGGCTCGTTCTATGTCGGCGATCGGGCCAGCATCGAGGCCAAGTTGGACCGCGCGCTGCAATCGTTGTGGATCGCGTATCAGCCGATCGTGCGCGCGGACGGCGCTGTATTTGCCCACGAGGCGTTCCTGCGCAGCGATGAGGCCATGCTTCCGCACCCGGACGCGGTGCTCGAGGCCGCCGAGCGACTGCGCAGGATCCCGGACGTCGGACGCGCGGTGCGCGACTTGGTGGCGGTCGAGGTCGGCGCCAGCGCCTACGATACGCCCTTGGTCTTCGTGAACCTTCACCCAGAAGATCTGCTGGACCCGCTACTTTACTTACCGAGTGCGCCGCTGTCTCGTCTCGCGAGCCGCGTCGTCCTCGAGCTGACCGATCGCGCGCCGGTCGATGACATCAAGGATGTCGCGGTCCGGATCAGACGGCTACGCGAACTCGGGTTTCGGATCGCGATCGATGATTTGGGCGCCGGCCAGGCTGGTCTCGCGACCCTCTCTCAGCTCGAGCCGGAGTTCGTGAAGCTCGACATCTCGCTGATTCGTGACGTTCACCGCGATGCGACCAAGCGAAAGATCGTATCGTCCTTGGTTCGGCACTGTCACACGATGGGCAAGGCGATCATCGCTGAGGGTGTGGAGCGCGAAGAGGAGCGCGCGGTGCTCGTGGACGCTGGTTGTGACCACCTCCAGGGATTTCTCTTCGGGCGGCCGGGCCCGTTCCTCGAGCAAGGCAGGGAACTGCCTGCGCGAGGCGCCGCGTGAAGTGTCGGCTCGATGTTGCGGATTGGTCGGGTGGCGAAAATCGCCGTTTTGGATAGACGTGCCAAATCGCTGGCCGCACGACGTCGGCGCTTTCGATGTATATCGTCTAGCTACAGGAAAGAGGAACTAGAGAGCAGGATGCCAACGACGAAACGACGGATGATGCGGCTGGCACTTGGCTGAGTGCGTCGGGTCGTTCGTAGGGCTCTGCGCGTCGAACGATGGGCACGCTCCGAGTGTTGCTCTGAACCAGGAAGACTAGCGTGCAATTGGCGAAAGAACGAGTGCTACTGGTCGATGACGAGCCGCAAATCCTCACCGCGCTCGAGGATCTGCTGGGCGACGATTATACGATCTTCAAAAGCGAGAGCCCAGAGGCCGCGCTCCACCTCGTCGAGCAGAACAGGGACATCGCGGTCGTGATCACCGACCAGCGAATGCCGCGCATGAACGGCGACGAGTTCCTGCGCAAAATGGGGAACGACAGCCGAGCGCTGCGCATCATGGTCTCGGGGTTCGCTGATTTGCCGGCCGTGTTGCGCGCGGTCAACGAGGGAAAAGTTTACGCTTACGTCACCAAGCCGTGGGACGAAGAAGACTTGCTGCGCAAAGTGCAGACGGCTGCCGAGCATTTCCGGCTGGCGCAAGAGCTCGAATACGAGCGCCGCCTGCTGCGGGATCTGATGGACAACAGCCCGGACGGGATCTACTTCAAGGACGCCAACCTGCGCTTCTTGCGCGCCAATTCATCGTTCGTTCGCTCGCTCGGTGGCGGCGATCCGAACGCGCTCGTCGGCCGTCGTCTCTCGGAAGTCCTCGGCTTCGAGGGGGACTCGGGCGAAGACGAGGAGCGTCGCATTCTGCAGCAACACCGGCCCATGCTGGACGTGGTTCGACGGCATAGCGCCGCCGGAACGACTTCATTCACTTCGGAGACCAAGGCGCCGATCAAAGGTCGATCGGGCCAGGCGCTCGGTCTGGTCGGGATCTCGAGGGACGTCACCGAACGCGTGAAGACCTCGGAGGCGCTGCGTGAGAGCGAGGCGCTGCTCCAACAACAGACGCGCATCCTGAATTCGATTCTGGACGGGATGGGGGACGGCGTGGTCGTCGTCGGCCGCGATGGCCGAACCTTGCTCATCAACAAAGAGGCGGGCCGGGTGCTGGGCGTGCCGAAGCGGGACGTCCCGGTCGCTGACTGGCCCGAAGCGTACGGCTTGTACCTCGGCGACGGCAGCGCGCTCCTGCCTGTCGAACACAATCCATTGTGCCGCGCGATCAACGGCGAGCCGCTCGTTCAGCTCGAGCTACGCGTGAAGAACGCCGTCGTACCGGGAGCCATCGTCGCAATTACGGCGACGCCGCTCAGGGACCCCGCTGCCGAGGTGATCGGCGTGATTGCGCTATTGCGAGACGTCACCCAGCAACGCAACCTCGAGCAACAGCTCGCGCAATCACAGAAAATGGAGGCGATCGGCCAGCTCGCCGGTGGCGTGGCGCACGACTTCAACAACCTGCTCACGGTGATTGTCGGCTGTAGTGAACTGGCGCTCGAAGACTTCGAGCTCGCGGACCCTCGCCGCACCAACGTCGTCGAAGTCTTGGCAGCTGCACGCAACGCCACCTTGCTGACACAGCAGCTGTTGGCGTTCAGTCGCCGTCAGGTCATTCAGCCGAAGGTGCTTCAGCTCAACGACATCGTCGCCAACATGAACAGCGTCCTCAGCCGCCTGATCGGCGCGGGCATCGAGCTGACCGCCGTGCTGAGTCGCGACTTGTGTCAGGTGCACGCCGATCAAAGCCAGCTCGAACAGGTGATCCTGAACCTGGTCGTCAACGCGCGGGACGCGATGCCCGACGGCGGAATGCTCCGGATCGAGACCGACGAGGAAGTGTTGAGCGAGGCTGCGGCGACCGAGCTCGGGGTCAAGCCAGGACGATTCGTGAGCCTGACGGTGGTCGACACGGGGACGGGCATGTCCGAAGAGACGCGGCAGCGGCTCTTCGAGCCGTTCTTCACCACCAAACCGCTGGGCAAGGGCACTGGCCTCGGGCTATCGACCGTGTACGGAATCGTCCGTCAGAACGGCGGGCATATCCAAGCGCACAGCGCGCCTGGGCAAGGCACCGAGTTCCGAGTGCTGCTCCCGCGAGCGGTGCTCAGCGGGCACAGCCAACCGAGCGTGCCACCGGCGGCGGCGGGTGCGGTGATTGGAAACATCCTGCTGATTGACGGCGACGACGCGGTCCGTCAAATCACCGCGCGCATGTTGCGTTCCAAAGGCCATGTCGTGACCGAAGCGTCGACCCTCGTCGATGCATTGAAGCTATTGGCCGACCAGCGCGACGTCGACTTGGTCTTGACCGACATCGGCCTGACCGGCGCAGAGTTTGCGAGCAAGGTTTCGGCGCTCGGACGAGACGTTCGCGTTCTGCTCATGACCGGCGGCGGCCCGCCCGTGAGCGGCATGCAGAAAGAGCTGACCCGCGACAGCACGCTCTTGGCCAAGCCATTTTCGCGGCACCAGCTGCTCGAAAAGGTAGAAGAAGCGTTGCTCGGCACTCAGAAAGACGCGCATGCCGGCGAGCATTAGCGCGCGCGTCGAGGGGCCGAACTCGGGCCAGCGACAAGCGGTCTTGCTCTGCCAGGTGGGGTCGATCGTCTGTGCGTTGCCGCTCGCGCTCGTGTCGGAGACCCTGCGGCCGCTGCCGTTCGAAGCGCTCTCCGGGACGGCGCCGTTCGTCGATGGCGTCTCGATCATTCGCGGCGCGCCCGTCCCGATCGTGGATCTGGCGCGGCTGCTCGGAAACGACACGGACGAAGCGCGGACTCGTCTGGTGGTCGTCAGAGTCGGTGAGCGTAGCGCGGCTCTCTCCGTAGCTAGAGTGATCGGCGTGCGCTCGCTCGAGTCCGGCGCCGTGAGCGAGCTGCCGCCGTTGCTCGGAGGCGCGAGCGCAGAGGTCGTCAGCGCCGTTGGTTCGCTCGATGCTCGGCTGCTGTTCGTGCTCGAGACCTCGAGGATGCTTCCGGATGCGAGCTGGGCGAGCTTGGAAGCCGCGGTGAGCCCGCGTGATTGAAGCGTCCTCCGCCGACGTCGGGCGATTTCGCGCCGCCGTCGCGCTGCGAATGGGGCTTTGGTTCGATGACGGCAAGCTCGAATTTCTCGCCGCCGTTCTGGATCGCCGGCTAGCGGCGCAGGGCGACCTCGCGGCGCGCTATCTTTCCCGGCTCGAGCGGCCAGGGGATGTTCAAGCGGAACTGCGCGAAATCGCACAAGAGCTGACCGTAAACGAGACCTATTTCTTCCGCCATAGCGATCAGTTCCGAGCGTTCTCCGAGGTTGCCTTGCCGGCGCGCATCGAGGCGAGAGCTTCTTCGCGGCAACTTCGGCTTTTGTCGGCGGGATGCTCGTCTGGTGAAGAGGCGTACACGCTGTCCATCCTCACGCGTCAACGCTTGCTGGATATCCATCCGCCGTTCGAGGTGTCGATCCGAGGCGTCGATATCAACCCGAGGGTGGTCGAGCGCGCGCGCGCCGCGAGCTATTCGTCCTGGGCGTTGCGCGAAACTCCGGAGGTGGTCCAGAAGCAGTACTTCGCGGTCACCGGACGGGATTTCGTCCTGTCGAAGGCGATCCGCGACAGCGTAGTGTTCGAAGAGGAGAACCTGGTCGCTGACGATTCTTGGGCTCCCGAGAGCTTGGATGTGATCTTCTGTCGTAACGTGCTCATGTATTTTACGCCCGAAAATGCGCAGCGTGTGGTCAAGCGCTTCGCCCGCGCGCTGGCACCAGGCGGGTTTCTGTTCCTGGGTCACGCGGAAAATTTGCGCGGGCTCTCGCTCGACTTCGAGCTCCGTCATACCCACGCCACCTTCTACTATCAGCGAAAGCCAGTCTCGGGCGGGACGTCTCCGGTGGTCGAACCACTGGAGCTGCCCGTCCCACCGCAACGAGCGGCACTGGCGCTCGATTGGACGAGTACCTGGCTGGAGACGGTGCAACGTTCGACCGAGCGCATCCGCGCGCTCACGGCCAAGAGTAACGAGCCGCTCGAACCGACCACGTCGGCGGCGTCGCAGCCGCCTCCCCGGCCCGATCTCGGGCGCGCGCTCGAACTCCTGTCCCAGGAGCGTTTCGCGGAGGCGTTGGCGGTGCTGCCGCTCGCGTCCACGAACTCGACGGACGTCGACGAGGTGCTGCTTCGTGCCGCGCTGCTCACTCATTGTGGCCGCCTTCCCGAGGCGGAGCTTGCGTGCGCCGAACTCTTGGCGATCGACGGGCTCAACGCCGGCGCGCACTACCTGCGTGCGCTGTGTCGCGAACGCAGCTCCGACAGCCGAGCGGCCATTGAGTACAGCCAAATCGCGGCGTATTTGGACCCGTCCTTCGCCATGCCGCACCTGCACTGGGGTCTGATTGCCCGGCGAACGGGTGACCGCAGCACAGCGCTGCGTGAGCTGACGCAGGCCGTGCTCTTGCTCCAGCGGGAGAGTGCTTCGCGCTTACTCTTGTTCGGCGGTGGCTTCAGCCGCGAGGGCTTGATTTCCCTCTGTCAGTCCGAGTTGAACCGGTTGGGAGGTCAAGGGTGAGCTCCTCGACGTCGATTGAGCAAAAGCTTTCTATTCTGCGTCAGGACTTCGATCAGTCATTTGCTCGCGCTGCCGGCGGCGCAGAGCAGGCGGAGCTCGATTTTCTCGCCATTCGAGTGGCCGGCGATCCGTATGCCATACGTCTTTCCGAGGTCCAGAGTTTGCACGCGGACCGCAAGCTGGTCGCGGCGCCCAGCCTGCTCCCCGAGTTGCTCGGGCTGTCGGGCTTTCGCAGCATCCTCACGCCGGTCTACGATCTGGCGCAGCTGCTCGGCTACGGGCCTCAGCAGACGGCGCGCTGGCTGGTGGTGGCGCAGAGCGCTTCGCCGATTGCGTTCGCGTTCGGGGACTTCGATTCTCACCTGCGTGTGTCACCAGGACGGGTGTCTGCGCCAGAGACGGAGCACGGCAACGCGGTGGTCGGCGGCGCGGTTCAGAACGACGGAATCACGCTGCCGCTGCTTCATTTGCCCTCGCTCGTCGAGGCTATTGCACAACGAATCAAGGCCTTCGGGCCATCGCAGGAACGGTGAGAGGGATGGCAATCAATTGGACCTTCGGACGAAAGCTCGTGTTCGGATTTGGCATCGCGGTGCTGACGCTGCTCGTGATCGGTGTCTCGGGCTACCGGAGCGCGGAGCGCGTGATCGAGAGTGATCGCTGGGTCTCGCACACGCACGAAGTGCGCACGAAGATGGCCGATCTCATGTCTTTCCTCAAAGATGCGGAGACTGCGGCCCGCGGCTTCGTGATCACCGGCGATGAAGCATTCCTCGAACCCTACCGCGCCGCCCTGCCCGAGCTGACCAAGGTTACCGCAGATCTCCGCGGTCTCACCGTCGACAACGACGCGCAGCAGCGTCGGCTGGCGGCGCTGCAGCCGCTGCTCGACAGCAAGCTCGCCGTCCTGAAACGGACGATCGAACTCCGCCGAACGCAGGGCTTCGAGCCGACCTATAAGTTCGTTGCCGCGGGTGAGGGCAGGGAGTTGATGACCGAGATCCGTCAGTTGGTCGGTCGCATGGATGACGAGGAATCCACGCTGCTCAAGCGTCGCCACGTCGAGGCCGAGCTGAGCGCCGAAAATACCAAGACCGTGATTCTTTGGGGGAGCTTGTTCGGCGTGGCATTGGTGGCTGGCGGTGGCGCGCTGATCTCGCGCTCGCTGGCGACGCAGATCGGCGCCGCCGTCCATCACATTCAGTCGTCATCGGCGGAGCTCCAGTCGGCTGCCAACCAGCAGGCTTCGGGAGCCAAAGAGCAATCGTCCGCCATGAACGAGATTTCGACGACGATCAGCGAGCTGCTCGCGACCTCGCGCCAGATCGCCGAGAGTGCCCGGCGCGTGTCGGAGATCGCCGAGCAAACGGCGACCGCGGCCAAGACCGGTGATCTCACGGTGGAAAAGGGCCGTGAGTCGATCAACGGCATTCGACGTCAGGTCGACGTGATCGTGCACCACATGCTCGATCTCGGTAAGAAATCTCAACAGATCGGATCCGTGCTCGAGATCGTGTCGGAGCTCGCCGAGCAGACGAACATCCTCGCCATCAACGCGACCATCGAGGCCGCAGGCGCTGGCGAGGCAGGGCGCAGGTTCGGCGTCGTGGCAGACGAAATCCGTAAGCTGGCCGATCGAGTGGGTGGTTCGACGAAGGAGATCCGCGGGCTGATCGACGATGTTCGAAGCGCCGTGAATACCACGGTGATGACGACCGAAACCGGGTCGAAGGCGGTCGAGGCTGGCGCCGAACAATTCGGTCGCGTGGCAGCCGCCTTCAGCCAGATTAGCGGACAAGTATCGACCACGACGGAGGCGGCCAGGGAAATCGAACTTTCGACCAAGCAGCAATCGACCGCGGTCGAGCAAGTCAACGTGGCCATCACCAACGTCTCGCAGGCGACCAAGGAAGCCGAAATCAGCACCGGTCAGACGCTGCGCACGGCCGTGGAGCTATCTCACTTGTCACGCGAGCTGCTGCGCCTAGTGCAGCCGCAGCTCGAATCGGCCGCGCGTCCCGGCACGAGCGACAGCAAGAGAAACTGAGCGATGGCGGATCCGTACAGGTACTTCCGCGTCGAGGCCGCGGAGATCCTGGAGCAGCTTCAAAAAGGTCTGCTCGAGCTAGAGAGAGGTGCGCCGCCCGCGGAGGTAGTCGGCAAGCTTCTTCGCCTGGCGCACACGCTCAAGGGCGCGGCACGGGTCGTGAAGCAAAAGGGCATCGCGGATCTGTCGCACTCCGTGGAGGATTTACTGGTTCCCATTCGCGACGGCGGACAAGCCGTGGATGCGCGCGTGGTCGGGGCTTCCCTGCAGCACGTAGATGCGATGCAGGCGCAGCTTCAGGCGCTGTCGGAGCCTGCGGCTAATCCGGAGCCGGCTCCGACTCAGGCGGCGGCACGGGTGGAAGAACCTTTCTGGGCGGCCAAGGCGAACAGTGAGGAGCTCGATGTCTTGATGGATGGCATCGGTGAGCTAAATATTCGGCTCGGCGGCGTGCGCGAAACGCGGGCTCGCCTCGAGCGCGCCAAGAGCCTCGCAGAGCTGATTCGAGATCAGCTCGCCACGCGGCGCCGTCAGGCGAGCGATGCCGAGCTGGTGCGCCTTCGGTCGTTGGCCGATGAGCTGGAGACGGTGCTCGGCGCCGTGGAGAGTCAGGTCTCCACCAACGTCGAGCAGGCGGCGCGGGAGCTTTCCCAAGTCCGCGACGCCGCCGAGCGCCTTCGACTCGTGCCCGCGGCGAACCTGTGGGGATCGCTCGAACGGACCACGCGTGACGCAGCGCTCAGCCTGGGTAAGCGCGTCAGATTCGAGGCCAAGGGCGGTGAGGTGCGGCTGGAAGCCGAGCTCTTGGCGCAGGTTCAGCGGGCGCTGCTGCAGGCCGTGCGCAACGCGGTGGCGCACGGAATCGAGAGCCCGACCGAGCGCGCTTCGGCGCACAAATCCCCCGAAGGATTGGTCACGATCGATATCTATCGTCAGGGCGAGCACGTGGTTTTCGCGTGTCGCGATGACGGCCGCGGGTTGGACCAAGACGCAGTCCGCCGCAGCGCTGAACGGCGCGGCATCAATCCCGCCGCGTTGGCCGGGCTGGACGCCGACGGCCTCGCGCGCTTGCTCTTGCGCGGCGGGATTAGCACGTCGACCAGCGTCAACGCCGTCTCGGGCCGTGGCATCGGCCTCGATCTGATCCGTGAGGTCGCCGAAAATCTCGGCGGAACGGTGGCCATGAAAGGTGGCGCGCCGAGCGGCACCGTGCTCGAAATCGCGGTGCCCGTTTCGTTGTCTGCGCTCTCCGCCTTGCTCGTGGAAGTGGAGGGTCGAGTCGTGGCGCTGCCGCTCGGCGCGGTGCGCGGCACGGCGCGGCAAATTCCGGAAGAAATTAGCCACACGGCCGAGGGGGACACCGTGGTCTTGGACGGCAAGATCATCCCCTACGTCGGCTTGGATCGACTGCTCTCTCCAGAGACCCCCGAAGCCATGCGACACACAAATCGCTCGGCGGTGATGCTGGTCGCGGATGGCACGACGGTGGCCCTGGGGGTGGAGAGCTTGCTCGGAATCGAGAGCATCGTCGTCCGCGGTGTGCCGGAGCTGGCCTTGATGTCGAAGACCGTGTCTGGCGCGTCGTTCGACGCCGACGGTAACCCGAGGATCGTGCTCAGCCCAGAGGGACTCGTGCGGGCCGTTCGGCGCAGCGCGGCAGCGCCTCGGGTCGCCCCCAAGCTTCGAGCGCCGATCCTCGTGATCGATGATTCGCTCACCACTCGCATGTTGGAGCAGAGCATTCTCGAGTCGGCCGGTTACGAGGTCGAGCTCGCGGTTTCGGGCGAAGAGGGCATGGACAAAGCGAGGCTGCGAAAATATGCGCTATTTTTGGTCGATGTGGAGATGCCGGGCATGGACGGCTTTACGTTCATCGAACGCACGCGGGCGGATCCGGAGCTACGGCAGGTCCCGGCGATCCTGGTCACGTCACGAGCCTCCGCGGAAGATTTGGAGCGTGGCCGCGCTGTCGGCGCGCTCGCGCACATCGAAAAGCGAGAGTTCAACCAGACTGATCTGCTGGAGCGGATCCGAAAGTTGGTGAGCTAAGCATGCCGAAAATTCGTGTGCTAGTCGTGGAAGACTCGCTGACCGTGCGAAAGCGTCTGGTCGAGGTGATCGGTTCGGACGCCGAGCTCGAAGTCGTGGCTGAGGGCGAGAATGGTCAGCAAGCGATCGACCTGTGCCGAACGCTGCGCCCAGACGTGATCACCTTGGACATGCATTTGCCGATCATGGACGGGGTATCGGCGACCGAGCACATCATGGGCCATTTCCCGACGCCGATCCTGATCGTGTCTTCGTCGACCAATCGGGGGGATCTGTTCAAGACCTACGATGCCCTGGCAGCCGGCGCCGTCGACGTGCTGGAGAAACCCCTGGCCGAAGAGGTCGATGGCGCTTGGGAACGCAAGTTCTTGGCCGCCATCAAAATGGTTTCGCGCATTCGGGTGATTACTCATATCCGGGCACGGCTAGCCAGCGCTGGGCGCGCGACCGCGGCGCGGCCAATCGTTCTCCCAGCGTCGGCGCGGAGCAACGATCATGGCCACTCGGTGATTGCCTTGGGCGCATCGACCGGGGGCCCGGGCGCCCTAGTCGATGTGCTGAGAGGCATCCCGGTCGGTCTGCCGGTGACGATGCTGGTGGTGTTGCACATCGACGAGCCATTCAGCTCCGCTTTTGCGGAGTGGCTTGCGGACCAGACGTCTCACCCGGTGACCCACGCACGCGGCGGCGAGCCTCTCGCTGACGGCAGGGGGCGCGTGTTCATGGCACCCCCTGGGCGGCATCTGGCGGTGAACGCCGGAAAGCTCTGGCTTTCGTCCGCTCCCGAGAGAAATTGGTGTCGCCCGTCCGTGGACGTGCTGTTCGAATCCTTGGCCGCAGAATGCGCCCGCAGCGTGGTCGCCTGCTTGCTCACGGGCATGGGCAGGGACGGAGCTGACGGCCTGCTCGCGTTGCGCCGCGGGGGGGCTCACACCATCGCGCAGGACGAAGCCACCTCGGTCATTTACGGCATGCCGCGCGAAGCGGCCCTGCTCGGGGCTGCAGAGCGGATCTTGCCGCTCGCGGAGATTGGCGCGGCCGTGACTCGCGTCGCCATCAAGGGGGGGAAGTAAACGTGCCCCCGGCAGTTCTGATCGTCGACGACAGTCTGACCGTGCGTATGGACTTGTCAGAGGCGTTCGAGGCGGCGGGGTTCTCGACGCTGCTAGCCAGCACGGTGGCCGAGGCGCGCAAGATCCTCGAGCAAGCGCCGGTGTCAGCGGTGATCCTCGACGTGATCTTGCCGGACGAGGATGGCATCGAGCTCTTGCGCGAGATTCGAGCCGCTCAATCGAGCGAGGCTCCCTTCGTGCTCTTGCTGTCGACGGAAGCAGACGTCCGTGATCGGATCCGTGGGATCCGCGTCGGCGCCGACGACTATGTCGGCAAGCCTTATGATACGAGCTACGTGATCGCGCGCGTGCGGGAGCTGCTGCGCGCTCGGAAGCCGATCGACGCGCCGGCTCAGCAGACGATTCTGATCATCGACGATAGTGCGACATTCCGCGCCGAGCTCGGGGCGGCCCTCGAAGCCGCCAAGTACGCCGTGGTGATGGCCACGGACGGTGAAGAAGGTCTCAGAATCGCCGACAACATTCGACCCACCGCCATCCTGGTGGACAGCGTGATGCCTGGCATCGATGGGGGAACCGTCATCCGCCGCATTCGCCTGGATGCTGCGCTTCGTGCCACTCCGTGTGTGCTGCTCACCGCGTCGGAGGATCGGGGGGCTGAACTACGTGCGCTCGAGGCTGGCGCCGATGCGTTCGTGCGCAAGGAGGACTTGGAGCTGGTCCTGGCGCGTGTCTCGGCGGTCTTGCGCAGCACCTCGCTCGATCCCGTCCTGGCGGCGAGCCTACTCGGTCCGAAGCGGATCCTGGCGATCGACGATAGCTCGACGTATCTCCATGAGCTGCTCGCCGTGCTGCGCGGAGAAGGCTACGACGTGGTTCCCGCCCGTTCCGGCGAGGAGGGCATCGAGATGCTCGCCACGCAGCCGTTCGATTGTATTTTGCTCGATTTGATCATGCCAGGCATCGACGGCATCGATACCTGTCGCCGCATCAAGGCTTCCCCTTTGCATCGCGACATCCCGCTGATCATGCTGACCGCCGCAGAAAACCGCAAGGCGATGATCGAGGCGCTCGGCAGCGGCGCCGATGATTTCATCTCGAAGTCGAGCGAGCTCGAGGTGCTGAAGGCGCGCGTGCGAGCCCAGCTGCGCCGCAAACAATTCGAAGACGAACACCGCACCGTGAGAGAAAAGCTGCTCCGCTCGCAAATCGAGGCGGCCGAAGCTCGAGCCGCGCGCGAGCTCGCGGAGACACGCGCCAAGCTCGTCGAGGCGCTGGAGCAGAAGAACCAGGAGCTCACGCTCGCGTACAGTGATTTGCAGACCGCGCAATCGCAGCTCGTGCAATCCGCGAAGCTGGCGTCGCTGGGCGAGTTGGTCGCGGGCGTGGCGCACGAGATCAACAACCCTCTGGCGTTCGTGATCAGCCATTTGGGGACCGTACGGCGCAGCGCGGCCAAGGTGGATGAAGTCATCCGTAGCTCGCTCAGCTACGATTTGGTCGTGGTTTGGCAGCGCGCGATCGATCGGCTCGGCGAAATGGACGTCGGCTTGCAGCGGATGCGCGATCTCGTGCTCAAATTGCGCACGTTCTCGCGGCTGGACGAGGGTGAGCGCAAAGTGGTCAGCATTCGTGAATGCGTCGAGTCGCTGCTGACGATCTTGGCGCACCGCTTCAAAGATCGCATCGAGATCGAGACTCGCTACGGCGAACCTGATTCGATCGAGTGCTATCCAGGGCTCCTCACGCAAGCGATCATGAACCTGGTCTCGAACGCGATCGACGCGATCGTAGGTCGCGGAAAAATCACGATTTCTACTGGGATGCAGGGCGAGCTCTATCGCATCGCCGTGGCGGACACCGGAACCGGCATCCCCGAAGCGGTGCGCTCCAAGATCTTGGATCCGTTCTTTACGACCAAGCCAGTCGGGCAGGGGACGGGCCTTGGGCTGTCGATCACGTACTCCATCGTGCGAAAGCACTCTGGCCGGATAGAATTTCACGACGTGCCGTCCGGTGGCACCGAGGCCTGCATCTTCTTCCCGCTCGTTCGGCTGCCGGGCTGAACTCAGGCCGCATTTCGCCCCAATGGCGACGGAAGCAAGCGTCCCCGACGCCTCGCCCGTGCGAACCCTCATCGATTGCCTGGCCGCCCTTACTCGAAGCGGGACTGGGAGCGCCGCAGTGAGTAACTACGTCGCCGTGACCGGCGTGGGTCGTCCCTGCACGCGAGGAATGCGTAGGCGAAACGCGCTGCCCTTGCCGACCTCCGATTCGACATCCAGGCTTCCATCGTGCCGTGTGGCCATTTCCCGCGCAATTGCTAGGCCTAGGCCGTGCCGGCCCTTCAGTGTCGAGGGCTCCGAGCCGCTCCAGTGACGCTCGAAAATGTGCGGCAATTGCTCCGGGGCGATGCCCTCACCGTCGTCCCGGACGGAAAAAACATAAGCTTCGCCGTCAGCGTAGGCCTGGAGCCAGACGTGTCCGCCGTCCCGTGCATGACGGATCGCATTCGATACCAAGTTGCTGAGGACGATCGTGATCTGTTCTGGGTCGATTTCGACCAACGACCCCGGTTCGCCGTCCTCTAGTTCGATGGACACGTGCTTGAGCTCCGCCACCTTACGATGAGCAGAGGCGACCTCTTGCAGCAACGCATGGGGGTTCACCGGAGCACGTTGCAGAGCGCCGGCTTCGCGTTCGATGCGCACGAGATCCAAGAGCTCGTTGACAGTGCTCTGTAGTCGTTCGGTTTCGTCCCGTGCGGTGAGCGCAAGTTCGCGCTGCATGCTCAAGAGGGGCCCAGTGGAGTCTTCCAGCAGCATATGCGTGGCGAGTCGCAACGAGGTGAGCGGTGTCTTGAGTTCGTGGCTTACCGTGGCAACGACATCGCTCTTCAGCGCGTCGATGCGTCGAAAACGGGTCACCTCTTGTGCGACTACGATCACGCCAGCACCGCTGGTTTCCTCGCTCTGGAGCGGGGATGCGCGCACCAGGAAATATTGCTCCCCTTCGCTGGTGATCCAGCGCATTGCCTCGGCCAGGCTCTGCGGCAAGAGCGGCCGACCGTGAGTCAACACAGCGTCCCGCGCTACCGCGATGGGCTCGGGGATCTCGACCCCGCCTCTCCGGAGCAAGTCCACGTCTCCAGAGATCAGACCGAAGGTCGATTCGGCTGCTTCATTCGCAAGCAGTACTTCGCCGCGCGTGCTGAATACGATCACCGGGTCGACCATCGAGGCGATCGTGGCGCGTGAGAGATCCTTGGCTGCCAAGAGTTCCCCGAGCGAGCTGGCACGGTAGGCGCGTAGCCGCTCCTGCATGCGGCTCAATGCCTCACCGAGCACCCGAAGCTCAGAAACGTCGGGTACGGTCACGGTCGCGTCGAGCTTGCCGTCTCCGATCGCTCGCGCATGCTCGGTGAACGCGACAATCGGGTCCAGCACGGCTTTGGGAATGCGCAACGTGAACCAACCTGTTAGAGCCAAGGCCACCACGGTCACCATCACTGCCAGCTCCAGCGTGCGCTGAGCTACACGGCGAGCCTCCTTGTCGGCCCCTTCCATGTTCCGCTGGTTCATCATTCGGATTTCGGTCACCTTGTCGTGAATCGCGCTAGACCGAGGCAAGAGGTCACTGAAGTAGCCAGCTGTCCGCTTTTCCTGGGGCTCGCCCAGCACGCGGTCGACTTCGCGTACGTAGTCGCGATACAGCGCGCCAACTTCGCGAACGCGGTCGCCTTCACCCGGCAAAGTAACGTTCGCAGCCTCGCGTGTGAGTGCTTTCGCAAAGCTCGCGCGGTGCAGCGCGAACATCGGTGCGGCGACGTCGCCGCGGCCGCTCACTGCGAACAAAGCGGCGGAGTCCTGCCGCTCCAAAGCCTCGTTCATTTCTTGGCAGGCCACGACCGAGACGTAGTTTTCACGCAAAATTAGCCCAATTACTCCACCGAGCCGGGTCACGGCAACGGTCGACAAGAAGCACAACGCGACGAGCGTTGCGCCAACCACCGCGAGAGCGCGTATCAGGCGTGATCGCAGGGAGACCGGTCGACCCGTTGGCGCGCGGGAAGGGGGGGAGGAGGTCATCTGAGGCCGAAGCGCTCCCGCTTTCGGTAGAGGGTCGAGGGGTCGACGCCGAGGGCTTTGGCTGCGGTGTCGAGCGTGGGGTGTCGCGCCACGACCGCGGCGATGTGGCGTCGCTCGGCCGCTTCTAGTGACTCGTCCCCGTCTTGTAGCGGGACCACTGAGCGTGAGCTCACGCGCACCTCTTCGGGCAAGAGATCGGGTGTGAGCAGATCGCCGTTGGCGAGCAATGCCGCGCGTTCCAGCACGTTGGACAGCTCTCGAATGTTGCCCGGCCAGTCGTAGGCTACGAGGGCCGCCATTGCCTCTGGCGAGACGTGCATGGGCCTCGGGCGCCCGAACTGAAAGGCTGGCCTGAGGAATGAACCGACCAGTGCCGGGATGTCTTCTCGCCGATTTCGCAACGCCGGGAGGTGGATCGTGACCACGTTCAGACGATAGAAAAGATCATCGCGGAATGAGCCGTCGGCGACCGCTGCTCTCAGGTCACGATGAGTCGCTGCGATGATTCGCGCATCCGAGCGTCGCGGTTCGGTGTCCCCGACGCGCACGTATTCTCGTTCCTCGAGCAGGCGCAAGAATTTGCCTTGGGTCTCCTTGCCCAAATCTCCGACTTCGTCGACGAAGAGGCTGCCATTCTTGGCGGCCTCTACGTAACCGGCACGTGGTTGATCCGCGCCGGTAAACGCCCCTTTTGCGTGGCCGAAGAGCTCGTTTTCGATCAGGTTGGTGCTGATCGTGGCGCAATTTACGGTCACGAACGGGCGCGTGGCGCGAGGTGAGCGCTGATGAACGTGGCGCGCGAGCAGGCTCTTGCCGGTGCCGGTTTCGCCCAGGAGGAGCACGGTGGCTTCGCTCCCTGCGACGCGTTCAGCGAGCCTGTAGGCTTCCAAAACCGCGGGGCTCGTGCTTTTTACTGGTGCGCGGCGCTGGTGTCGTTCCACCTCGGCTAGCTCTTGACGCATGCGGGCAGAGTCGAGCACTCGAGCGACCACGTGTTTCACCGCTGCTGGCGTGAACGGCTTTGCCAGGTAGTCAGAGGCGCCGGCGCGCATGGCCTCGACCGCGTTGTCGATCGTTGCGTAGGCAGTCATGATCACCACCTGCGCGCCGGGCGCTTCCTGGGCGAGTGCGCGCGTGACGGCAAGGCCATCCATTCCGCCGAGCCTCAGATCGACGAGCGCCAAATCAGGGGGCTGCTTCTTGGCCAGCGCAAGACCGGCTTCGCCGCTGGACGCCAGCGCGACCGAATAGTCGGCGGACTCCAGACACAGTCGCAGCATGCGACGAATCGACTCGTCGTCGTCGATCACCAACACTTGAGGCTTCACGGGCGACTGCGCTTTGGTCATCCAGATGCCTCGTTCTCCGCGTTCCCTGCCGCCATGCTTTGAGGATTCGTGGCCATGCGCGAGAGCGTTTGTGGGTGTGCCAAGATGATGGGGTTTTCGAATGAGTGAGTGATGCGTAGTACCAGGCGTTCGCTGGTCGCGCCGGTCGCGATCAAGAACGCTTGTTTGTCAGCGGCGATCCGAGCGTACAGGGCCCCCGTTTCGCTCGGCACTAGCCCGAGCGCAAATACGACTACTTCTGGCTTCTTTCCGCCGAGTGGCCCCAGCGCGAGCTCGCTCGCCGCATCTGAAACGAACCACAGCGTGTGGCGCCCATGGTGCTCGAAGCTTGGCACGACTCGTGCCCCTGCATACGCTTGCAGCCGCGCCAAGCCCTCCGCTGGCGATACGTCTTCGGTGACTCGTTCGTCGCGCAGTGCCAGCGCCGCACGGTAGGCGCGGTCAGCGTCGCGATCGTGACCGAGCAGCTCGCTCGTGAGGCCAAGCAGGGCCATGGCCTCGCCGTCGAGCGGGGAAACGGCGCGCGCCCTGGCCAGCGGCGCCTGGGCATCGTGCGGGCGCCCTTCGACGATGGCGCGTCGTGCGTTGGCCATCGCCGCAGCGTACTCCAAGGCGCCGTTGTGGCGGGTGCGCGCGTTTTGCAGCACACGGTCGACCGCTGACACGATCTCGCGCGGGGTAAACGGCTTCGGCACTACATCATCGACGCGCGCGCGGATCAGCTCTTGCATCACGCGCGGCGTAAGTAGCGTACCGGTCACCACCAGCGGGAGCTCCGGGTGGTCGGCGCGCAGCGCGCGAACGCCGTCCGTGCCTTCCGAGTTCGTGGCGCGCATCTCGAGCACGGCCGCGTCCATCGGCGTCCCGTCCAGTAGCGCGCGCGAAGCTTCGACCGTCGGCGAACAGGTGGGCGCGAAGCCGGCCGTCGAGAGCGCATATTCCAGCATGCGACGGATGCTCGCATCCGGTTCGATCACGAGCACGCGGCGTTTCATGGTTCCGCCACTGAGCCTTCCTCATCGCGCCGTTCTCCGACCACGAGCACGTCTACGCCCGGAACGGCACGCATGAATTCGGCGAGAATCGAGCCGCGGAGGCGCTCTCGCAGGCGGCTCTGTCCGGTGCGCCCGAACACCGCGTGCGTAATGCCCTTGCTGCGGGCGAAGTCAGCGAGGGCCCCCACCACATCGGTGCTTTCGAGGCGTACCACCTCGGCGCCGAGCTCTTTGGCGAGGCGGATGTTTTCGGTCAGTGAACGCAAACTCGTGGCATCGATGCGTTCCACGGTTTCGCTCGAGGTGCGCACATAAACGACGAACCAGCGGCTGTTGAGACCGCCGGCTAAACGAGCGCCGTGCCTGAGCAAATTCCGAGTAGCGCTGGGCCGCGATGACATCGAGACCATGACCCGCTCGGCATCGACGGGGTGCGAACGCGGACCTGTGTGCTCGTCGCTGTACCAGCCAGGCTCCCGGCGACCACGCTGCTCGACCGCGTTGGCGACCTCGCGCAACGCGAGCTGACGGAGCGCCGCCAAATTCTTGCTGGTGAAGAACCGACGCAGCGCATGTTCCACCTTCTCCGGTGGATACACTTTGCCCTCGCGTAGGCGCTCCTGGAGTTCTCCGGGTGGCAAATCGACGACCACGACCTCATCTGCACCGGATACGATGCGATCGGGAATGCGCTCGCGCACGTCGACTCCCGTTTCGCGGAGCACGATCTCGTGGAGGCTTTCGAGGTGCTGGATGTTGAGCGTCGCCATGACGCTGATGCCGGCATCCAACAGCTCCTCGACGTCCTGCCAACGCTTTGCGTTCTTCGAGCCGCCCACGTTGGTGTGCGCCAACTCGTCCACCAAGGCGACCGCTGGTTTTCGTGCCAGCACCGCGTCGAGGTCCAGCTCTTCCATCGGCACGGCGCGATAAATCAGCGTCTTTCTCGGGATGAGCTCGATGCCTTGCGTTTCGATCATGGTCGCCGCGCGGCCATGCGTTTCGACGATGGCACACGCCACGTCGACACCTTCTGCGATCAGTCGCTTGCCCTCCTTGAGCATGGCGACCGTCTTGCCCACGCCGGCGGCCATGCCCAAATAGATCTTGAGCGGTGCCCTGCGGTGGGCCTTTAGAACTGCCAGGAAATCATCAGGCACCGCTCACACACTCCCGGCCGTACTGACTACTTCGCAGGCGCCGCGCTCGGCGCCTGCTTGGGTGGCGCAGTATACGGCGCTTGTGCATCGAGGTCGAGGTTCACGCGCAACACGTTGACGCGCGGCTCGCCCAGAAAACCGAGCGAGCTCTGCTCGGTGTGCCTCGCGATCACTTCCCGCACCTTGCCCGGAGCGGCCTTTCGTGTGCCGGCGATGCGCGGAACTTGGAGCGCGGCCGCCGCGACCGAGATGTGCGGATCGAGCCCACTGGCGCTCTTGGTCACGAGATCCGCAGGGATCGCGCCTTTCACGCCCGAAGCTTGGAGCAGAGTGACGCGCGCCTTCACTTCAGCGAGCAGCGCGGGGTTCATCGGACCGTAGTTGCTGCCGGACGAGTAGGTGATGCCCGTCGCGGCGTCGTTGCTGGCGGCCGACGCCCGGCCCCAGAGGTATTCGGGATGCGCGGTCCAGTCGACCACGGATTGGCCGATGATGGCCGAGCCCACGACTTTGCCATCTTTCTCGATCAGACTACCGTTCGCTTGCTCCCGAAACAGCACCTGCGCGAAAGCGGTGACGGCGCCAGGGTACACGAAGCAGCACAGCACGAGCAGCGCCGCAGTAATCACGAAGCAGGGTCGAAGTTGGTTCATGGCATCCTCATGCGAGATGGAGCAGGTTCACGAGCACGTCGATCAACTTGATGCCAACGAACGGCAGCACCACGCCGCCACCGCCGTACACGAACAGATTGCGGCGCAGGATGCGCTCGACGCCCATCGGTCGGTACTTGACGCCACGCAATGCGAGCGGGATCAGCGCGATGATGATCAGCGCGTTGAAGATCACGGCACTGAGGATGGCGCTCGAGGGCGTTCCCAGTTCCATGATGTTGAGCGACCAGAAGGCAGAAGAGCGCGGGTTGCCTTTGGTTAGCTGAAACGCGGCGATTCCAGTCAGCATGGCCGGCAGGATCGTGAAATATTTGGCGAGATCGTTGGCGACCGAGAACGTCGTCAGCGCGCCGCGTGTCATCAGCAGTTGTTTGCCGATCTCCACGATCTCGATCAGCTTGGTCGGGTCTGAATCAAGGTCGACCATGTTGCCGGCTTCTTTGGCGGCCTGTGTGCCGGTGTTCATGGCGACGCCGACATCGGCGCGCGCCAGTGCGGGGGCGTCGTTCGTGCCGTCGCCGGTCATCGCCACCAGGCGCCCGCCTTCTTGCATGGTTTCGATGTAGGCCATCTTGGTCTCGGGGGTAGCCTCGGCGAGGAAGTCGTCCACGCCCGCTTCTGCCGCGATTTTCATGGCCGTGAGAGGGTTGTCGCCGGTGATCATCACGGTCTTGATGCCCATCGCGCGTAGACGCTCGAAGCGTTCACGCATGCCTGATTTGACCGTATCCTTCAGGTACACGACGCCGAGCGCGCGCGCGCCCTCCGATACCACGAGCGGCGTGCCACCTTCGTTGGCAATGCGCTTTACTTCTTTCATCAGTTGTTCGGGCATCGATCCGCCGAGCGCCGTGACGTGTTTGACGACGGCGTCAGTCGCACCCTTGCGCAGCACGCGATTGCCGACATCGAGTCCGCTCATGCGCGTTTGGGCCGTGAATGGCACGGCCGTGCCGGCCCCTGCATCGATGCGCTTGCCTAGGGTCTTCTCGGCCAGCGTGACGATGCTCTTGCCCTCCGGCGTCTCGTCGGCGAGCGAGGACAGCATGGCGACCTCAGCCAAGAGCTTGTCATCGATGCCCTTGGCCGCGACCATCTCGAACGCCTGGCGCGAGCCGTAAGTAATGGTGCCCGTCTTATCGAGCATCAGGACGTCGATGTCGCCTGCGGCTTCTACGGCGCGACCGGAGGTCGCGATCACGTTGTATTGCACCAGCCGGTCCATTCCGGCGATGCCGATCGCGGACAGCAGCGCGCCAATCGTAGTCGGAATCAGGCACACCAGCAGCGAGACGAGCAGTAAGATGCTTATGTCGCCAGCGAAGAAGCGCGCGCTGGGCACGAGCCCCGCGGTTGCCGCCAGGAAGATGATGGTCAAACCCGCGAGTAGGATGGTGAGCGCGATCTCGTTGGGCGTCTTCTGGCGCTCGGCGCCTTCCACGAGCGCGATCATGCGGTCGATGAAGCCGCCGCCTGGGTCCTGGCGCACTTCGATCACCAGCCAGTCGGAGAGCACGCGCGTTCCGCCGGTAACAGCGCTGCGATCGCCTCCGCCTTCGCGAACGACAGGCGCGCTCTCGCCCGTAATGGCGCTCTCGTCGACGGACGCTACCCCTTCGATGATCTCACCGTCGGCCGGGATCAGTTCGCCCGCCTTCACGTAGATGCGGTCGCCCTTTTTGAGATCGGTGGCGGGCACGACTTGCCCGCGCGCACGACCTTCTCCGGTCGTGTTGGCCGGCGCGGCGCCACCGGCCAGCAACGTTCGGAGCGCAGTGGTGGTGGTGCGCATCTTGCGCAAAGTTGCGGCTTGCGCCTTGCCTCGGCCCTCGGCCACGGCTTCCGCGAAATTCGCGAACAACACCGTGAACCACAGCCAGATGATCAGTTGCAGCGTCAGTTTGGAATCAACGGCGTGCCCGCGCACCAAGTCGGCGAGGTACAGCACGCTCACCAACGCGGTGCCGACCTCGACCACGAACATGACCGGGTTCTTCATCATGTCGCGCGGGTTCAACTTCTTGAACGACGCGCCAATCGCAGGCTTGATGATGGCCGGGTCGAACAACGAACGCGAGTTTTCTTTGGACTTTACCATGGCGAACTCAATGAGCAGCGGCAGCCGCGGCGAGTTGGAAGTGCTCGACGATCGGGCCAAAAGACAGCATCGGGAAGAAGGTGAGGGCGCCGACCAGCAGGATGGTGCCGGTGAGCAAGGCGACGAATAGGCCCCCATCGACGGGAAAGCTCGAAGGGCCTGGCGGAACGCGCTTCTTCTTCGCCATGTTGCCCGCGATGGCCAGCACGGCAACGATTGGTAAGAAGCGACCAAATAGCATGTTGATACCCAGGGTCAGCGAATAGAAGACCGGGTGATCTGCGGAGAACGCGGTAAGTCCGGCAAACGCGCTGCCGTTGTTGGCGGCGGCCGAAGTGAAGGCGTACAGCACCTCCGAGAAACCGTGGGGGTGGGGCTTCCAAGGCACGCCGGCCACGTCCGCAGCGGCCGTGTTGAGGATACCGGCGCGTCCGGCCTCAGTCATGATACCGACGGAGGCCATGCCCAAAATCAGCACCGCCGTGACCAAAATGTAGAAGCTGGCGAAGCGAATGTCCCGACTATCGATTTTCTTTCCGAGATACTCCGGGGTTCGGCCGATCATCAAGCCCGAGAGGAAGATGGCCAGGATGACGTACACGAGCATGCCGTACATCCCGGTGCCGACGCCGCCGAAAACGACTTCGCCTAGTTGCATGTTGAGCATCGGGACTAGCCCGCCGAGCGGCGTGAGGCTGTCGTGCATGGTGTTGACCGCGCCACACGAGGCGTCGGTCGTCACCACGGCGAACAGCGAGGAATCGGGAATGCCGAAACGAACCTCCTTGCCCTCCATGTTGCCGCCGGGTTGCTCTAGGCTGGCCGTTTGGTCCACGCCAAGCTTGGTCAGGAGCGGATTACCAGGCGACTCGAAGTGGCCAATCACCAACACCGCAGCCACTGCGATCAGCGTCATGGTGGCAAACACTGCCCAGCCATGGCGCTTGTTGCCGAGCATCTCGCCCAACGTGATGCACAGCGCGCCGCCGATCGCGAAGATCGACAGCATCTGAAATAGATTGGATAGCGGCGTCGGGTTCTCGAACGGGTGGGCGCTGTTGGCGTTGAAGTAGCCGCCGCCATTGGTGCCCAGCATTTTGATTGCTTCTTGCGAAGCGACCGGCCCTTGCACGATGGTTTGGGTTGCGCCGTCGAGCGTGGTCCAGGTCGTCGGCTGAGCGAAGTTTTGAATCACGCCCTGCGAGACCAGGAACAGCGCGTAGAACACGCAAATTGGCAACAGCACGTACAGGTGCACGCGCACCAGATCGACCCAAAAATTGCCAATCTTGTCCGTCTCGTGCCGCGAAAGCCCGCGAATCAGCGCGATCGCTACGGCGATGCCGACTCCCGCTGAAAAGAAGTTGTGCGACGTCAGCGCTACCGCTTGCGACAGGTAGCTCATCGTCGTCTCACCGCCGTATGACTGCCAGTTGGTATTGGTCGTGAAACTGACGGCGGTATTGAATGACAGCCAGGGTGCAACGGCGCCCAGCTTGGCTGGGTTGAGCGGCAGCGACCCCTGACAGCGCAGCAACACATAGGTAATCAGCTGCGTGAGTAACGAGAAGCCGAGAACGCCAGCGGCGTAGCTCTTCCAAGTCTGCTCGCGGCTCGGGTCGACGCCAGCAACGCGGTAAAGAACACGCTCGATCGGCCAACCAAGCTTGCGGCTCCACTGATTCGTGCCCGCGAATACGCGCGTCAGGAACCGCCCGAGTGGCCACGAGATCGCGGCCACCAGCGCGAAGAACACGAACAAGAGCAGATAGTAGCGTACGGACATGATCAGAAGCGCTCCGGTCGCGCGAGGACATAGAAGAGGTAGACGGTGAGCGCAGTTGCGCTCGTGACGGTCAATAGGAGATCGAAAGACATGCTCTCAAATCCGATCACAGACGCGCACGAAAAGCGCGCACAGCCCGAAGAGGGCAACGCTGACACCAACAATGAGGAGTTCGGTTCCCATGTTTTTCCAATTCTTTGGCCTTGCCTAGTTGTCGCTGCCCATATGCATCGGCCATGCCGTCGGTACTTTGCGGGAACATTGACGCCCACTCTGGGCACGATCATGCGCGTGCGCACGGTCGTGCAGGCCAAACCGTGCGCCTTTGCATGGCTCGTTACAGCTGTGTTCCAAGGAATAACCGGCAAGCACGGCCGCGCTTCGTTCGGCGTTGCTCTCGGGCTGTTGCGCGAGGGGGCGCCGTACCACGGATCTCGCGCAGAAACTGCGCGGGCGCGCTCTCGGAGCGGCCAAGGAGTAACTCGATGTTGGTCACGGTTGCCCAACTACGTCGAGCGCTAGCGCGAGGCAGCGGAGGCCGTGGGCGGTGCTGCCGCTTCCGGGTGGTGCCACCGCTGTCGCGAACGTGGGCGTCGCCGAGGGCGCCAGCGTGCTCGACTTTCCGTTGTCTGCAGCGCTGCATGATCTGTTCGTGCGAGCTCGCATCAACAGATGATGCGGCGTAAAGTTACCCGCAAAAAATGCGTGCTTGCCGCCTTGGCATACGGCATGCACCGCAGGGCGTCATGTTCGACGAACCTCCAGGTATGTACAAGGGCTCCAATCTTTCCGACATCTTCGACTCCGAAAAGGAGCGGGCGTTATCATCGCTTCGCCGGCAAGCGCGGTCGTTGGAAGCCAAAAGTTTTCGTTGCATGACAGTCGATCCGACGAATAAAACCGGAGTTTTGAGAGCGCCGAGCTTCGTATTCTTCCTTGACGATGGCCGCGTGCTGGCATGGTTCGATGAAGCGCATCCTTACGTGGTACATCCATGCTTCGCCGATTTGTGCAGGATGCATGGGTTGCGACCTGCGCTGGTCCACGCAGCATGAATCCGACCATCGCTGCTGTTTCGCACCCAAAAAAATCAGCTACGCTGCCCATGAACCTTGCATTTTTCCTAACTCCAAAGAGTGAGGTCGTCTGGGTCAGCGCCAGCGGCAGCGTCGAGCAAGCCCTGGAGCGCATGAAGCCGAATGGGTTCAGTGCCGTTCCGATCCTGGACGATGACGGCTGCTATGCTGGCACTCTCAGCACGAGCGACCTGATGTGGTACCTGCTGACCGCCGGCCAGGATTGGCAGGAGAGGGCCCGCACTGCGCCGCTGCTAAGCGTGCCCCGACGTTTGCAGGACTCGCCAGTTCACATCGACGCGGACGTTCCGACGCTGATTGCCCGTGCCGTGAGTCAGAGCTTCGTGCCCGTTGTCGACGATCGCGAAGTATTCATTGGGATCGTTCGTCGGCGCCCGATCATCGAGTTCTGTGCGCGACTCGCCGGGCTCGGCATGCGCGAACGCGCGCTTCGCCAGGAGGCCCGCTAGGTCGCCAAGTGAGTATTGGGAACGATGCGCGGCATCTGCCAAATGCGAGCAAGGGGTGATGCCCGTTGTCGGAGCGCAGGCCTTGGCGGTCAAAGCTATGTGCCCTTCGTGAACTGGGCACTCAGGCTCGCCACGATCGGGCTCGAAAGCTCCGGCAGGCTCGACCCGAACGGTGAACCCCGTTGCTTTGACGCGATCTAGCGGGCGGCGTAGGTCACTGTTGAAATTGAAACTCATTTTCAATATGATGGGGACAGATGCAGCCGGATACGACTCCCCGAAACGCATGGAAACGCGCTCGATCCGACCGTTCCTAGGCGCTCTCCACCGCTGGGTGGGCCTCGCCATGGCCGCGTTTCTGTTCTTCAGCGGCATCACCGGGGCCGTCATCTCGTGGGACCACGAGCTCGACGAGGCGTTGAATCCACACCTGCTCGACGCACGCGCGAAAGGCGCCCCACGGCCGTCGCTGGAGCTGGCGCGGGAGATCGAAGCGCGCCATCCGGATCTGGAGGTGACATTCTTCCCCTTGGTGGCCGAGGCAGGGCACTCGCTGGCCTTCTGGGTCGAGCCCAAGCTGGACCCGAAGACGGGCAAGCTGCTCGAGGTCGATTACAACCAAGTGTTCGTGGATCCGGCCGATGGTGCCGAACTCGGCAAGCGCGAGTGGGGCGCGGCTTGGCCGCTCGCTCGCGAGAATTTCGTCTCGTTTCTGTACAAGCTGCACTACAGCCTGCACTTGCCGAAGATGTTCGGCAGCGATCTCTGGGGCGTCTGGCTGCTGGGCGTGATCGCCATCCTGTGGACCCTCGACTGTTTCGTGGGCTTCTACCTGACGCTGCCCGCGCGTCCGTCGCAGAGCCTCTGGCAGCGCTGGAAGCCGTCGTGGCTGGTGCGTTGGCGTGGCGGCTCTTACCGCGTGAACTACGACCTTCACCGCGCTGGCGGGCTCTGGACGTGGGGGCTGTTGTTCGCGATCGCCTTCACGGCGTTCTCGATGAATCTGTATCGCGAGGTCTTCTTCCCGGTGATGTCGGTGGTCTCGAACGTGACGCCGTCGCCGTTCGACCTGCGCACGCCGAAGGACGAGGACCAGCCGATCGAGCCCCGCGTGAAGTTCGAGGCCATCGTGCCGCGGGCAGCGGCTGAAGCTGCTCGTAGGGGCTGGCAGCAGCCCGCAGGCGATCTGTTTTACTCACGCGAGTACGGCATTTACGGCGTTCAGTTCTTCCGCCCCGAGGACGGACACGGCGCCGCCGGGGTTGGGCACCGCGCGCTCTACTACGACGCGCTCGACGGGCGCTTGCTCGGTGACCGCGAGCCCTGGAAAGGGACGGCGGCCGACCTCTTCATGCAGGCGCAGTTTCCCGTTCACTCGGGTCGCATCTTGGGACTGCCGGGTCGCATCCTGATCTCGTTGATGGGGCTAGTCGTAGCCGGCCTGAGCCTGACCGGCGTCGTCGTCTGGTGGCGCAAGCGCCGTGCGCGGCTGGTTGCCGGGCGGCGCGGCTTGCGTGAACTCACTGCCGAACCTTGAGCGTGGTCTCTGCGCCGCGTTTTGTAACGAGCAGGCGTGGCACCTGCTCGAGGCTCAGCTGCTATTCCCGCACAGAAATGACTTTGACGCCCGCGCCGAGCTGCGCGGCCGCAGCAACGTAGCCGACGGCGCCAGGGTACTTCGCCACCTAGTGAAGCACCGATTCGTCGGAGTCGAGCTCTGGCGGGGGGCCGAGGTAAGCTCACGGCAACTTAGACGCGAGCGCTGCGAGTGTTTCCCTTTGGGCTGGCATGTGCGTAAGATCGGTGCACTGTGAGATGCACAATGGCCGTTGCTCGTAAATCTGAAAAAGGACGTCGCCTGGCCAAGGCGGCGACTGCGTGTCTCTTTTGCCTCGCCTGCGGGAGGGAAAGTCCGTCAGGAGTTGGCACAGCTGGCAGCGGTGGCTCGATCGGCGGCGGGAGCGCTAGCGGCGCAGGGCCCGGACCGGGCGGCGCACCCAGCGGCGGCAGCGGCGGAGCGGCGACGTCGGGTTCCGCTGGCGCACTGGCAGGCTCGAGTGGCACGTTGGCGGGCTCGGGCGGCAGTGCAGGCTCCGGTGTGAGCGGCGCGGGGTCGAGTGGTGCGAGCGCCGCTGCCGGGGCGGCAGGCGCGGGCGGTGCTGCAGCCGGGTCAGTCGTACCGGTTCAGGTTTCCGGATCCAGCAAGTACCGCTTCAGCTACGGCGATACGATCTTCGAGATCGACGCGCAAACGGGCGCGCGCGTCTCCAAGCTCTCGCTCTCCGGCGCAGACATGATCGTCACGCCGGCGACTGATCCGACCACCTGGGGTTCGGTGTTCTGGACCAGCCCGCGGCTCAACACTTGGACGCCTGAGTGGCCGCCGCCTGCCGCAATCGACAACAGCCCGTACACCGCCACGATTTCCGGGAGCCATCTGCTGACGACCGGTATGGCCGACACGTCGCTCGGGGTTTCGATGTCGAAGGACTATGCGGCCGATTCAGCGTCGGGCTGGATCGCGATCAACTACACCATCAACGCATCGAAAGCCCAAGGGGCGGCCCCCTGGGAGGTCAGCCGGGTCCCGCGTGGTGGAATCACTTTCTTCCCGCTCGGGTCGTCGCTCACGAAGGGGCCACTCACGGTCACTCAAACGGATGGAATCGTCTGGTTCGACGACGCGTCGAAGACGGCCATGAGCGCCGACGGCAGCAAGTTGTTCGCAGACGGAGCAGGCGGCTGGGAGGCGTATGTCTTGGGCGGTAATCTGTTCTTGAAGCGATTCGCCGATCAGCCGGCGACGGCGCAGGCGCCGGGCGAAGGCGAGATCTGCATTTACCCTGGCGCCACTTGGCTGGAGTTCGAGGTGCAGGGCCCGTACACCCAGATCGCGAAAGATGGCTCTTTGGCTTGGAAGGTGGAATGGCGGATCGTGAAGATCCCGACCTCTGTCACCGTGGCAGTCGGCAGTGCCAGCCTCGTGGCATTCGTGAAGCAGCAAGTCGCGCTGTAACGCGCGCGCGGGAGCAGCGTTTCAACGCGCGGATGAGTGCGCGAGTCCGCCGCGCCCGAGCGCGCGGCCTGAGCTTCAGTTCGCCGAAACTCGGACCGGTATCACTCCTAGGAGTGATAGACCACACCCGATCGAAGACCTACGTAGTGGTGGATGTCGACAGACTACAGGTCTCTGTAACGCCCACAGGTAGGGCGCTGTGGTCGGCGACGGGCGGCATGATGAAGAGCTTATATTTTCTGCAAATGCGCTTCTGATGTGCGGCCGGCACAAACACAATTCAGACACACTTGCGGGCCTGACAATACGGGTCACCGTTGATCAGTCGTCCGAGCCTATCGGCCCACGTGGGCTTCTCCACGTGTTATGGTCGACGTGGTCCGGGGAACTTACATGCAAGCTGGTGCTCGAGAAACGATTCTAGTGGTGGACGATGAGCCCCAAGTGCTCGTCGCCCTGGAAGACCTGTTGTCGGATGACTTCCTAGTACTCAAGTCGGAGTCCGCGGAGCGGGCGCTTCATCTGGTCGAAGACCAGCCGGACATTGCCGTCGTCATCTCCGACCAGCGCATGCCGCAGATGCATGGCGATGAGCTGCTCACGCGGCTTCGGGCCCGGATCGGCGCCGAACGCATTCTAGCGACGGGCTACGCCGATCTGACCGCCGTGGTGCGAGCGGTCAACGAGGGGCAGATTTTTGCTTATGTCACCAAGCCTTGGGACCCCGAGGATCTGCGAATGAAGATTCAGCGCGCGGCGGATCACTTCCGTTTGACGCGTGAGCTCGAACAAGAACGTCGGCTGTTCGAGGACCTGATGAGGAGCATGCCCGACCCGATTTACT
>Ga0247760_1000487_pt1 | contig 43078 bp, 64 predicted proteins | sample UWRJL171409R4_FD_179936 | JGI IMG/M metagenome (GOLD analysis project Ga0247760, IMG submission 179936) | Plant litter microbial communities from Arlington Agricultural Research Station in Wisconsin, United States - UWRJ-L171-409R-4 | ecosystem: Environmental > Terrestrial > Plant litter >...
GGGGGGTTAGGCGTGGATCTTGGGGATCGTTTTGTGTAATCATCACCTCAGTGTGTAAGGTATGAAGAAGCTGAAGCGAAGGAGTCGACGTGGCGTTTGGACCACTGGTAACATGTAAAGGGTAGACCTCCGAGTCAGAATACAAAATCAGCGACGATGAGCAAATGAGTTCGAATTGCCAAACAATGCGAGCCCTCTCATCCAATGTGTCCACTCAGGTGAGCTCGTGCTGGAGACGGGAGCAGTGCATTCGACCACCCCATGGCCTGAAACTCGGGGCCTTTCTCGTGAATCATAGGTTACGCTGACATGCTTGAAGCATCTGATGTACGTGAAGCAAAGATTGAAGTCCAAGCACGTCCTGCACTTGTATGACTCGTCTTTTCCTATCATGTGCCTGCATATGGGATCAATATAGGACCTTATGAGTGGTAACTTGAACCATGAAAAAAAGAATAGCTTTCATCTTAACAACACGAGATGTCCAAGAAATGCGTCACTCGCTTGAAAGGTAATTTTTGTGCTGGCAGTTGTCGCCTGTATACCCAGGCAGGTTTTCTTCCCAAGTGAGAATCCGAGTATTCAGGGGAGACAATGACATCAACCCGGAGGCAGCTCCTCACTGAATCATTGACCATTCAGAGACCGAAAGCTCTCCTTCCTTTGTCTAAAGGTGCGACCTGTAGGCCACCAAGCGCTCAATGCTTTTGTCTCTCTCCACCGCGACCAGACTTAACAACACAAGACAGCAGCCACTCAGACCACAGTCAACCTTCAACTACCTTACCAGTATTCCACATAGCCATACTCAGTCTCACCTGGTACCAGGTACGCTTGCCCCGCAACGCTGATAAGGCTACCTAACTGTGAAGTATAAATGGGTATCGACCTGCCACCACTTCCCTTCCTCTACCTAGGTGCCTCACAACCCCTACACCCGCAAGCCGACCGACAGGTCTTCCAACACCAAGCTGCCAAAATGGCGAGCCGGTCTAGAGATCACCCGTGCGAATACTGCTCTGCGAGGATTGACCGCGCTTTGAGATACTGTTCCTTTCACCAAAACCAAATCGATGACATGAAGAGAAAGGGCCGCGAAAAGAACGCCTGCAGCACATGCAACCAAAATTCCTGCACCTGTTCTGCAAATGGAGGTGCAGCTGGGGGTGGCGGGAGCCAAACGACAAATAGACATCGTTAGGCTATGCTGTGACAGGTGCATACCTGATGGAGGGGGATATTGAGGACGGCGGGCTAGATCCACGCAGGGATTGATAGCATACAGGCAACACTGCCTGGGACAGATTCCTAGGTATTTTCAGTACTCACTTCATCACTTTTGATAGCGAAGAATTCAGTTCAGGTCTTGATTTCAAAATAGGTGGGCAGTCAAACATGACATCCCTTGTATCCTTTGCCACATCAACAATGTTATAAAGGGCGCCGACCTTTGAGTGGGATGCGATGGCTATTTCGAGGCTATCAAAGGGAAATCCGCCTTCAGGTGTTTATCTTGCAACAAGGGAATTCCTATACTCTGTCTTGTGTGCAGGATACGCCCTGCTAGATCTTACGGGGGGTAAGAAGGGGGGGTTGCGGACGGAGAGCCGGCTGGAGACGGGGGAGAATAGGGATTGACGTGCTGCATGTGCGATAGAAACGTACTTCATCACGCTTAATGACGAAGAATTCAATCAAGATCTTGATTTCAAATTGGGCAGTCAAGGAAACACCCTCAATGTTGAGTCCGCGTGACTCTACTAGTATCTTCGGCGTGAATAACCCAGTGTCTACAGAGGTAACCTACCTTACCTAGTATCCATATACTATGACAATAGCCTGAATACCTACCTACGTCGGTATTTACTAAACACGGCCAGTATGATTCGGCTCAACATAAATTCTACAAATCCATCCAAGCATTCCAGAATTACCACAACCTAAGTCAGGAGCCCAGTGTGATTCACGCCCAACACTTTTATGACTGCATTTTCTCATCATGTGCCTGCATATGGGATCACATAGGAGACCTCATAATCGGCAGCCTTGACAAGAAGGCCGAATTCCATCTTAACGCCCAACGAATACGTTACTTCCTTGAAATCGACGTCTCGTGGCCACGTTTGTTGCCTGTATATCCAGGAAGTAATCCTTTTTACAAAGGTATATAGGTGAGGCCTATAGCCCACCAAGCGACCTCCCCTTCCATACCTCTCCACTACACTCATCGACATCACCTCAGCCATCGGCCAATGGCTCACAGTTCCCAGTGAGCCACCAACCCTAGTGCTCAAAGCACAGCCCGCTACGCACGCGCGAGCCAACCCACACATCTTTCAACACCACCCTACCTGCCAGAATGGGCAAAAAGTACTCCAAATGCATAAAGTGCGCTGTCAACTTGACGAAAAACGGAAAACCCAGCTTTAAAGCGAGATGCGACAAGTGCGCTAAGGAGTACCAGAAGGAACAGAACAGGGACAGGCGCATGAAGGATCACTACGGTAGATGCGCAAAGTGCGATAAACCTGGAACGACTTGCACCTGTTCTATACCCGCCTTTCCCTGCATCGGCGGTTGCAAAGACGCTAGAGGCACTGCGGTCAAGGTGACAGTGCCAAGGACGCGTTGCGCCAACTGTCTGCGTTTGGGCGGCCAAATCCTGAGCTGTCCGAAGTGCAACTTCTTCATGCTTAGCCCCGATATGTGCCCTCGTTGCAACCAACCGCCCCCGCCACCCCCGCCGCCCCCGAAAAAATGCGATTCTTGCGACGCGCGTAGCCCCGAGACAGCGCGGGATGCGATAGAGGGCGCCCTGCCACCTCTCTGCCGGGAATGCACCAACGATCTGTTGCAAGGCGGGACATACTGTACTCGTTGCAAGAGCGCGGCCATAATTCCGGTGGGCCGCGAGTGCGCGGATATTCGGTGCGCGAGATGCCCGGAAGAAACGTGTAGGAGGTACTTGGATTCTGTGACCACAGAAGTTGATTTTCCTTACTGCAGCAAGGATCACCGCCACAAGGATATCTACGGCGCCTGAGCACGGGTTACTATACGTGCGAAGAGCAATGCGGATATGAACGGAGAGTCGGCTGGGAAGAAGGGGAATAAGGAAAGGCTGCAACAGGTGCACATGGAGGGGGACACGGTGGACGGCGGGCCGGATCCACACAGGGACTGCATACGGGTGATGCTACCTACAGGTAACGAAGTATTCTTAGTGAGGCACTCACTTCATCACGATTCATAGCATAGCATAAGTATTAAATCTTGTTTCTTAAATATCTTCTTAGGTGCTCAATATGTCCAACCCGGCTGGAAATGCGTACTTGACAGAGCCTCAACAAATGGGATAGCGCTGTAGGAATGCGGTGTCCCTGGCATGTTTCCCCAGAATGGGTTGTGCACTGGTGGAGGAAAGTCGACAACAGTTGGGCTGGAAACTGCCGCTGGCTGTGTGTCGGTTGGCAGCGATGATCCTAGCGGGCGTATGTCGCGGCTGAGCGCATCCAGGGGCTGGTCCAGGGCCAAAGCCTCTCTGAGCACCCTCGACCACTGCGAAGCAGTCGACCACTTGTCCTCAAACATGGACAGAACCTCAAGTGATCGGTGGAGAATAGTCTCGGCCGAAGGATTATAGGCAGAGTTGAATCCCGGGCATAGGGCAGAGTTGAATCCCGGGCATAGCCCAGGCCACTTGTGCAAGTGGAATGCAAGCGATCCGCAGATGTAGATGCAGAAGGCCAACATGGCCGGGAAGCCGTCCTCTTCTGACCGTAGCAAGAGCCACATGTTGATGGCCTCGTACAAGGACCATGCGTTTCGAAAGAGCTCGAGGGACATTTGCTCCCAGAACCCCGGTGGTGCGAGTGCCTCGGCCCCTGTGCTCGGGGATTGCAGAGGCCGCGTTGCAGATCGGAATACATGATCCATGTATGCCCTTCTCAAGACGATGTTGTTGAGCCGGGTGATGGTGACGATGGAGAGGTAGGCGAGGTCGACGTGCTCGGCTTTGTACCCGCGGAGGTTCCATGCTGACCACTTGTGCTCGCGCGGGATGTTGTCTTCCCACGACGACACCCTCATTGCGGTGCACATGTAATGTGAATTTGGCTGCCATGGCTCAGGGTCGATGCCGGTCTGGCCATCTCGCGATGCATCTCGGGCAATGGCACCCCACAAGTCGTGGGCCTGGACAAGTGTTGCGAATAAGGACCGGTCCGGCAGACGCTCCAAGGAGCCATCCTTTAGTGCTGGTATGGTTCCCGAGAGCGCAGCTCGGTAGCGAGGATGTCTCCCAAAGGCAAAGTCGCTTTCGTTACAGGGTAAGAGAGCCGTGATGTCCGAGTTGGAAAAAGAGAGTGGCAGGTGCTGTTGGGCGTAAAGATTGTCGTGGCTTTGTATCACCCAAAACGTCCGACGAGCACGCTCTGCATCGACAACCTGGTCTGCCGACCCATCTGCTGGAAGTTGGTACGTCTCTTCGCGGTGTAGACGAAGGACCGCCGCCATGCGGACGGCAATGCCCATGTTGATGGCGCTCCGTCCCCGATCTCCCCTTCCCCAGTCAGCCATGCCGAGCAAGAATAATGCCTGCGCATTCTCAAGACTGGTGTTCCACATCTCCTCGGCAATCAGGATGTGTGCGACGTCCAGAAAGAACTCGGACGCGTTTTTACACCCTTGGAATCTCTCGCACAGCTCAGGGGTAAATCGGGCTGAGATTCAAAAGATGCTGAGGAGTAAGAACACATTGACAGACTCTCTATTCGTCTCCATCTGCTCCAGGAACAGGGACTTAGGAATGAAGCCTGAGCATCCGTCAGTACTAGAATTCAGCGGAGCATACCAGAATCCAAAGCAACTTACCAATCTGGAGACATGTTGTGAGGAAGACTCTACAGCCCGAGATGAGCTCTTCGTGTGGAGGGAGGTGACTCCAGATGTTATCTGGCGAAGATCTGTGCGATCTTCGTGGGACAGTTGGGGACAGGTCGTGACTTTGTAACTTCATATCATCTCTTAGTTCGGTGGACTCTCGCTCCCCGATCGTCGTCGTCGTCGACGTCGCAACGGAACCTCTTCTTGACACCGCAAGATCGAGATCTGCATGTGTCACGCGCTTGACGCGGAACTATTGTGAGCTGTTAAGAAGAGGCAAGCCAGACGAAACCAGTGGAATTCTCACACGTCTGTCATTTGCATCGCCACGATCGGGAAATGAGCTGATGGATGGAATTAGTCGTAACCCACAAAAGGTGGCTTCAAGGCTTTGTGTCTATACCTAGGTATCCAACGTACCAGTATTCAGAGATGTTAGAGCCCGCACGTCGGCATGGCTCGCAGGGACTTTGGCCGTTCTCGTGGATGCATTTTGTTCTCAATCGCCGGCATTTTCAGTTCCGTCAGTCCTAGGTTGTATCATCGCGGCGATTAAATGCCAAATAAGCTGAAATGAATGGGGTAATAAAGTACGCACCGCCGGCACGCGATTGAAGATTGTTTCGTCCTCTGGGCTGGTGATTCCTCTCCCATCATGTCACTGTGGGTTGGTTCTGTTGAGCAGGTGGCCGAGCGTCTCAGAGATCTCAGAGAGGATTACCGGGCAGGCGTGCACTACGAATGCGACCGAGACAGACCCGACGAGCGCTCCTTCCTTCACTTCGGGACACAGCGGGTCTTAATCACCCCATGTTTGAGGGGAGGATGGGGACAATCCACGCTAGCGGATGATGTGGTCAGCAATGGGGGCAGTCTTATCTCTCGGCTCCCATTGGTCAGAATCTCTACATTTCCATTTGTTTATAAGACTCAGGGGTAATCAATTAATCGCCGATTATCTATGTATCTACACATGGCGCGCGTGCACTGCAAGTGAATCTTCACCAGACTTGCACCAAAGTCCCCACGCACCGCTGCAGCACCATGACTTTGATACAGGACCTCACAGCGCTTGCAGCGCAGTCACCAGTTGGCTCGCTAGTGGCCTTCGTCACTGCATTTTCAATTCTCTTGACGGTCTGCACCCGGGCCTCCAAGAAATGCCCATGTCCCTTCCCGCCCTCACCACCAGCGGAGCCCCTGTTTGGACATTTTCGGACACTCCCGCTCGAAGATGCCACCTAAAGCACATGGAATGTGCCAACCAATACGGTACGTCACCTCCCCCTATTATACCTATACAACATAGCCCCGGAGTTGCTAACCCAATTCAGACTCCGACATCGTGTACTTCAACGTCCTAGGCAACCACATGATCGTCCTGAACTCCCAAAAATCAGCAAATGGGATTCTCGACAAGCGCGGCGCCATCTACCAAGACCGCCCTAATTTCGTCCTCTTCGATGTCATAGGATGGAGCTTGACGCTCACATTCATGCCATACGGCGCGAGATTCAAGCTGCATCGGTCGGTCCTCTAGAAGGGCTTCACCAAGTCGGCCATCACCAGTTACCAGTCTATTTAGGAAGATGAGGCGTGGTAGGCGACTGCTCGGATTCTCAAGCGCCCGGATGAGTGGGAGACGTCGCTGAGGAGATTTTCCCCTGCCATTGTGCTTCGGATTGGGTTTGGAGTCAGTGTCAAGTCGGATGATGATCCGTATATCAAGATTGCGAAGGATGCGAACTTGGCGACTGCGAAGGGGGGAAATCCTGGGACGGCACTGGTGGATTACCTGCCTGTGGAACGTTTCACTGAGGGTACGGAGCTCATGGGAGCAGCGGAAGTGCAGTTGTAAAGTGACTTAATTAGGTAGAAAAGGGGAGTGTGAAGCACTCCCCAGTTATATATAAATGGAAGCTCCCTGTGTGTGGGGAGAGCACATGATCCGAGGCCCCTGAGCTCCAGCCAAACCTGGCTCGGCAGGGCGCCTGAGCGCCTAGCGAGGCGGCTGCAGTTTGACACTGCCTGCATGTAAGTTGACTGTGAGCAGAGTGTTGAGATGTTGAAAAGGGGCTGACAAACAAACAGTCCGATTCATTCCCGAACTGCTGAACTTCTCAACCACTCTAAAACATGCAAGGGCGTGGCGTTGGGCGATCAAGAATTTGCATGATATCCCGTTTGCATCCATCAAGAAGGAATATGTATGTGACAAGCCATCGTTCGTCTTTCCACGAGCTGTGGCTGACTAACCCGCTTTCAACAGGAAGAGGGAACCGCCAACTCGTCTTTTGCATACTCACTTCTCAAGAAATACGACGAAAACGTGGAACAGGGCATCCCAATCCATTTCACCATGCAAGACATCCAAGGCGCCTCTGGTTCAGTTTTCATCCCTGGCTCCAATACAGTATGCAGCTCTATCTTCTCATCCAGCCAGCCATAACTAACCACCTCTTCCCAGACTCTCGCAACAACAACCGTGGCGCTCCTCAACACCATGCAGAACCCCAAAGTCTTCAACAAAGCCAGAGCCCTACTCGACAAAGTGGTTGGAACTGACAGACTTCCCTCTCTCGCTGACCGCGCCAAGTTGCATTACATCGACTACATCGTCGAGGAGACGACCAGGTGGCGTCCGCTATCTCCGATTGGTATCCCGCACAAGTCACTCAAAGACGACATCTACAACGGGATGTTCATTCCCAAGGGGTTAGTCTACCCCTATTCTGGTCCAAGTTAGTTCGTTGCGGACCTACCGAGAAGGACATTCGTGTTCTACAACACATATGCCATGAGCCGCGATCCCCATCTCTACAACAACCCTGAAGTATTCAACCCCGATCGTTTCACACCCATGGAAGAGGGTGGGGACGGGGAGCCGTTCCTCGTGGGTCCATTCGGCTTCGGTCGCCGGTAAGCCAACTCCGTTATACCACAACCTACTGATTGCCCAAGACCCGCTAACACATCTATCAGAATCTGCGTCGGCCGCCACCTGGCCCAAGCCTCCGTCTGGATCTTCGTCGCGACTGTGATCTCCACACTGGACATCTCCCAGCTTCTCGGGTCAGATGGGAAACCGATAAAGCAGAATGTGGTACTCAGCACAGGCCTGTCAAGCCACCCAGGGAACTTTGATGTCTGCTTCAAGCCGCGGTCTGAGAAGGCGGCGGAAATGTTGTTGGTCGCTCAGGGCGAGAAGGCATGATGTGTTTCGATGAGATGCATACGAGACTCTATAGAGAAAATCTCTGGATGAGAATGAAAGTATGAGTAAACTGGTGCCTTCTTATCCAATGATGAGATATCCGCCTAGCGTGCTGTTTCTCCCGGCGGTAGCCTCTATGCCCAAATATATCTTCATTCAAGCGGCCATTCGATCCATGGATACCTTGAATTGGGATCCTTCTCCACAGCGGGCGGTTCTTGCCCTGGCCCAAGAATACTGCGATCGATATGAACAGGAAGGCAGACGCTCCCAATGCAATCCTTGCGGTCCTTGTGGGAAACCTGAAGATCGAAGATAGCCCGACTATTTTTGAAGGCTAAGAGGGCGTCTAGATCCTTTTTGAGCCTTTCGTAGTTCTCTTTGCTCTTGGTGTGCCGCTGGAGGGGAGCGTTGGGGCCATCATCAGTAATGAAGTCAATTTTCGGACGCGGCTCCTCCTTGGTCAAACTGCCGGGACCACCAGGGATCTGGTTGGCGACTTCAAGGACGAGTTCTCTATGCGCTTTCGTAGACTTTTCCCTGTTGGAATCCGTTAGTCTTCAAGGCAGTTGTGTGGGTGTTGGAGATATTCCCAAAGATACGACACTTACTCAGCATTCAATATATGCCCGGCCAACATCCATATTGTGCTGCTGGTCTCGTTGCCTATATACAGAACAGGCTGTTCATCCTGCTGCAAGACCGGCACAAACCGGGGCAGAAATGGGCAGTACGCGAAGGTTTTGGCGTTAATCAAGGACAAGCCTGCGGGGGACTCGACAACCTCGACACCCAGTCGTTCAAGAAATATCTTGTCCGAGCTCTGGAAGAGTGGTTCCTGCGCATACTTTGGCAAAGGGGTTTCCATACCCTTATCAACTATTATGCTGGTTAGTAACCGTGATGCCAGGATGGGCGATGGAACGAAACTAACTAATCTCGATGATGTGCAAGAAGCTGGCAAGCTGCCTGTAAAAACGGGGACGTCGATCCCCCCAATACACAGCAGAGAAGGAACACAACCCAAACGTCACGGCCTTCTCGAGAGGCCAGCCCCCGGCTGGTTTCAGTGAGCAAATGAGGTCCTCTATTCCTTTTGCGCAGTGGCTGGCGCGATACTCGGCATCGATCTCGCGAAAGCGCTCATGGTGCTCCTCGGGAGTGAATGTGCCGAAGAAAGTGCCCGTTCTTCTCGCCTCTTTGAACCTTACAGTGTGTAGCAGCGAGTCCAGCAAGTCATCTGGGATCGTAGTGGGAGCCATGGCAGTGTTTTGGAAGAGATAATGTTCGGGAGTTCAAAAAGAGCAGTGTAAGGATATGAGATTGAAGTGGGTAGAGCTCTGAGGGGAACTTTGGATTTGCGGGGGAATTGGGAGTAATTGGCAATTCAGCTAACTTCCGTGTGAAACACTGCGCGAACAGCGAGAGCGGCAACTAAACTCAAAGTGGAGTGCCGAAAAACAAACTTCTGAAGATAGGAAGCTACCGCTTCATAAGTGACAGGTTTGAGGGCAGCAAGCCTGTGAGTCAACCTGGAATACCAGGCAGACGACATGCGGGCACCGCTTGGGGGTTGTCGTAAGTGCAGCTAGTCGCTACACAGCCGTGGAACGTGGACGCTAGGCGCTTGTGCGCGGAACGAGTCACCAAGCCAGTTTCGTCAGGTCATAGATAGAAAAGCACTTGCTGGCGCCGGTCCAGCCATCTCGCAAGGAAACAGTTGAGCGAATAGGGCAGGTGCTGAAGTTGTGAACCGACGGGACGGCCACGAGACCCGGAGCGCCAAGAATCCAGGTTCAACAAGGATAAGAGTGGGGCGGATTCCCACAAAGTTCTGCCGCTCCACTCCGCCCATTTTTGGATTGCAGCAAAATAGTTATCGAGGGGTAGTCAGTGTGCAGTCGGGCAGACTCGTCACCAAACCGCCATTCCACCATACTTTTTCGCGAAAAGGGTTCCAGCTTCTGCCCAAGTGCTCTTCGAGTCTGCAACTATCGTGAATCGCGATCACAACTCGAAAATGGAGGCGCCCGCTTCCAGCCCTGAGGCGCCAGCCCCCGAAGGCCAGAGCCCCGCCCCCGCTATTGCGCCCGTTGCACCCAACGAGTCACCAGCCCCGGCGCCGCCGGCCAAGCAAGTCCACTCCCTGGTAATCGACGCCAACGCAATCATCAGAAACGACCCGCCGGTATCGACGTTGATCTCCCAAGCTGAGCAACTTTATACCATCCCAGCGGTGGTTTCCGAGAGTATGTGCCCATCCTGGCTACGGGGGATGTTCAACGTTTTGACGCATGATCTACAGTTCGCGATGCGGCAGCAAGGTCCCGTTTGGAGACAACGCTCCAGCCATTCCTCAAGCTCCGATCCCCGCGCCCCGGCTCCGTTCAGTTTGTGACCGACTTCGCGCGCCGTACCGGAGATCTCCAAGTTTTGTCGAAGCCGGATCTGCAGCTCCTGGCTTTGACGTACGAACTAGAGTTGGAAAGAAACGGCGGCGATTGGCGGCTCAGAAAGAACCCGACGCAAAAACGGGTCAACGGCGCTCCCCCGGGGAGGGTGGCTGAAGGAGAGGCGACGGAGACCAAGCCAGAAACTGAGGGCTCTCCTGTCGTGGACGAACAGACCCCAGCCTCTGCCGAAGTCACCGCCGAGGTCACCGCCGCTGCTGAGCTACAAGAAAACGTTGCCGAGGAACCAACAGCCGACCCAATTGTGGAGGCAGTCGAGGGACTCGCACTTGATGCTGACAAAGGAGACGAGTCTGTCCAAGGCTACGATGAAGAGGAAGGATCTACCTCAGAAGAGGACGTTGAGGATGATGGTGCCGGCGAGTGGATAAGTACGCTTTCCTTGATGGCCCTGATATCGCAAGGCCTTGAAGACTGACAATACCTATAAAGCCCCGAGCAACATCAAGAAGCATCAAGCGCGCCAAAACACATCATCGACACCGCAACCGATCCAGCGAGTTCTGCAAGCAGCTTTGATCACAGGCGATATGGCCATGAGGAACGTCGCATTGAGGATAAACTTGAAGTGAGTCGACCGTTCTATGATCCCGCACGAAGCTAACCACAGAACTAGCCTCCTCGATTCGGGGCTCTCTCGCATTACTTTCCTCAAGACATGGGTCCTCCGGTGCCACGGCTGCATGAAGGTTTGCAAGGACACCACGAAACAATTTTGTCCTTCTTGTGGACATGCCACACTCACGAGAGTATCGTGTACAACTGATTCCTCGGGAAACTTCACTCTCCATATGAAGAGGAACTTCCAGTTCAATAAACGGGGTAATGTTTACAGCATTCCCAAGCCAACCCACGGGACAGCCAATGGCAAGCAAACTGGCGTCAAGGGTGGCGGCAAAAATGGATGGGGGCAGGAACTCATCCTGGCTGAAGATCAGAAGGAGTATGTCCAGAAGAGCGAAGAGGATCGCCGGACAAGATACCGCGATCTTATGGACGAGGATTATCTGCCCAGCATCTTGACTGGTGCGAGGAATTCGGGCGCCGGGAGGATCAGGGTCGGCGCAGGTCACAATGTCAATGCAAAGAAGAAGAGGTGATACAAGGACATAGCTCAATTCTAAAGCTGTCAATGCGAAATTGCCACAAAATATTTTGTAATATTTGCCCTGAATACCAAATGGAAGAGCCATCAACGCCAACCCATCAGGTCCAAACCCAATCAAACGCCATCCCAGTGTTTTCTCCCGTCCCTATTGAGATACACCCCCTCGTAGGCAGCTGCGAAGTTGGGTATATCAACTATCCTCCCTCAGTTTCCCCCGCCGCTCCAGTCTTCGAAAATCCAAGGTAGCTGGAGGTAGCCTGCGTCTCGTGTCGTTCAATTCGGGTTCCTGAACGAAAAGCTTGGCCAATCTGTCTCGCGAGACGATCGTACACACAGAAATCAGGCTCAAGACGGCGCGCGGTTCGTTCTTTTATGGATCTCAATAGCCGATTTATTGCTCATTGGCCCTGAACGTGGAGGTCCTCTGGAGACATTGAAGTCAGCTTCTGTCCATTCTCCTCTTCCCTAGCCCAGTCAGAGGATGCATGACCTACTTTTCTCAGTCAGAAGAAGACCAAAGCGCCTGCGGATCGTGATGCGGTGGCGCGACCACTTGTCGTCGGGTGAGAAGCGCGCCGGGTGCGCCGACTTGGTGATCTGGCCGCCAAGGACCTTCTTGAGGGTGTACTGGCGGCCGGCCGTGGCACTGGCGCCAGCCTTGGCGGGGACGAACATCAAATGCATGTTTGCGGCGTTTGGATAGAAACGGTGACGGCGTGTGGTGGATTGCGGGGTGGTCGAGATTGAGGGTTTGTTTTGCGCACTTTGGAACTCAGTCGGGCAGCTTTGATGCTTCTCGATTTTTTTTGATCGCTCGGCTGGAGCCAAGAGAGTGCCCCACTTTCGCCGGGCAATTATTGGTGGACCCACAAACTTTCAGGCGTGCAGGACGCTTGGGCCAGACATGCGTGTTGATGGGATTCAGGTTGGGCAGCAGGCAGAGGAGCTCGAACTTCAAGTCAACAAACTTCTGCAGATCGGTGGAAATGTCTTTTTCTTCTTTTCGTCATCTAACATGGGCAAAGTGTGCCGTGTACAGTCGGTATGAAATACATGGGGAAAGTACAGCAAGAAGAAAACCCTAGCCGAAATCCTACAAACGAGATCCGCCAAAGCGAAACGCGATTCATCACTCATCAGACGCTTGTTCCTTCCGCGAACCTAACCCGCCGGGTCATTCGTCGCCTTTTGGCCGTTCTTGCGGCTGAATTGGAGATTCCCCGACCGCTGTGCTTGCGCCGTCATCCAAATCCCCGCCGTCGCTCTCGATGTCCGTCAGGTCGTTGGCGTCCCCGTCAGCTGCTGCGTCGTTTCTTGCAACTTCGGTTGGTGGGTAGGGAGGCGGAGCATACATCATACACGGAGGCATGGGATAGGACATGCTAGCGGGCTGAGGAGGCATAGGCTGGCCGAGAAAGTCGAACCGATCGCTATCCGCTGGAACCGCCGTGGCCATGCAGATGAAGCACGGCGGATGGGTGGCTATATCGTCGCGCCAGTTTATGGGCCGATCGCAGACCCGGCTCCGGCTGTAGTGGCCGCATTCCGGTGTTACTTGGCATGCGATGCAGACCGGCGTTCTGGGAGGAGGATAGTTTTGGTGCGGCTCGTCATACATGCTGTCACCATCGACGTCGAACGAGGGGACTCCAAAGTGCTGCGGAGCATAGACGGACACGGTTGGACGCGGGTAAGTAACTTGGTCGTACTGAGGCGCCGTCGTCCATGTATTGTCTTCGACGTACGGAACCCGCGGTCGGGAGAATGATCGGTCGGTATACGGCGACGGTGATCTGGTGAGCGGTGGTGGCGCATACCGACATTCGGCTCGCTGCTGGGACATCTCGGGCGCCATGGGGACCGATGGGGGAGCATTTCGAGCCGCCGCACGAGTCATCCGGATATATCTCCTTGCTTCAACTTCGGTTTCGGGCTCCGACATGGGAGATCGGTCTCGACGGGGTCGATATGACGGAGGGGACTGGTATCGCCTGCGATCCGGCTCGCGCTCAGGGGAAGGCGAGCGATCTCGCCAGTCCCAATATGAGGGCGGCGAAAGAGATCTCTTCCGGCGCTCAGCTGCGATCTTCTCTCTCTGCTCGTCAAACATCCTGACGCGCTCACGTCCCATTTGACGTACCTCTTCAATATCAACTTCCATCCAAGGGTTGGTGAAGCCGAGGAACCGGCTGAACCCACGAGGGTCAGCGCAGGCGTCGATCTCGCTGCCTCGGATGACAACAAAGTAGTCCAGAAGCTCGGCGGGTCCTGAGTTCTTCCAGAAACGAAGCCTGTGGCGTTTCGTCTCGGCCAACTCGGGTTTCCCAAAGCGATAGCGCTCCCTCTCGCCCATGACTGCGACGGTCCATTTCCGGTTGCGGTACATGGTGGAGCAATGGTGGCCTCGGGTTTCAAGGAGATCGTATATCGCTTCCTGTATGGCTAGGGGTAGCTTCCGGCACCTCTCGTCGATGTGCTGCTCATATGTCTTGCGTTTCCCTTTGAGCATCCGAGAAGCCCACCCACCGCGATTCTTCTTTTGGAACTCCTCAAGAGCACCGAGATGCATCTTCGCCAAATCGGATTGCTCGCCGTGCATTGATGACCTTACTACGGCGGCTCCATCACTGTATGAACCGCTGCCCGCCCCGAGGAAACTCCATGTGGAGCGCTGTATCAGCTCATCCGCTGGCAGGCGAAGGCCCCATGCTTCGTACACTGGTTTCTGGCCATCTTCTCTGTCGAGAAAACTGGTGCGTGTTAGCAATTGCAGGTCCACGGTGAAGTATTGTCGCGAAGACTTACAAGACTGATCTGGACATCAGGTAATCCAGGGTGGGCCCCTGCCCTGGGCCATTGGCTGAAGCCTCGGACCTGCTGTCATAGCTGTCGGCATCACTGTAAACCGTCCCGTCGTCGGAGTCGTCATCGGCGACCCGCCTGCTGTAGTGGTAGGCCATGGTGACTGGCTCCGTGGCAATATGATGCGGTGATACAAGCGAGATTGATGGTGATGAGCAAAACCCCACCTTCAATTGCTGGAGCGGTCTGAGGCGACGGCCGGATGGCAAGTGCTTTATCCCTCAAGCAAATGCACGGCACGTGGGAGGGTTCCCAAGGCAGGAAAAGGCAGCAGTTGGACGGAAGACTCACAGGGCTGCATCCAAGAGGCGACGGATCCCGCCCTTCGGCAAAGCTTGGGGACTTGTCGAGGCTGCGGCGCCGAGCTGCATCCACCCGCGATGCACCGGTGCACGGTACCCTCAAACTTTTGGCCAACGGCAGCTGCCCATTTTCCAGGACTCCAGGGGTCAGCCACATATTCTGCCTGGTTTGGACGTACGACATTGCGCAAGGAGCACGATGATTCGCAGCCGAGCTGCTGCGGGAGGTCGACCCTGCGACTCACAGAGGGCGCCGCGGCCGCTGATGGGGGGTCAAAAGCGGGGTCTGGTGTACTGCCTCCCGATATGCTGCGCATTTTCTCGGCCGACAGAGGCTGTGCTTTGGATGCCTCCCGCAGGCCTGCCAAAACGACACCGCACGGTTCCGAATCGGGCTTCCGATGGTTCACTCACCGTCAGCTTTTAGCGTGCTTACTCACCGTTCACCCCGCACTCTGGATTCGGCACAAGGCTGGCGGCAACACATTGATTTCTAGCACTGCTCTGCTGTAAACATTTCGCTGATGTATGTCTCCCCGACCGCTTTCCTCAACCTCGCTCCGTGAAGTTGCCCGTCTCTGTATCCTTGTCCGGACATTCGGACTCATGACTCGTCGCCATCGTGATGTCTCTCGTCATGTCCATCACTTTTGCTTTCATCCGCCAACTTCATCTTTTCTTCCAGCCATGCTGTGAGCTGAGTCTCTGCCAGCAAACTAGGGTATCCAGTGCTGTAGCTATATACCTCGAAAGGTATGCTCTTCGCACAGATCCCTGCGGTGGCACTCACGCTTTCCCAGTCGTCGTCCGTAATCGCTCGCTCGCTTGTGTCGTTGAAACGGGCATGCAGTCTGAATCTGAGTTCGTACTTCCCAGGTTGGCGGCACCACAGGTTGTCGAAGGAAAAGTAGCATTGCTGGCAACCGTAGTGATCCTCACACACAAACGGCTTTGCCTCGGTCAGGAGGTCTGGTGTGCTGCTGCCTGGTAATACTGGCCATAGACCTTGGTCCACTGGCACTTGATTCCCACACTCCCCCCACAGACTGCACTGCAATACGACCGAGAAGGCAGGGTCCGAAACGAGACGTACGGCTTCGTTCGCCCGGTCCCTCGGGGCGTAGTTGTCGTCGAGGACAATGAGCTGCACAATCGGGCATGGATGGATCACCGTGCGTTGGCCGACATTCTCCTAGGCCACTGCCTGGACGGGTTGCTGCATGACCCAGAGCTCGAACCGTGGCTTTGGAGCAATTGGGTTTGGGTCGACGGTCGTGGAAGATTGGCTGGCCATTTTGATTCTTTGAAGAGCTGATTTGGCGATGCTTGATTGTCGATGGTGTGGTCTTTGAACAGCTGATTTGGCGATGCTTGGTTGTGGGTGATGTGGTCTCGATGATGTGGTCTGGTCCTTGGTTGACGCAACAGAGGTGAAATTCCGCTTTTGACGGGCCGTCCTGGACCATGGTTGGCGCGGAAAGCACAACGTTGGTAGTTTCGCCGACAGGTACGAAGGTCCGCCATACTCGCGGCAAGAGGTCTGGATGACGAAGTCGGTGCCTGCCATTGCATTGGGCAATGGCTGTTTGCTAATGTCGAAGGTGCATTCCTTCCGAGTCTGTTTGGCAGGCCTTGTTGAATTGTATGAGGCCTTCCTGCATAACCAGCAAGGCTTCCCGGCTCACCTTCCCAATTTCTTACCACGGCCTATGCACACCACTACACACAGCCCCAGTGCTCCAAGTCCACGGAAAACTCTACGAATTCAGCAGCGACATGCAGCTGCAGGCTGCAGTGTGGTAGCACACTGGCAGGCAATTGGTTCGGCGACTCCCACAGGCACAAAGCCGAAAGGGTGGGGTGCCCGGGCAGCTAACTCGCACCGTCCGCCGTATATTCCCTCATCAGGCTATTGCCAAAGATGGAAAATCACCATAAGCCCCTAGGAATTCTCCCACTTCCACTCGCTAAGTCCAGACCCAGCCCTCATACATCCACTACGATGTTTCGCTGGGGCCGAAGTTCTCTTGGGGCCCGCCCCGACACAGACAGTTCGATACCAGGCCCTGGGGTTCAGGCTTGGCTCGCGGACCAGCCGCCCGTCGAGCTTAGCAATTTTGACGGCGGCGAGGACGGCCAGACTGTCAGCGAGTCGGCTCCTCAAAAGAGGGCGGCCACGGGCTACACTCTCAAGTTGTGGGGACGGGGATACGATATCGACGTGAAGGAATTGTCCATCGAATCTCGGCTCTACGAACCAAAGATGGCGGAAATTCGCATCACAGCTACGGGGGACGTCAGCGTGCTCCCCGAGGCTAGACTGGTCTCGCTCGAGCTGAGCGCGGTTGAGCCTGAGACGCGGGCGCGCATATTGGTTATCGAAGGCGACCAGACTTTATGCGATGTCATTGCCGTCTGCGAAGCGGATCCCGCGTGGCCGGGGCGTAGCTTCGTTGCTGCGCACCTTGAGGGCCACGGCGGTGGAGCTCAGAACCTAGACGAATTTGAGCTGGATGGGGTGTCGACACGAGCGAGGCTGTTCTTCGCTAGCTGGTGGCGGCTTGTCGCCCAGGACGAGGAACAGTTTGAGATACGGCAGAGGATACAGGCCAGAACGCCATACGACATCGACAGCGTTGAGGACCCGCAGAGATTTCATCTAGATCACGCAAGGTACGCCCACTGGCCGGCACGCCAACACCGTCCGTACCACATGGTCGAGGATTTTGCAGATGGGGGGGAAATCTTTCACATTGCCAAGGATTGTATATCCTGCTACTTTAACGACATAAATGGCGTTTTCACCGGTATGTGCTAGCCTATGCGTAGTTATAACTTACGTGCTCCGTACTGAAAGATGCTCCTGTACCCTGGAGACAATCTATGCTAACTCACAGTGCTACGCCAGCCGTGTTGCTGGTAGACCCGGTCCGGCATCACGAGATCGCCAACGTCAAGTTTGACTTTTGGGGTTGGAATTCCAAGGATCCAGATATATACGAAGTCCCCTGCTTCTTACAGCGGAGCAGGGTTGACGATAGAGACCCCAACACAGCAGTCGGTGGGCAGAGACTATCGTTTGAAGAGTGCTGCCGCGAGGAGAGGCCTATGGAGAGACTTGTGAGCCTACTAACACAACATGGCAGCAACACATCGGCTGCGAACGACCCCGCGAGGTTTGTCCAGTATATCATCGCGAAGCTTATATACCAGGACCTCGGTAACGTCATGGCTTGCGTGGGCCGTACCTTGGATGAAATCGAGTTGGCCTTGTCCAACAATGCCCTCCTACAGAGCTCCATGCCTATGTGGCGAGAGCAGCTCGGGGCGTGGCGAAATGTTTTGTTCCACCAAAGCATTCTGCTCGGGCGGCTTGCAAAGACACTGAAAGCAAGACATCACGGCACCACCGCGGATAGTACTTTTGCACGTCAGGAGGGAAAGTTGAAATCGGCACTAAACGAGATGCAACGCGACATGAGGAAAACGTCTCGACGGATTGAAACCACCTTCCAAGCCTTGATGTCGAGCATAAACATTGTTGAAAGCGAAAGGGCGATACGGGAGGCAGAGTCCATTTCCAAGCTCACGCAGTTAGCATTCTTCTTTATCCCGCTGAGTTTAGTCTCCAGTGCATTTGGGATGAATATTAATGTAAGTGCGGCGCACATGATATCCAAACCCACTCCTCAGTTCTACTAGTCTCTCTAACACTTATCCGTCAGGAATTCGAGGGTCGCCTCACCTGGTGGTACTGGCTCGCCTCCTCGGCGACCGCCAGTGTGGTAACCTACGCCATTTTATATTGGAGGGAAATCCTATCCAGGTTCCTAGCCTTCCCGGGGACTATCAGGAACTTGAGCCTCCAGCGCCTAGGTGGGCTCGCGGTCCGATGGCTGAAGATATCGAGTTTTCTCGTCACGAGTCTCCCTAGCATTCTTCTATTCTTCATAGTCGTGGCTGTATTGGGAGGATTCTCGGTCGGAACATGGAAGGCAATCACCAAATCCGAGCCCATTGGGGATATGGTGGGAATTGGGCAATTCCCGCTCTGCGCGGATGGCACAGACCATTGCATCACCACTTTTGTCAACTCGATACCAGTGACAGCTGCCTAGTTGATCTATGAGCGCCTCGCAGGCGCTTTCCTGGATAGTCATTAAGAGCGGTTGTTCAATGTTCAAAGGCTATGCAAAAAGTATGTACGCGAGAATAGAATCCACCAGAGGCAACAATTCACCCGATGGGTCTGCTTGTTCTAACCCCTGTTCCTCCACTCAAACCCCACTTAGCAGGTGAAGACACTGGGTCCGGGGACAGAGTAGGAGGTGACAACGGGCCAGTAGAGGTTGATCTTGACTCCGGGGTGCGAGCCCTGATTACTTGGTTAGCAAAGCGCATATAACGGGAAGTAATATCATGGGAGACTTACAGAGTAGGCACCGGGGAAGCTGACGGTCGAGGAGGGGGTCTTGGCGCCGGTGCCGCCGACAATGTTGAGCTGGGCGCACTCCATGTAGAACTGAGCTCCGGGGTAGTTGCCGGCGCCGTGCAGGGCAATCATCTCAGCACGCAGCAGGTACTGTCCTGGTGCCAGGCACAAGGGGATGCGGATGGTGTGGCGGCCCTTGCCGTTGATGACCTTCTCGGTACCCCAGACGCCGTTGCTGAAGCCGTCCTCCTGGATCTTGAACCATCCGCCACCAACACCCGAGTCGGAGGTGGCATTGTTGACCTTCTTGAGGTAGGCGATGGTGGGACCCTTGTGGCTGCTGTCCATGATGTCGTTGGGCGCGCTTCCAGTGGTGGTCAACATGTACTTCCAGACGGCAGTCACATCTGAGCCGGCCTGGACAGTGATGACCTTGGACGAGGGGTTGAGCGTGTTGGGGCTGCCGTTGCAGGCAATCGAGTTGGACGAGACATCCTCGATCTATGATTGGGTGTTGGCCAATAAGTGAGGAAAAAGGGGTGGGGGTCAACATACCGGCCCGTTGTACTGGGGTACTCTGATACCACCACCAACACCATGGTTAATACCACCAACCTCGAGCGAGGAGAAGATGGTGTGGGCGCTGGCCGCGCTGGCGAAGACGAGGGGAGTGAACAGCTTCATGTTGTGAGAAGGGTTAGGGTTCTGATGATATCTTGATGTTTGAGATGAAGATTGATTGCTGCTGTCCAAGAAATACACCATTTGATGACCAGGCGCCCCCAATCTTTATATACCCGCCTATAGCAGATGACGGACGGCATATTGCCAACGGTCAGAAAACTCAAAATCTTGGTAATCGCTTGGCTCTCTGGGGTGACGACGTGTGTTGATGTGGGTTAGGGGTGCATTGCGGCGCCTAGGCCATCACAAGCCGGTGAACGGCCGAATCGAAGAAGCTCGAATCTCGAATCTGGGGTAACGTTTTGTAGACTAGTCCGAGTTGGTGCTGTCACGGGTGGGCGTGTGGATTCCGGGGTAACAGCCGGAGGTCGATGGTCCGGGGCATATAGTGCGCGCTTGTCGGCAGCATTACCGACAACGCCGCCCGCGGGCGAGCCAAGCTTCTGGGCCCCTAAATTTCGCCTCGGCGTGGTCACCCAGGATTTGTCGTCATTTTGCAGTCGGCGCTTCCCGGTTTCAGAAGGTCGTTAGCCTTCGCCAGTCCTGGTGATTTCTCGCTTTTGCAATACCGGAGTAAGCCACCCGTCTGTCCCGTTCAAGGGCCGTCCTCGTCTCCGCAACCGTCATGCGCGCGACTCCGTCTCGATATTATCTCAGCCGTGTCTTTTGTTGCTCACATGGTTGCTCCTCTCCATTGCAACCCCTGTGCATGGAGCCGTCTCTTCGCCCCATCGACCTCGACGTGAAAGAGGGCCGTCTTGACCGTCCACTGCTTTTTGGCAGCTTCGGTAAACTCCCCGTTGGGGCTCGGGTCGTAAAAGCCCGCCGCAACCTGATGTAAGTCGCCGCACCCGTGGAGAAGGCCATGGTACGCGAGCATGTTCGCCGGCAAGCTGACACCGCGGTTCCGCACCTCCCGAGCCGCCATGGACGCTCCAATTGCTAATACAAACAAGAAAAATAGCGTCGTCAGTATCGAAACCGCCACCGGAAAGAAGACGAACAGTTTTTCCACGTCGATATCTATCGTCACAGCCCTCAAATTCTCCTTTGTTCCCAGAGGCCATTTGCTCTCGTCAAGTGCCATCGTCGTAAGCGACGCCAGGATGACCGACTTGAAAATAGTCTCGGTTGATTCGATGAGACCGGCACGCAGTTCTTTCTCAGTGTCCACGTCATTTTCCGTCCATGGCTTTGCGGGGTCTCGCTGGGTGATGTCGAATCTTCCCAATACGAGATTGCCAAGCGCTGTTGTCTGAACGCGGGCCCGACTTCCCGCCGCAGAAGCGCTCGTGCTCTGCGTAGTCAGAACGGCCTTTTCAAATCCTGCCTGCGGGGTCCAAGGATTGGTGGAAGAGATGTTGGTGAATGAGTTGATCAATAGCTCCGATCCTGCCGTCGAGATGGACAGTGCACCGACCCCCGTTCGGTATGAAGGGCGACAGCTCAGCATCCTGGTGCTGAGTGCCAACGAGGAGCTGTTGGACTCCGAAGTCGTTGCCGGCCAGGCCATGACGAAGAACACCAGCGGTCGCTTCCCTCCCTCTTGTGCTTTCGGACACTGGTACACACCGCTTCCGAAGTAGAGGTCATACCGTCCATCCTCAACCTCCAGATCCAACTTCAGCAAGCAGCCCCCATCTGCACCACTCAAGCTAACCGTCCTTCCCGCCGTCGCAGCAACCGTGGTGTTCGTCGTCACATTTCCGGCCCGTCCCGCTTCAGAAATCCGGTACTTGTCGGCCTCGACAAAACCGCACTCCCCAAGCTCAGCCGTATACCCCGTCACCTGCTGGATCGTAACCGTACTATTCTCCGGCCACGCCCTCCCCGCGGGCGAAAACGTCGGAAACACATACCCCCCCGTCCTCCACCGTGCAAACTCCCCCCCTCCCCCACCATACACCTCCCTCGCGGACGCAATCTCCATCGCGCGCCCATAGTCCGCCTCAGCGGTCAACCGCCCAGGACTGAACCCTGTGACCTGCCGCGCCCCATTCTCCTGCACCTCGGCCACTCGGCGCAGCCGCGTCTCAAACAGGTGCGACGAAAGCGGCACCACCAACGCTGCATACACCAGCATCGCGACCGTCAGCACCGCTACGAGGAAATGCCCCCTTCGCAGCGCCCGGGGCACTACCCAGACTCGGGGCTCGGTCCGGTAGTCGACCAACACCGCGGAGCGATCTCCCCTGGCCGGACCGCGGTACAGCTCCAGGAAGGGGGTGAGCTCAATGACGTCTTTGAAGACCCATCCCATGAGGAAGCCCAGGAGGGAGAAGACTAGGGTTGGAAGTGCCGTCCAGAGGAGGGAGAGGCCGGAGAAGGCGCCGCCCTCGGAGGAGGAGCGGACGTAGGACCAGCGGCGGATGGTGAGGAGGCCGTCGTTGGTGGCGGAGTAGGCTGTTAGGGCGAGGATGGCGGCGAAGAAGCAGAGTATGGCGAGAATGAGGACCTTGGAGAGGAGGAGAAGGTGTGTTGGGCCGGAGAGGAGGGGCGCAGGTGTGGGTATGGAGGGGGTTTTGGAGTTGGTGTTGTTGGAGATTGAGGTTGGTGATGAGACGAGGTGTGATGTCGATTTGGCGAGGTCGCTTTTTTCGTGGCCATTTTCGAGGCGCGTTGACGCAAAGCTGTCGGTGTGATTCATGCCGTCGAGATGGACCGTCTCGGTTGTGAAGGCCATGGTGGGCTTTGCGGGGAGGCGGGCATGCCGGTTTTTTTTTCTGGCGTCGTGAAAGTTGGGAGTCTTGCAATGCGCATGAAGCTGAGTACTCCGTCGTGCATAGTAGGGGACCTGGGAATTACTGCTACAAAGATACGGGCTTCACGCGTCGGTGTCACATTGCGGCCGCCGCGGTAGTGGCAGGGGCAATCCTGCAGCCAACAATGACGGTTTGTCGGCTGGTGTAGTTGAATTGCTAACCTGGCCTATCATATCGTCAAGAGCGGGGAATTAGACCCAAGGCTCTTGCCGTGTTCGTGACAAGGGGGCTGCTTCGCCACATTTGCCAATTTCCCGGGCAAAATAGAACCCTTGTGTCGGGTCACGCACCCCCCCAATGACTTGAAGTCATTAATTGACATCCAGGCAAGCCGAGAACGTGACGATTTCAGTCTCATCACAAACTTTACTCTACTCTGTCTGCAAAAATGGCATTTCCAGCAATAACGCCTCCGCCGCGGCTCCCAATCCACGTCCCTGTCCCAATCCAGGGACTTCACGCTCGAGCATGGGCGCAACCAGAAAACTGCGTCAGCGGCTTCAGCAAAACCAACACAGCATGCAGCGCACTCACATCACGCGTCGACACGTGCGCATCCGTCCTCGCGTCCGACAGTCTCAAACCGATGGAGGATAGCCCGCAATTCGCATCTTGCTTCTGTCGGCAAGAACTGTTTTCCGATATCGTTGCTTGCAAGGGTGTCCACAGAGACTGCGTTCTCGACTATCTCTATGACGCTGATTTCGACAAGTACCAGTCTCAATGGGTTGATTTCTGCGGATCAGCGTCTCCGGGGCTGCAAGTGACGACGCCACCGCTGCCAAAGGTCACGATTCCGCCAGCGAGCAACACTTGCGATTACGTGAAAACAGCCTGTGATCGGTACACGCGATACTCGGATCTATGTACCAGCAGCTATGCGTCCCATACGGTGAACTGCTTGTGCCAACCGCAAATACAGTATGTGGAGAGCATATGCACTATCGATGGGAGCGCGCTGTGTGCTACAGCCACGCCAACAGCCACGGCGGGCGGGGAAATAGGTGACTTGTGGGCATATAAGTCATGTAAGACATGGTTGGGGATACCTGGTGTAAGTCTTTTGCTTTAACAACTCGCCAGATGGTTGTACTGACGGAAAGCAGACTCTCGGCCTAGGGGGGTCAACATACATCAGGGGCACTGCAGCTACACCAACGGTGACGAATGTGCCGTTCGTGGATTTCCCCCTCACCTATTTCAACGTCCCGACAGACCCGGTGTTCAATGCCTCGGCGCCGACAACTATGAGGACAGGCAACTGGGGAGCAAAACTTGGTATCAAGCAGCTGGCACTGGTCTTGTGCTTGTCTTTGACAGTCGGGATTCACTTATTATGAGACGAAGCCTGAGCTTGAAAATCAACATTGCCCATATTCTCTCACATCCATTGAAAAAAGACCCGGTAGTACCCAGTCAGAAACGTGACCACGACCCCCAAGAACCCCAACACATACACTAGCCCTCTCCACTCAGTATTTCCCTTCCCGATCTCGATCTCCGGCCCCAGTATCCCCGGCGTCCTCGGCGTCCCCTCCCTCATCCACCTCAGCTGCACCTCATTAAACTCTCTCCCCTCATTATACCTCGGACACGACCTACTCCACACCACATTCGCACTCAGCGAGTACATCAACGCCTCCAAAAACACCTTCAAATCCCTCGACAAATCCACCCTCTCAGCCACCCCCTTCACATTCACCCGATACGCCTCATACTTCTCCCGAATCACCTCCCTCAACAACCGCAGCGCCGCCTCCTCATCGACCGCATGCTCCTGCATGAGCACCCACACGGCGTTGTTGACGTGGTCTCTGCCGAGCTCCAGCGCGGCTTTCTTCTCCTTGGGTCATAAATACAAATCGTTGACGAGGCTGCAGGACTGCCAGGCGGGGTGGCACAGGGTGGACCAGATCTCGTGCTCGTGCTCGGGGATGGTCAGGCCCATGCCGAAGGTGAGGACGCCGCACCAGTACCTTGTGGGGTGTCAGCCAGGACTTTGTCGGTGTGGTAGGGGTTGAGAAGGGGACGTACATCTTGCCGATGTCATGGACACGATACTTCGTGAGGTCGTCGAGTGAGTAGTACGTGGTGTGGTTGTGGCGGCCGGCGCCCTTGACGAGGAACTCAGCCTACATTGCCAAAGTTTTCAAGGCGCGATCTTTGTCGATGGCCGTCATCTTTTGGACGAGTTTCTTTTAGATTTTGCGTCGGCCGTTTAGGCTTTTGAAGATAGTTGAGATTGACGAGGGGAGGAAGCCAGCGACGAGGACGTCGTTTAGCTCGTCGCCCTATTGGAATTAAGTGCGTGTTAGAACTGTGATAAACGATGTGGCCTTGGGGATGGTTGTAGTAGGCAGCTTGCCTTGGACTTGTCAACATCCTCGACAATATCGTCATGGAGGAAAATGACCTCGTTGATGTACGCGATTATGTCAATCCGCTCAGGGAGGCAATTGGGGATGGAGAGTGAGATGAAGTCGTATTCGGGACCCAGGCCTCCTTTGTAGAAACCGACAGGACCAATAAATGTTTTCCAATCTTCTTGCGCCCGGAGCGTACATAGGTCTACTATCTCCGGGTTCTTGTGAACTCGGAGGGAATAGCCATCGCAGAGGCCCTCGGTTTCGTATGTCGAGGGGCCGACGAGGTTGGAGTGGTGGAACTCCATATTTTGCTAGTCCGGATTTTTTTATGCAGACGGAGAGAGGGTGCAATGCTACGGGTACATGGACGCATCATACTATATAGGTACTTGTTCTTCAATGGGGGCATATATTGATCTCAGTCTGCACCTACACAAGTTCCAGGGTTCCTGATACCTAGGTATCCAAACAGTGTGATTCCGTGTTCCTCGAGCCCTTCAAATTTGTCCCCGAGCGCTGGCTCGGCGACTACAACCCTCTCATGAATCGAAATTTCGTGCCTTTTAGCAAAGGCAGCCGCAACTGTCTTGGCCTCAAGTAAGCAGATGTTCTGAAAGTCGATGGGAAAAAACTGACCGTGCGCTGAAGCCTGGTATCCGCCGAAATGAACCTGGCGCTGGCAGTTTTGTTCCGACCTGACGGACCGAGGATGGAGGTTTATGAGACAGACGAGTCAGATGTGGTGCTTGCGCTGGACTGGGTGATTCCGGTGACGAAGACGTACAGCAGAGGGACAAGGGTTCTGATCCGATAGGTCAGTTCCAACGGGATCACAACATCGGGAATAAAACTAGGCTCACACAGTTTATCGTCGCCGTTATCCTCCCCCTACCCTCAACTTGCACCGTGGAGCCTCTCACTCGTCCAACAGCAACAGATCCTCGAAGCATAGCAACGCCTCTCCCAGGCCCAAGAGGGTCCGCCGTGGTCTTATCCACGACGACGCCCCAGAGCTCCGCAGTGCAAACCTGCAGCTTTTCGCCATTCAGTGTGTCGTAATACGTGAGAAACTCAAAGGCCTCGATAGGAGAAACCACAGAAGCCCACGACCAGCTGGGCGCGTATGATCCACCGTGTCGCTTGGCACCCAGAACTCCAGGGCCTGCCGTCCACTCGCGGAAATTGTGCACGCTGTGGACGAGATCCTCTCCGCACACCACCTCAAGGGGTGGTTGGCCGCTCTAAGCGCGGATGCATTAGCAGGCCGTCCAACAATGGGTGGCGGCGAGGTTATCATACGATGATGAGGGTACTAGAGGCGAATGATCATGGAAGTCAGTTGATAGTGTGGTGCAGTCGCAGGAGGGGGGGAATGAGGCCCAGGATGGAGATCCTTCATCGGTGGGGGCGTCGACGGGTCTTTGCGATACGGCCTTCAGGCATCAACACGTTAGCAGCCGACAGCCTGACGTGGCTGCGTCTTTGCTCGAGGGCGCAGCCATTTGACGGCCCTACAAGCACCGTAATTGGGCGGTGCTTGCATAGGGATGTTGGCGTCTCAGAGTGGTCAGAGTGGTCGGTGATGGGCTGTTCTGCTGTTCTTCCATTCCACTAACCTGTGTAATTCGCCCAGCTCACCCAAATTTGACAGCCCCTAGCCACGCCACGATTCGAGTCCCATCCCGGCATATCCTGCTCGTCAGCGCGAGCTGAAGTTCTTCTCGGTCACATCTTGTTGGTTGATGCCGATGGTGTCGACGCAGAGGGTTCGTAGAGCGCGCAGGCCCTGGCTGAGAACCTGACGAGATGGGCAGTGGTGGTTGAGTGAATATTGATGGCTGCCAGACCGTTGGTGGTGCGCAGGTGATGAGAGCAGCCTGCCTGAGGCCCACCGCAGCGCCATCAGTCGGGCAGCGGGTCGGGGATGGGTTTTGGGAAGGATGGGGGCAGTCACGAGGGTTGCCCCCGACCCCTCGTGGACCTGGACCTGGACTCACGTGACAAGCCACTAGGCCTAATCGGGAATGAGGGGCATTCGTCCACAAAGGCCAGCCAGCCTTGCGTGCAAGCCTCTGGCTCTGGCCTTTCCTCCCCTATCCTACTATTCCATGAATTGACTAGATACTGCTCCGAATCAGCCATCGCCGCGGCAGGGGCTATCCTTCACCTGGAAAAGATTGTGTCTCAATAGTAAACTTGGTGGCTGGCTTGGACTACATATCAGGTGTGGAATCGAAGAGAATGGGAACGGGTGTCCCCTCACCGAGGCATATTTGACCTACAATGACAGACCAGGGAGTCAAGCAAAGGATAAGTGACAGAGCAGGGAGCAAAGGGTTAAATTGTTGCGACAGTTCCGATGAAAAGGGTAGAACGTGACTGCTTGCCCTGTCACGTGAAACCTTCCGCGTTGTCCCCCCATAAAAGGAAATCTCGCCGCGACCAAATTTCACGACTCCAAGAATCGCCGAGCAACCATCGCGGCCCCAGCTCCCAGCTGCCCACAAATCTAAAAACAAAACCCCAACCCGAATTGCAAAATGGATTTCTCTTCTTCCACTTCCTCCTACCTCCTCGGAGATCTCCCCGGCGCTCTTCTCTCACTACCTCTCGATTTCTACCATTTCGCCATCAGAATTCTCACAACCATTCTCTCGTCATTCAATCCCACTCCTAACACTCTTACCTATTCTCGCGGTTACTTCATCATGGCGAACACGGACATTTCCATCTCTCAGGGCGGCTTCCGGTTCTCGACCGATTCCCCCAAGCTCTGGAGCCCCGCCGTGCTGATTCTGCCTACCCTGGTCGCGGCAATCTTCATCCTCGCGAGCTATCGCGATGGATATGACGGTATCTATCCTCTTCCATCTTTTATTTATTATTTCTAATCGCGTTGTAGGTATCGCAAATATCCTCCAACATGTGGTTTCGACTCCGGGATTCGCCTTGGTGGTAATCACCGTCTTCGCCACTATGTATCTCTGGACTCGGCCATCGACCAAGGCCAACATTGGCGTTTTTCTCACTGCCGTCTGTCTCGTCTTCTTGTTTCAGCGTAAGCATCCCAATTGATTGACTCATCCCATGAGATTCGCTAACATGCAATTGCTGTCAAAGTCTTCGAGAAGACGCCGGCTGTCTTGGAGAAGATGCCGACTATCTTGACTGCCGTTTCCGACAACGTCGACAAGTTATGTTCGGGCGTCGCTAGAATCCTGGCCGAGGGATTGACAGCCATTACCAAGATCCTGTCCGAGGGCATCACCAAGATCTTGTCCGAGGGATGTACAGGCATCACCAAGATCCTATCCGAGGGATGTACAGGCATCACCAAGATCCTGTCCGAGGGCATCACCAAGATCCTGTCCGAGGGATGTACAGGCATCACCAAGATCCTGTCCGAGGGATGTACAGGCATCACCAAGATCCTATCCGAGGGATGTACAGGCATCACCAAGATCCTGTCCGAGGTAAGAGAAATCGAGATAACTATAATCCTGGTCGAGCTGGGTAAACCCTTGGCTGAAGTTTGGAAAGGCGCCGCTGACATCTTTGCAAAGCTGAAACCTTTTATCGACGTTCTGGCCGCATATCATGTACTTCCCCAGATCCTCGCGTTACTCTGCTTTAGGACCGTATTCCACCACTACCACCCCAACAACTGATGGTATGGTTTCCCTAGCCTGAGGTGGAGATAGTCCGGGAAGAGACGGATGGCAGATTTTGCCCGCTGGAGATGGTTGGGATTGTGAAGAATAAAGTGGAGAGAAGAACAGCTGTTCGCTCTATGCATAGATAGCTTTGAGGAAGCGGCCTCGCCCACTATATATCACGGTTTATCCCATATCCTATCAGGACAAAGCAAGCGACTGTCCTATCGTCGCCGGCGAGCATATTGCCCACGTGGATGTTCGGTTGAGCTGGAGGTCGCTGCAATTTTCACCCCGCGCGAGGCCAAAAACCCCCCATGTCCCTCTCAAAAGGGTGGGCGGAAACAAGTCAGTCTTGTCAGTCTGGGTGTGCAGTCACTCGGGCGAGTGATGCGCTCCTAACAATCACTTGCAATTTTCGGGACTTTTTGGGAGGAATGACTTGTGGGAAGCCATTAATTATGACCCTCCCGCTAGGAGGGGGCCTGGAGCACTGGCGTACATCAAGACGACTCCTCAGGACCTAATTGAGCCGTTCCGGCTCGCAAATCCAGTGGATAGCGTAGAGCGATGGCTGCTGTATCGATCAGATGCGAACGTGGGCGCCCGTGATGTGGGAAACTCATGGCGAAGCAGGGACATGCAAAATCAGCATGAAGACCCCCGCGGGCTCTGTTGATGGAAGATTGGAGTAGTAGATCTCTCTTCCCACACAAAATTGCAAAGCGAGGCTGGTAACTACGGCCACAAATTCCTCGCCTAGTCTTAGTTTAAGCCTACGCTGTATGGGCATGGGTTTCTGGTCTTGCTCTTGGAGAGAAACCGAGCACAAATCACAAACACAGGCCAAAGAAATCGCCAAGGAGAAAACTTGTCTATTCACGACAATCGCCGGACCTACTAAAACCGCCATGCCTACCGAAGCAGGTAGGTATACGTCCCAAGCTCTGTGGGGTCATGGCTTGGGTCACATTATCTCTCCCGGGTCCCATGTCGCCACCTATCCATGATGACCATCCCCCATTCCTTCGTTGCTGGTTATGTGTAGCCTTGTTCAGCGACGGCGAGTCGATCCAACTCCAACGCTGTTATAATCACTCTTCGGGGCCGGGGCCTTGCCCCGGGAAGTCGAGCATGAAGTCGAAGGCAGAGTCTCCGAGTCGTCGTCATCGGACTCGCTGGTCCAAGTACCAGGAGTGCGGCGGCGGGTCGATCCAAACCCAGTGCTCATATGGGAGGAGGATTCGGATGTCTTAGCAGCCGAGGTTTTATGCTCCGGAGCTGGGCCTGACGGACTGGCCGAGGAGGTTGCCGATGTGTTGGCGCGAGCGCCAGAAGAAGTCGTCGCATGTTCGCGGGTTGCACGGTCCGGTCTCGTTCCACGCGCTGCGTATCCAGCCGCGGCGCTCGTGACAAATGTTGAAAATAAACCAGGGCGGGAAGGCTGCATTTGCGGCGTGGGCATCGGTGGAAACGGTGGAATCGATGGCGGCGAAGGAGGTTCCTGGCCCGAAGGAGGCGTCCAGCGGCCGGGAGATGTGGGTCTCGTAGGGCCAAGGGCTAGTTCGCGGATGAGGCAGATGATCAAGGCCAGGGCTATGAGCCTGGACACGGAGATTGAAAAGGTCGTACTCTCGCTTGCCTTGGCGCGTGGGGAAGTTCTAGTGGTGGCGGGTGCTGGTTACCGCCGAGCTTGGTTGCGCGCCAGTCGCTCCATGTCCCGAGCGAGCGACGGATGCTTCTCCTTGCCCTCGCTCGTCAGCGCTAGCTGGTACTCCACTCCGCAGCTTCCCTTGAGGATGTAGCTGCCGCTGGGCGACGAGTGTCCCTCGCAGATGACGTCGGTCGAGCCGGGCTGGAGAGTCGAAGGGAGGGTCGCGGTACAGGTCCATTGAACGTCTTCGCGTGAGTACGATGAGCCTTGGTGCAGCATAGAATATCGATCTGGTGCAGTGCGCAGATGTTGGAATGTGAAGTGCAGCGAAGCCGCGGGGCGGGGTCGACACGGCCGTGTGCAGTTTGCTCGCCCGCTCGGAGCGTCAACACCTTCACCTCGGAGAGGCGCACCGTGTTGGCTGGCGGGGAGGAGCCAAAGGCCATGGCCATGGCGAAGAGAAGGAAATAGACGAGCTGATACATCATGATGTTTTCGAGGGATGAATGTGCTCAAACTTATTTGGCGAATGGTGAGGGACAGCTGAGAAGAATCTGCCTCGTTCTCAGCTGGTGGGGTTTTGGGGAGAAGGAAGAGAGCAGTGGAGGATCTGCCTTATGGGAATAGCAAGATTTAATTGTTGATCGATCTGTGGGCGCGCCTTGGTCTCATCCCATCTACAGCGACCCACTCTTGCTGGCCAAGTGAATCAATCATCAGGCTTTTCTTCGAACTGTCTGAATGCCTCCCCAGGCTGTACACACCTTTTTTATTGGTTCTTTTGTTGAATATTTTGGGTTGAGAGTTGAGGAGGAGCAATGTTGTTAAGAATTGCTCATGTTAAATATCTTAATCAGCAAACAGAATGCAAATGTGGCTTTAAGAGAGGGTTTATTTATATAGGTGGATATATATAAATATAAGTTGGAAAACCTTTGTTTTTCAACGCCACACCTGACGTTGTTAAATAATCTTTGAGGTTGAGGTTTATGTGTCATACCGACACGCTTACTTGAGTGACACCGTCACGCTGGTTTGTGTGGCTGGATGGGCTCTACTCAACAATGTCATTTGACAAAGCCTTGGGGAGAATGTCTTTTTCTCATCACAACAATAAAGAGCTTTGATAATTTTTCTTGAGAGTGTCTTTGTGCACAGTAGCCTCGGTCTCCGTGTTGGCCACGAAGGCGCCTACTCCGTCATAGGACAGAGAAATGTCCTGCTTCATTTTCCATTCGGCACGACAAGCAGGCCGGGGTGGGCTGCTGGTTTGTCGTTCGGAGATAGAGGCCGTTTGTGGACGCGTTGTTGTTGCGGGGCTGGCTTTGGTTGCACGGAGCCAAAGGACAAGCAATACAATCACGCAGTTGCAACCCCATTAAATCCACCGATTTCCAAGAGTGCAGTGCTTCTGACATGTATCTTGGACCTGCGACCGTGCATCCTAGATGGTGGAATTGCGATGTGATTTGGTTATGAGTCCAATGAGATTGATTGGCTCGCAATTCCATCATGATTTGCGCCTCGCTTCGATCCATTGGGAGGGAAGGGGGGGATCAGTTGTTGGGGAATTGTTCGCGATCAATTAGTTGTCGGTTAGGTCAGACGGATTACAGACAGTGTACACGGTGCAGGATGCGCCGATGATGTGGGTGACGGTAGGCCTCTCTTTCTTCCATTGCTTCTTATCTCGCGTAGTGTTGATCAACGAAGGAATCGTTATCAAACGACAGAGACTGACGCCTCAGGCCAGCATATTTTTTGGCCGCGTCCGATGCATCTCGTGCTTCCCCGCATTTCGTGTGTTTCCTCACGTTCTTTCCGCTCTTTGCTTCGTCACGCACCCCGCGCTTCGTTTTTTGTTTCCCTTTTACCGCACGCCTTCATCAATGTCGGAGCTAGAGCGTCAGCTGCAGCACGCAAATAAACGCGCGAGACGAGAGAAGAACGGGCGGACCAAGCAGGAGAGCCCGAAATCATTGGTTCGGGGAGCAATGCTGGTCTGGGTGACTGGTGGGTAACGTTGCTCGTTTCTGCAGTTCCCCGGAGACGAGGGCGCGCCTCCCGGTTGCCCAGCTAGCTAACCACTGTGTGATCTCGCGGGAGAGTCTGTACCACCGGTTGGTGCTGTACCGCGTTGAACCCACCTCTGACATCCATCCGGATGAGCGCGCCGTGTCTGCAAGGAACTTGAAAATGGTGCGGCTCTTGCATCCCTCGGAAGCCGCATTGAAGATGGATTGGAGTGTCGTCACCTGCGTGATGGTCCTGTGGGCCGGCTTCGGGCTCGGAAGCTCGGCACGTCCAGTTTGGCAGTCCACGCAGATGACCTGAGACAACTCTGGTGGAGAGTTGGTAGGAATGGAAGGGAGATCCATGACGATGACCGGGTTACTGGAACAAGCGTGGATGCGGATCGGCAACCTGGCCGTGTCTGGGAGAACCCGAATAGCTTCCCCCACTGCATAACCTGCGTAGAACACTGGTTGGAACTTGATCAAATCTCATTCCATGCCATATCTCAATCTAAGACATTCCGCAATAACGCGGCACTCGAACTCCGGGACTCAGATGAGACTTGGGCGCGACGTGCGCGATCTGGTTCCTGGAATTTGCGCCAAGTTCGGTTATAACCCGACTCCAGGTATGGACTCCCCCCTCTGATAGGTATAATGTGCGCATCTGACATGGCAGCATGAGGCTCATTCACCTTATCGCCGCTGTGACTCTTTGGTCCGGCCTGGTGTCTGGCGGTGGCAACGGCCATTATCCGGGTTGCATCTACAAAAGCTATAAGCAAGACTGTTCTCTCACCAACACCCTCGTCCCCGGTTGCGCGACGTTCCGCGTGCCTCACGAGTACGACTGGCCGCTCAATTGCGCCGGCATCTTCATCCAAGACCAGGCGGATCCCCCGGCTGTTTCGATCGTCTGCGTTGACTTTGTTAGGCGCGGCCTCACCTTCACCTTCCCACCCATCCCTGGATACATCACCAAGTCCACCGCCGTAGCTTGGCAGCTCATCGATGATGACGAACCGAATCTCGAAAGTGCTCCTACCATCCAATGCGAGCCGAGGGGGGATCGCGGTGCCTTTGTCTGCACGCTTCCCCTCAGCGACGTGCTCGGAGTCCCCCCGGCAAGTCCATTGGTGGATCTCCTCAAGGATCTCTGTCCCAATGGCGTAGGCGGCGGCCCCGGCCTGGGCTTTCACTTTGCATTCATGGGGGAAGCGAAGCCTTGGGGCTCGCCGCCAGCGATTCTGATTCCCTACCGCCAGCGAGACTCCTACATCAAGATACGATATCGCTGCTCAACTTGCAGAACCAATCCTTGTCCCACATCGTCTCATTCGAGTTCAGGCCAGACTTGCGCGACAGCTGCGACCTCCTTCATCACGGCAACAGACTTGAAAACGTCAACAACCTTTGTAACGGTGACAGATATTGAGAGATCAACCACCATGACCACCTTGACAGATACAACTACGTCGGTAACGGTCAAAACAATAATTGAGCTTACAGTGTCGACAACCTTCACGACATCATCAGAGCTCGTCACATCGACGGCCACCACAACCAGTACAGCTACAGCACCGACAACGGAGACTTCAAAGAGTACCACTGTGACAACTTCGACGACTCTCACGACATCAGTACTGCTTTCCACGAGCTTCACAACTTCAACTGAGTTCACTACCTCAACGACAACCACCACAGTGCCCACCACAGAGACCTCGACAACCATCACGACATCCACAAAAACCACTACATCCATAATACCCATAACAGAGACTCCTACAACCATCACCACCTCAACAACAACCACAACGTCTACAATACCTACCCAAAGACGTCCACGACAGTCACCACCTCGACAACGACTATTACAGCCACAATATCTACGACGGTGACCTTAAATACTACGACCATTACGATCTCTACAGCATTCACCACATCAACGAGTATCACGACGTCAGCGAGTATCACCACCTCAACATCCGTAACTCCCACAACTTCCACAGCAACAACCACTACGACATCAACGTCAATCACCACCACTACCACGACATCCACTTCTCCGACCATCAGGTGCCCCGTACAATAATGCCGTAAGAGCGACGGAATTGATCAGCCGAACCTCGATATCCAACTGCAACCGCTGGGGGTGGTACATCGGGACATACCGTTCCGAAGTTCCGTACGGAATATCTGGACCTTTATATGTCCCCCGTGGAGGCAACGATATCAATGCGGCTCTCGAGGTCGGCGCCTGGTGGATGAATCCCAGCCCAACGAGCGCGAACAACTCGACACAAATCAAACTCGTCGTCCAGGCAAACTACAGGATTTCCAGGGTTTATACCTATCTCAGTTTTGGCTTCGCAAGTTGCCAGCCCAACGGGACTTGGTACCGAAGCGGTTCGAATCTGGATATTTCCAATTTCCACGGGCCCCTTTCTGACTGGATTGGCGCTCAGACTGCAGAGCAGCCATTGGTAATATACGCGGAGTTGGATTTACTGACTACTGCGGCGGCGTGTGCGTCGCCCATCCCTACGAGGTAGCTATTGGCTGGTGGAAAAGAAGGGGACGGTTGCGTTGTTGGCACTTGGCTGCGCATGGTCAAGGTAAGAAATATGGGGACTAGGCGGGTGTTTATTTCGTGGATGGGAACTTGACTGCCGATTTATTGAGCATAGCCTTCTTAGAGGTCTTCGATGTTCATCTTGATGAAGGGAGTATTAAGAATGGGTACCTGTGGGCAGCATCTTGCATTCTGGCATATTTAACAGCTTCCCATCAATGACACACTGGTGGCACAGCGTATGCGTCCCCAGCAACGCAACTCAAGCTTGAGGAGCATTGCTGTGATGAATAGCTAAAGGCAGGGGATGAAACATGGGCACTCGATCGTATTGGTTCCTCCATTCCCCTTATGCCTCACATCTAGAGGCAGCGCCTCCCTCACAGTGATGTTTTATACGCGTCACCATTCACAGCGTTAACCACATTCATTTCCCAAAGATATCACGCAACTCATATCTCCATCTGGATCAAATCAGTTCATTGACAACCAGTATCAATGTATACCCATTTCCACCCCCAAACCAATCTCTCTTTTACCTACCTACCTACCTACCTACCCTTCTTTTCAAGAAAGAGAAAACAACACTTGCCATCCAAGCGGTACATATATTTCATCTCAACATCGCGCCTAAGGGCGTTTATGGCATGAGAGACAGCTTGGTTGCAGCAGCCCCTGTAAATCCTGTTGTTAGGTTCGGAGAAAACAGTCTCACTGGGGCTGCGGGGAATCATGTAGATCATGCCTGCGCGGCCATCGGCGTTGATTTGGCTGCCGGTGGCGTCTCTGTAGTTGGTGGTCATATTCGCAGTGGTGGGGTTGTTTTTTTAGAGAGGGGTGGTGATGCGAGAAGATGGGCTTGGCTGGCTGGGGATTGGAGATAGGTTGGATGGGTTCGCGATGAGCGTGGTGAGGAGGGGAAGGTTGGGTCAACTGAGGGTTTTGTAAGTTAGTATATATATGTTTTCTGTAGACTTTGTTGGAATGAAGTTAGGGGGCTATCTTGACTCTTTCTTGTGAGTAAAAGACTTGGTGCTGAACCCTTTGTCTTCTCTACTGTCGCTTTTTGATGAGGGATCAAGGTATGAAAGGCTCTGTCTGGAAGCGGGACTTTCCGAACTCGACGAGAAGGGAAGCTTTGTGTTCTTTATTCTAAAGCCTCTTCGCCTTGATTTTCCAAAGAAACGCTAGAGATTGCGTAGACAATAGGGGGGGTAATCTAAATAGCGTCCATAACGGAGTGCATTGTTAGCCGCAGCATTTTCAACTGTTCCAACATCCATTCGCACCTCTTCATGTAGTACTTTCTCCTCTATCCCGTGGACCATATGGGTTCTGCAATGGCTTCCCAAGGAGGTGCATGTAATGCGTCTCGCAAGGGGGACGTGCAGGGCCAAATCGCATTGTTCAGCGGCCTGTCAGATCCATTGGGAGATATCTTCACTAATACTCTGTTTTTCCCGACCGTTCTAAGGGGAGAGAGAGACGATGGTGTGAGTTTCAATTGAAAATCATGGCTGTTGGCGTTGCATCCGAAGAAAGTATCATGGGTCATCATCCAACCGTACCTTTATAGGGGGCCTTCCAAGTCATGCTCCCAACTCACTACAGTGGATGCGCACATCCACAATTCTTCCGTAGTATAGTGGTCAGTATATGAGCTTGTCATTCTTTGAACTCGCTCGGGACCCGGGTTCAATTCCCGGCGGGAGAGATACCATTCTTTTTGTCATTTCACCCTTCGCTTGTCTTCCCACCATAGATGATGCTCCGAGCCGGACAATGAATGCCATCGCACGTTCAAACGTGGGCAATTAGTTCTTAACATATTAAGTTATGATACATATCGTGCTACAGCAACTGGTCAGCGTAGCTCCGCCCAACCCCCTCATCATCACTCCAAATCGTTAAGCTTAAACTCGCCCGTCACCACCGAAGTCTGGAAATAACCCGACGGGTCATACTTCTTCGCCGTCTGCTGCAAGAACAAGCCGTTGTCAGCACCATACCCAGACAAGGGGTTCTGCTCCGGGTTCGCGTAGTTGATGTACAGCCACTTTGTGTCCTGGCCCGTGCTCTTAGCATACGCCTCAATGGCGGCAGTGGCTTCCCTCAGCTTCTCCTTTAGCAGGGCCTGGTGTGTCTGCGACGGGGGGATGGCCTCGGGCTGTTAGACGATGGAGTTGCGCTCCAGATTGTCGAGGCCGAGGATGTTGCCAGCGCCCCTGCCGCTGTAGGTCTTGGGCAGGGGTGTGAGGACGAAGATGGGCTGGATTGGATCGTTGATTTGGCCCGTCAACTCGGCAACCAGTGCGTCGAAGACCTCGATGACCTTACGGCCCATTTCGATGGTGTTGTGGAAGCTGAGGGTGTACCAGACGTTGTACAGACCGAGGGTGGAAGCCAGCTGGGCGGTCAGACCAGTCAGGGCAATCTTCGCCCTATACTCGACCAAGGGGGTAAGGTCTTCCAGTCCGGGAAAGGTGGTTGAATTGTCCACGCCGTCGACATTGGCGGTGATGAATGCGACGTTGGGGGCAGGGAGAACAGGGGTCCATGACAGAGAGACGAAACCCGTGTCAGTGCGGGTCTGGCTGTTGCTCTCGACCATGTCAATGAATCGCCCAACGACGGCCTCCTTCTGCGTCTAGGGGAACGCCATGACGCCACCGTAGATTTCATTGCCTGCAAATGTCTTGATTTCGAACCTAGTGACTATGCCGAGATTGTTCAAGCCGCCCTTGAGCGACTTGAAGAGGTCCTTATTTCTGGTGGCGGTGGCCATGACGATGTTTCCATCGGCCAGGACAACCTCGTAGCCGACTACATCGTCCGCACACATACCGCGCTTTCCAGAGTACCACGAAAAGCCTGCATCGTGTCAGCAAGCCAAGAAGCAGAGGGGAGGCAACTTACCACCACCGAGCAGGAAACCACCCACACCGACGTGGCCCTCGCGTCCTCCGCCGACCATGATGCCCTTCGGCTCAAGCACTGAACACACCTCGTTCCAACGCGCACCACTACCAACGAATGCAGTGCCCGAACCACTCTTGCATCCCTTGTACGTGACCGAGTTGAACTTGCCAAGATCGATCGTGACGCCATCCTTCACGTTGTTCGACGCGTACGGCGCATGGCCACCACTGCGAACGGCGACAGGGAATGCGCGGCCCTCGTCGGTGTTGAGTGCCTTGATAGCCTTCGCCACATCTTCAGACGTCTTGGGCTTCAAGATGCACGTCGGCTTGACGTCCTGGACGTCCTTTGCATAGTACGACAGGACAGTGCCGTCATACTCGCCGTCTCCGGCGAAGCACAGCACGTCTCCCAGACCGGCCTGGACAAGAGCATCACACTGATTGACACGAAAGACATATTGTTAGGGCCACTCATAAAATAGTCATGGCATTTGTGTGGGGGGGATGAAGGGGATGAGTTGATATGAAGATTGATTGACCTACGCCATTGAAACCGGTCGCTCTCGAAGACACCTCCCTCCCCGCGGGTACCTCCCCACGGACACCAGATAAATGAGCGCATTGGTCAGACCAGAAAAAAAAGTGAAAAGCGCCGCAGCGCCGCGAGCCGTCTGGGACACCATTGTGTCGATCATAAAGGCTGTAGAGTCGTTTGGGCTCGCGAAGACTGTTGGGACAGCCTGTAAGTTTCAAGTCTAGAGGTGACGGTGGTCTACTCACTCTCTTGCTAAATCTCGGTGATCGCAGTTTCATACCGTCTCGCACGACTAAGCATATGGATCCACGCCGAGCCTAACTCCGCCATCGTGGCATCTTCGATTCCTGTCCGTCGTATCCTATTCCGTGATATGGTGCGCCAGTACGGCTCATACGGAACCCCAGGAACCAGTGGAAAGTCGGGCCAATACATCAAATCGGACCAACAAAGCAGTTTCCGCGGCGGCCTTGGTTCCAGCAATGCCGTGGTCACGGCGCTGAAGCCGGATGACGGCAGTGAGACGAGCATCCTTACAGTCGACCAAACAGGCCAGATAAGGATCCATCAGACGCGGCAGGTTGCTGTCGAATACGATGCCGCGTCTCGTGAATATACTAGTCCCGTGGGGAGGCCGTGGAAGCCCGAAGCGATTGAGATGCGCACCTATATCCCGACCAGCAAACAGTAATTAGTAGCGATTGCGCGTTCTGCTCGCTGACTAAATCATTATCAGTGCCGCTCTCATCGGGTTATCGCACCCGCATCCACGAGTGGTGTTAATGCGATACACCAGAAGCCGGGTGAAGGGCGGGATGAGGCGCATACATTGGACAATTGCTTGACGCGATGTTGCATCGCAGCCTGGGGGCCACCGGATAGGGAAGCGGGGAGGAAACCTGCATAATCATACTGAGCAGCATTGCAGATCTTCCCGACTCTGGCACCGCACTCGGCAAGGATGGCGAAAGGGGGAATGAGTCTAGCCGAGATACATGCAAGTAACCCACCTTGATCATGTTTCCGCAAGGCTGTCACACAGTCTGATGAATCACATTTGGAAGCTTGGGGCGCAGCTCGTTATCGAATGCTGAGCAAGAAATGCAGTTGAGCTCAGTCTGTCCGTGTTGGGCCTCCCGATGTAACTGCCGTCCTGTGACTCGCAGTATTCGTCGTATAAAGACCCATTTAGGGTGATAGGCGATATTTTTACTCTTGGTTTTGAATTCTTTTGGAGACGCTGCATGTCTTCCTAGAGAAATTTGGCGAATTTTCCAAGGTTTTCGCATCGTAAGCCTGTTTTCTGTCTAGACAACGTGGGTTCTCGCAGATATCTGCAAAGGCGGTCAGAATGCCTCCCCGAATTCTGTTGTAAGCAGACCTTGCCGATGGTAGCGCCGATGACCGAGCAAAATCACTGACCTGAAGCCCGTGAAGCATCGGCGGCTCGGGCAACATCGGCTCCGCAGTACTCGAGGCCCTTGTTGCCAAGTACCCCGAAGTGTCAATCGACACCTTGGTCCGCTCGGAACAAGATGGCAGCACCCTCAAAACGCTTTTCCCATCCAATGTCGTCCCGGTTATCGGAGTCCTTGAGGACTTGTCGCTCCTAGAGGAAAAGGCCTCTGAAGTCAGCATCGTCATCAGTGAGCGCCCTCCTCCACGGCTCCCATGTCTCCTCGCATCCCATCACTAACCCCAACCCAACAGACTGCGCGCCTGACGTTCCCTACGGAAAGGGCATCGCCTCCATCCTGACCGGCCTCTCAACCTCGCCAACATCCCCGAAATTCCTCATCCACACCTCCGGCGCAGCCCGCATCTGGGACGCCCCCGATGGCTTCACCCCCGGCCGCGTCTGGGACGACATCGCCGACTTCGACTTGCTACCAGACTCAGCGACGCATTCGGAAACCGACACGCAGGTGTTCTCGGCTGCCGCTCCCACCTTGCACACGGCGATCGTCGCGCCCGGCTTCGTGGTCGGCCGCTCTCCGAGTCGCACGCACGCGGCGCCCATCACCTTTCCGTATCTACTGAAGGCGGTGCGCGATATTGGTGGAGGGTTTGTTTGCGGCGAGGGAAAGAATGTGACGGCGTTTGTGGATACCGCGGTGCTTGCGGAGGTTTATGTCGCGTTGGTGGCCGACGCGCTGCGGGTCATTGAGGGTGGGGAAGCGCATGGTGAAGTTTGGGGACCGAGGGCGTATTATTTTGTTTCGTCGCTGGAGCTGAGCTTTTGGGAGTTCGTGGAGGATCACTTACTTCCTGCGCTGAAGAGGTGCGGCGGAGAGGGTCTGCTGAACAACGGCGACTCGATCAAGGAGATTCCGCAGAAGGAGATCACTGATTTGGTGATTGGGAGTCTTGGGGGAGTCGAAGCGCTGTGGAGCCGGCACATTGCGGAGGGTTTTGGGACTGCCATGAGGATCAGGTCGTCGAGGGCGAAGAAGTATCTCGGTATCGACACGGACAAGGGTCTTCCGACGCTGGACGATGCTGTCAGGGCTACGCTGCATGATTTGTGAGGGACGGGAGGTTTCCGAATGTTGGTGTGGGGCAGAGAAAACGCAGGAGTCCCCCTAACGGCAAGAGCGATCGACGGAGCTTTTCTGTGGTCTGATTTCCACCAGACTCGAGCGATTCCCGAGTCAAATTACGTTTTCACTCCCGACCCAGTCAGTTTGAATTCGGACTCTCACTCAGGCCGTTTGCTCCATATTTGCAACATTTCTACTCATACCTTTGCCATCAATTCTCATTGGAAAACCGCGAAATAATTTCTTGCAGTGGCATCGAGAGCTATCATGACATGCGCTGCTCTGAAGCTTGCGGCTAAAGCTTGAAATACGAGACATGCACAAGAGATAAGCATCATTGCTTCCAATATCTTCCTTTCGGACTCCAGTCACCTTTATTCCCTGCGTCATCTAAAGAAAACCTGGTGTCCGTCATCACATCACTTGATTCGGCGGGGTGTGCGCGGAATAACGGTATTGATCCTTTCGCAACCGAGCCCCAAACCATTCTGTGATACGATTGTTAGCAGTTACCGGGCAAACCGAGGGCTGAAACTATTCGTAGCACTTACGACAACAATTGTACAGCAAAAGGTCCAGCTGTCATTGATCTGGCATTCTTGTGGCCATGCCGCAAGATCGGCACTCTGGCTCAAGTAAACTAGAAGACGGACCAGCAACGCGGGACATTTCAGTGCCCCCGTCCCCGCGAGCTGGCAACCAGAAAACCTATCAACTCGACAGTCGCCTGTGAGAATACCAGCTGCCGAGGCGGTACAGCACGTTGCTTACGATGGGCAGGTCACAGCAATAGGTCACAGAGGACAAACCTCATATCCCTCGCTTTCTTCTGCAGTCAGCATCGGGACTACCGGGGAGATGCCAACGGGAAACCCTCAGAGCTAGCGATGAGTCTGCTGTTGCAACTCTTGGATAGGTTCAGGGACTTCGATCAGGCTGTGCTAGCCACACTCGTTGACGAGCTTGTTCCTGAATATATCGTCAGTATCTTATCAGTGTTTGGGAGACTGGTCTCACTGCTCCCCTCGACCGTGCTTGTCGTCCTGATAGTGGATGGGCGTAAAGTTCTTCGGACATCCGATGGAACGGCGGAAGGGCATCTTGCAGGTAGTCGAGGAGCTGGTTGCTGTCTATCGCAGCGGCCCAAAACGGGGTTCCAATTCCGTAACGTGGGTACCACTCCTCGAGGCATCGCTACGAGAGTGCGTGTGGTTATCCAGCCAGCGCCGGGATAGGAATCACGAATGGTGTCCGTCGTTGCGCTTACGACTGCGACGGTGGTTACGAGACCTACTATCGTTCAACCTATGGTTCCGACTCAAACGATGGGTGAAATCGTCTTCCAGGTTTCCATGGGAAACCCCGAATTTCGAGAGGAAAGTCGAGCAGGAAGTGCGAGCGCGGCAAAAACACGAGTTAGGACACACGAAACAGTCAAGGTTCATGAGACAGGTAAGTCACACAACACCAGTCTACAAACTCAGGTAGCTCAGTTATTTGACTAACGCTTCCTACCTACTAATAAATTGCAGGGTTCAAAGCTTCCTTTATCTTTGTTCACGTCATTACGAAATTGCTTCGCGGACTCCCAAGAGCCTAGCATAGTTGCCTCGGCCTTTTCCCTCACAGATGCCCGCTTCCTCTATTATCCTCGTGCTCCGCCAGAGCAGGATCGGGATTCGTGGCTCCGACGCGTCGCCATTTCACACACTCCGAAGGACGAAGAGAGCGGGCCTGGGCTAGGACAAACGATTTCGCCTCTAACGAACGCCCTAGAACCAATCTTGGTAGACTCCAGGGAGCCATTGAAGCCTGAGAGTCGCCTAACAAGTAAAGGACAACGAATCCACGTGCCAGCTCTCAGGGCTGTCCCTTAAATACAGGACTACAAACAAGTTGGCTCGATGGAGATCAACCCGCTGTGGAGTTGTGGAAAGGTGTGGAACGTTTCACTGAGGGTACGGAGCTCATGGGAGCAGCGGAAGTGCAGTTGCAAAGTGACTTAATTAGGTAGAAAAGGGGAGTGCTTCGCACTCCCCAGTTATATACAAATGGAAGCTCCCTGTGTGTGGGGAGAGCACATGATCCAAGGCCCCTGCGCTC
>Ga0247760_1000488_pt1 | contig 43077 bp, 34 predicted proteins | sample UWRJL171409R4_FD_179936 | JGI IMG/M metagenome (GOLD analysis project Ga0247760, IMG submission 179936) | Plant litter microbial communities from Arlington Agricultural Research Station in Wisconsin, United States - UWRJ-L171-409R-4 | ecosystem: Environmental > Terrestrial > Plant litter >...
TTGGATGCCAACCAAATCCTGTTTTCCTTTGTCGCCGGCGCGTAATCGACTGATCCCCGAGAACGGATGGCTTGCTAACTCGAGGTCGGGGGCGCCTTTCTTCGTGCGGTCTTTCGCAGGATAGAGTTTATTGAACATGTGGATGGAATGGGAATACATTAGACAGACAGAAGAAAGCATTTTGCTTGCTCGGTCATGAAGGTTTATTGATACACTGGCCTGCTAACACGTTTGCTCTTGGCTTTCTATACAAGCCCGTATCTCAGAGCGATTGAGATGTGAGTGTCGTGTGTTGAGTCTGCCACTTCTGCTCTGGAATGTTTCATTTTCGGTCGGCAAACTGGCTATTGACGTCCATCTTGATCGCCCCCTGCGCCTCAAGCTCCTTTAACCTCGCCTTCTTTTGCGCGTCTTGTACCCTCCACTTCTTGAAATATGTGACCTAGGGCAAGAAGACAAGTCGTCAGCACATCGACATACAGGAACGCTGTGCTTGAATGAAAGCCTCACCCACTGCGTGGCGCAGTCGTTCTCAAATTGCGCGCTCTCCTTCCCGCACACCTTCGCCGCCCGTTTATCCTCCTTGAGAGCGTCGACAATGTTGTTAGCGTCCAGGCACGCAAAATACCCATCGCGAGCCTCCCAGCAGCGCAGCCGTTCCGCTCGTGTTGGAGCAACTGTGCCGGCGCGAACTTCAGTAGCCCGCTTATCGGCCTCGCTTTGGCTTTGGCTGAACCAGCTGCCGAAGCCCATGACTTGTAGTGCTATATTCGTGGATGATGGGTCGCCCGGGAGGATTTCGGGCTTGTACCGCTTCGAAATTTGTCAGGTCCACCCGGGGGCTCACGGCAACACTAACCACCACTTGCTGGGCTGACAGTTGGGTGGCGGGCTCCGTGTTGTATATGATCCACAGTACAGATTCTAGGTTCGACTTGGAATTTGGAATCCCCTTTTGGGGGTAATGGAATTGGTGTGTGGGTCAGATTGTTGCTGCCGTCACTGGGGGGGAAGGTCTTGGTCTGGTGTTGAAAAATCAGGACGCCTGGCATGTTCCGGCAGCTGAACCTGACGCTGCACGTGATGCCCCCTCCTCGACTCCCGGCGAGAATGCCAAAAACTGTTCACGGCTCCATCCTCGTCTTGAAGGGCAACTTTCGCCCAGCTTTTCACATAATGACTCTTCGCTACATTTTCAAGTCCTCTAAACACTGTTTTGCCAACCCAGCCCAACGCCTTGCCAACCGCGGCTCAGTGGTGGAGAGAAACGTGCTGTCTAGGACCAGATTTTCGCCTCAGTCCCATCTGCACATAAGCATATAACGGGGGCCGAGATTTCTCACGTTACAGCCAGAATATTGCAAATGTAAGAAAGAACTCAGGGAATTACGTTCGGTCGCTCAAATAAAGCCCAAGACAGTGAGTCTCCTATACTATTTTCTGATTTGAGGTTTTCCATTACCTCGAGCTCTCTTCTTTGAGCCTCAACTTTAATAACCCTATTATGGCTTTGTCACAATGGTTTTGGTAGTAACTGCACAATACATCACCTTTTACCACCAACATTACCATACCCCTCACTAGATACATCTAGGACGAACCTCTGCTTGAGACCAGTCGAGTCCTACGATAACAAGATTTTGGGTTGAACCTGCACTCGAACTCGGCGCCCAAATAGCTTGGCCGACTTCCTCCCCGTCCGCTCAGGCAGCATATGCACTGATGGTTGGTCCCCTCGTTCGAGAAGCTACAAGTGTTTGAGAGGTCCTTCGCTCCGAGTCACAGCATGCCTCCTCCACCTCAGGACACAGGCCTCGGCAGGGACACTCTTCATCGCCTGTCTTGACAATCCATATCACGTTGCGTTCGGCGAGGTATTGATCCGTGGCCCCATCATCCAGGACAGCCATGGTGCCGCCAAGTCCCCATAGACCCAGGTGGACGGGACATATGTAGCGGCGGTACAGCCACTCGTTTAGGACAAGGAGACTAAAGCCCCAAAGGTCGTAGGGTGCTCTTTGGAAATGCCAGTTGGCAGCTCCCTGTTTGTTCTTTGCGATAACCTCTAGCTCGTAGAACAGTTCTTGTGGTACATCGCGTAGCCCAAGGTTAGAGAACTGGTAGACAAGAGCATCTCGAATTGCTTGTAAAGTGCAAAGCAGCTGCTTGTCGAAATCACGGCGCTTCCGAACGCAATGGTGCTCGATTTGATTAAATCCGTTGGGAAATGAACCGTCAAACGCCCGGCTGACCTTGTCTCGAGACCAGCTGATCTTTTCCGGCAGTCGCCAGGCCCTTTCCCGGAGTTCGCGGTCCTGTGGTGTTTGGAGGGGCACCAGCTTGCGCAGGATTCTACACGTAACCAGATTGGTCAATTGTTTTCTTTCTTTCACCTCGGTCACATGGCGAATGTCTTGGAGCTTTGTTCTAATAACCGAGAGATCATAAGAGCTGTAAGATGGCGGTTGGAGACTAGAGAGCTGAAACCTCGATTGCGACTTCAGTGATCTGTCAGGCTTTTGCCCTTGGCCGCGGGCCAGGCGGCAGCCGCTCAACGGCGAACATGAACACTCTGTTGAATTTTCGCCGTCTTGTCGACATGTGACTGTGGATTGGCACTTCTTCTGACCGTCCAGAAGGTGGAGTCTAAAGGTCACACCCGTTACAGCCTCGAGTATCTCTTGGGCCCATTTATTCCGGAACCCGGAATCAGGGTAGTTCCGATGTTGCTTGAAAGATTGTGGTACCTTCCTCCTGCTAGCGGCTGTTCGCGCTTTAGAGTGCGCAGCTGAGATCTTGAAGCTATTTTTCTTGATAGACTGGTACGATTCGACGAGGTTGCCGTTCTGGATGACGACAACGGGACATATAATGCTGTGAAGTTCCCCAAAGCCTTTCTGGGGCTCAATGCCCTTGGCCCAATTTCTCCTGCTCGAATTCCTCTCCTCTGTACAGGCGAGATTTTCGAGCTTGCGCCAGTGTTTTTGAGATGGTGCAGAATGTGTCAGGATCATGACATCGCGGTGCCCTATTGCTCGGATAAACTGGCAAAGGGCTTTTTTGGTACGAGCGACTTGGTCTAGGTGGAGAAGAACAACAAGCTCTTGCTTGTTACCTGTCCCTGGGAGGGAATTGTTAAGAGCTTGGAAAGCCTGGTCGCCCCCTGACGGCGAGAAGTCGACTAAACGTACTCTATACCGCCTGATATTTAACCCATTAACCAGGGCAGACATGAAGGTTTGGTGGGCTTCGTGGTAGTCCCATTTCCGTCTATCACCTCGGCTATGGGCCTTATGTCTAGCTGTCGTTGAAAGCAGAACAAGGGAAGTGTACCCTCCATCTCGAATGAGTTGGTGGGTGTGCCGGCGCACCCAATAAACCTGTCCATCGTTGGGGCATGTCGTGATGATCTTGCTGAGCATTTTTCGTTCCCATTGACATATTGAATGCGTCGAAATATTCCTCTCCTGGTCAAGGACTTCGCGAACCGCTTCAGCATCCACGGAAACGTCCCTCCATTTGTTGTCCCTGAGATAGAAAAATTTGCACCCTGGCAAACTGCAAAGCGCGTCAATTTCCTCTGACCTTCGGATTGAGCGATCGGGTGATGTGCAAAAGACCATGGTTTTCTGGTAGTGCTCAGGCAGTTTCCGAACCACCTCCATTCCCAAACGGTCGTCGATTGAGAACAGGAAACTGGAAATGGCTTCAACCACAATGTGCAGAACTACGTCCTCACCCCATGGCCATGGCCAAGACCTCTCTTGTGTCAAACCCGACAAAGCTTGAATTGTTTTGATCACCTGCGGAAATGCTGCCTTCAAGCCAGTGTCTCCTGGTGTTGATGAGCGTGCATATAAAACGATGGCGGTCTTAGGTTGTGGGTGATGCTTTGCTGAAACGATCCCCATGCCTCTGAGGAGGTTAAGAATATCCTCCGGGAGGGGCGGCAACGCGTCGAGGACCATTTGTCGAAGGAGCAACTTGCCTCCGGGACTCCAACCAAAAGAGTCCCACAGCCGGTCGTTGAAATAGTACGGCTCGCTAGGTTTTAGGTCCATTCGATCCATGGGAGGACACATCTTACGAAAGTAGTCGAACAGACACTCTTGTATCTCGTCAATGATAGCACGACGGGGTTCGTTCTTGCCCAGAAACGATACCAAGAGGTAGATGTCTCCCATCCCGTCAGTCTTCTGCCTCGAGTTACACCAAGTGAAAACCTAGTTACTGACAACATTTTGCTATTTGAAGTTCAGTAAAAAAGAAGGGGTTGCTAGGTGGAAAACGAAGTCGGCGAGTGCTTTCGTTATCTCCGACCGATCGATGACAAAGCAGATGATATGTTGCGCAGATTGACTTCCGTTGGACCATAACTCATGACTCCACTGGTTGATTGTAGGGAGGAAGGGAGAACTCCTTCCCTTGGATAGACGAAGGTCCTTGATGGCGGCCACGATCTCGTCATTGTACGGTGGCGACGGCTCGGGGATTTTGTCACATCTCAGGCACGCAATAGCGGTGCTCATCGCGTTAAATGTTTCCCTGGCGCAAACACCTTTGACGTGCTGGATAACATAGACGATGAGGTGTTCTATGTTTGTGATATTCGGGCGATATGGCGGGAGGTGATCGGAACAAACAAGCTCCACAAGCTGCACGCCCCCCTTCCCTCCCTGCAAGCTGAAAAGCAACGAATCGGCATTCAACTTGTCCCAAGGAATCGGGACCTCGAAGTAGTAATGTCGAAGGGCCGGGCCATCGTCGTCAGGGTGACAGATGGGGCCGCGCCAGCCCATCGCCGCGATGAGTATATCGTTTGACTTCGAGAACAATCTGTCGAGACTGGCTTGCGCGTTCGTCGGGAGATATACCTTGAGCAGCCCTAGGGAAGAATCGGTAACATGGGGCTCTTCCTTGACGTCGATTGCGCGACGAATGGCCCGGATTACGGCCCGAACCCGATTTTCAATCAGTCTGTTCAGAAACATTATGGAGTTATCGATGTCGCCAGCTGATGGAGCCAGGAGACTACCTTGAAGTGAGTTCAGGTATTAGAACCAGGCGTCTTTTTGTGCTTACTTTTGTGCTGGTTGTACGTCCCAGTCTTCTTCTGAGCTCTCCTGCCCGTCGAAGCTTGCCTCCTGCTCAGTAAAGCGTCCATGCTTATTGTTGGAGCTCTCGTCGGCCGGGTCCTCCTCCACTTTCGAACTGTCCTCGATCTCTGAATCCCCTTCGTCCATTTCACTGATAACGACACTATCATTGTCACCGTTGACATCGGCGGTCATTCTATTAGAACCTGCGTGTAATTAGTGATATACACGAGGAACGTAGATATCAGGCAGGCTTACAGTACCGCGACAGAGCTCTCCGCCTTTTCCTTTCCTTTTTCAATCGTAGCCGCCTGTAAATCTTTCTCTCGACTTGTTAATCTCTTTTCATAAGCGGCAGCTCGCTGTATGCCCTTTATCTCCCCTCTCCTGCTTAGCTTTCCTCACCTTGCTTTTCTGGAAATTCCGCCAAGCATCGCCTCTCCTCAATTCTTTGGATCGACTAGTTTTTTTGCTAGATTTTCTTTCTTTTCTTGGAAACATATTCTTTGTCGGCGGTGGTAGAGGTCAAGCAGGTGTCTGTTGTCTTTAGCTTAGTCGGTACAGTATTCGTTGGCAAAACACTGGCGGTAGACAGAACTGTGGTTATAATAAGAGAGAGACTCTCATAGGTAGTTTTGGTGGCAAGCGGTTCGACAGCTCTTGGGAATGGGCGGATACAGGACTGGGAGGTCACTCGTACTGGAGACTCCCAATCTACACCTCTGCCAGGGTCGATCACTAGTGTGATAAGTCGGCAAGGGGTTCGGCTGACGAGTCGCCCAGTGGAGTTTAGTGGCCGACGGCGCTGAAGGCATGCGGAGGGAAGCAAATCTTTCAGGAACTAAATACAAAACTAAGCATCGTGGCCAAAAAAATCCATCGTAGTACAAGTATCTAAGCACCAGATACCCTTTATCACTTCTGCTAAGGCTTGGAACTGACGAGGAGAGAGAGCCCTGACCACTGGGAATCATGGTATGCGCAAAATCCCTGCTTCCCAGTAGAGTATTCGTCACCCTGTCTGTCACACACTCGAAAAGGAGAGGTGAGCTTTCATCCCCCCCACAGCACCGGGAGCTATCTCTGAGTATTATCCCTGATATCTCCCGAAGGAACAGGAGTTATATCTTCCTACTTTTAGACAGCCTGGGAGAGCCATACCCAAATGAACTTCCACTACGGATATGTGAGCTATCTCTGCCCGAGTGAACCACTGCCAATATCTTGACCAGAGAAAGAACATTGCCCCTTTGATACAAGTTCCAAAGGTGAAAACCACCCTAGTGAACCTCCCCAGCAAAGCTATTGTCAAGTTATTCAACAGTCCACAGCTCAATTATGAGAGCCAAAGATCGGAAACTGCGTGACATCTCCCTATCCACTCAGATACGCATGGCTTCTAGGCAAGTCCAGGTCGTCAAGCTTGTCTGGAATTTACATAGGTCGATCTAGGGCCAGCAGAGTCGACGGGCTTGACCATTTGGCTTGCCTCTAGAAAGCTCTTGACCGAGTGAGGGCAGAATTTCAGGGTAGCAGGATAGCTGTTAAAAGAGATGTTCATCCTGTGGTAGTCTAGAACCTCACTCCTACACAACATACGTTGCCGATGCTCGGTGGAGGAAAGTTGTCTCGGGCGAAGACATCGATTGGTCACGTGACTCAATAATTGACCTCTTATCTGCCAGATAGCACCAATCGGCTTTACCCGACACACGAAACTTTGTTCGCTCTTCAATCCAGCTAGGAAAGAACGACTGTTTCATTACTCCCGTGCCGTCCAACAGCGACCGGTCTTTTTTCCTTTTTTCTCACAAGTAAAACCGCAAAAGTTGTCCAACACCTCAGCAGTCGTAGAGTAACCCATCCAGCAAGAGACTCTCCACGGCTTGCTCACCTTCACACGGTCCTTCGCGAGCCATATTCTCCAACAACCCGTCATGCCACCGCCGCGATAGCTTCACTTGTTCGCATTCCGTTTCCAAACCATGGCGCGGCGTCGCCGGCCCCCTCGCTCTGGCGCGCTCGCCGAACTGCCCCCTCTAAAAATCCTTTCGCAAATCGCCCTCCTCCAGACGCTCTACTACCTCACGGCAACGACTCTCCTCATATTCACGTCCCTTGTCGCCGGCACACCCTTCTCGCTCGACCTGGTCTTTGGATGGGATTCGGTACGAGGCGACACGACACAGGGGTGGCTTTCGGGCTTCCTGTGGGTTCTCACGGGGGGCCTGTTCATGGCTGCAGCAATAGTGGTGCTCATTGGGCGGTCGAAGTTGGTTTTAGACTTTGCGCTATCACTGCATGGCATTCACCTTGTGGTGGTGTGGTTTTATTCGGGCGAGCTGCCGCGGCATACGGCCTGGTGGTTGAGTATGGGCGTGGCGAGCGCGGTGGGTGTTGCGCTGGGTACGTGGGGGTGTCGTTATCGGGAGTTAAGGCCGATTTCCTTTGGGGGAATAGGAGGTGGTACGGCGGTCCCCACAAGGGGAGTACTGGGTAGTGGGGAAGGGAGTGGTGGTGGTGATGCGCGACTTGATGTAGACGAGGAGCAAGGTTTCTCCCGGGGCAGGGGTAGGGGTAGGGGGAGAGACGGAGCTGGGGACTACGAGATGGTCAAGATGAACGGGGAGGCTGAGAGGTAGCGCGTCGTCTGGAATTTGGGTCTTGGCGGGCGTTGGATCACTGCATAGGTAAACAAAGGACTTCTTGGACGAACTGTATCTGTACTATCGGTTTGCATTGTGGTGTATTTGGCGTATGGGATGTAGGATCAGCATACGTACTCGGTCAACAGGGCGAGGTTGACATTTGGAATGTGACTAGCTCACAATGGTACAAGAATAATACTCGCTAAAGTTTATACTTTACACCATACTCTGCGGATTTGTGAAGGAATTACAGCCTTAACCACTCTGACTCCGGGTGTTCTATCATTTTCTGCTCACCTAGTTCGATAGGTCGCTTGCGACAATCTTTATCCACCGTCGCCTTAGCCAAATTTATGCAAGTTCATCATCTCACTCCCAGACTGGTCGTCAACCGGATCATGCCACACGCTCAGGGCCGGGGCTTGTTGTCGGCTTTATCCCAAATCAAGTGCCTGTGAGCCTTCCGCTACAATCTAATTCTGGCATACGGTATCCAGGAGCATATCTTGCTGTAAAGAGGCCACCGAATCAGAACCTGAAGTGCGCAGCAGCCTCTCCCCTCTTAGAACGAGACATCGATGCTTGCTTACCGAGGGGGAATCCGGGCATTGCCAAGATATTGGCTTCCAAGAAATTTTATAGGCAGCGACTGGGTCTGGGCAAGACATGATTCCGCGCCCATCTGAAACTCTGGAAGCGATTTGAATACACATTGTTCTTCCGGAAAACCTGGCATACTGGCCGCTGACGGACGGCTCCTGGCTCTCCATTCCCGACCAAATGTTCCCACCTGGTCTGGGGGTGTCGTAGGACGGGTTGCATTATCTTCGAATGACGTCGGAGAGTTTGGCGGTACAGAGGGGGTTGTTGGCATGTTTGGAGACGGGCTTGATATACCGCCCTCAGTGTTTGGGATTCCTTCAGGTGTTACAACAGTTTTCGGCCGAGTCCCACTTCTAGGCACCGGTTCTTGTCTTGGGGATAGCCTGTCGGCCAGCAACGATAGCCGATCAAGTTCCTGGATGGCAATTATCATGCCAGCGATGGCAATGAGATGCGGTCCTGGCCGACATCCAGATGTTGGAGAGTTGTACAAGGAACTGTCGGCAGCGGATTCTGGATATATCTCGTACGAAAACCGATTCATGCGCCGGCGCTCTCAGCCGCTCAGACGCAAAGCCTCTGACGTGGGCATGACAACCGAGACTGACTTGGAGCGGCATAGCTTGTTACCACGACGTTGGAACCTGCAGAGGTTTTTTCAGGTCGACCCAGTCATGGCCGTTTGGTTGTTCTCCTGATTCAGCATAACTTGTTCCTGTGTGGAATGTGTTAGTGGTAGACGGCGGTCGATGTGACAGCGAGACTGACCCCATCTTCGACAAGTCCATCACGTTCCCGGTTTGCTCTCCCCAGTTCGGGAAAAGAAACTAGGTCAAGCGACCTTCTCACTGGCTCTCCACTGGTCGCTCCATCAACACGCTCTGTCTCCCGGCTATTAGCTGAAGGTTTACTTTTCCTTCGCCAGTGGAGTTTGAAGTTGTGCGCTTCGCGAGTCCCGGTATACTTGGGGCTACGAGACCGTCTTCTCGGCTCTCTTTCCGACTCGAGAGCGGATGATTCTTCGGAGCAGGTGCTTAGTGGCCCATCGTATCCTATCAAACCGGGCGAGCTCTTTCGGTCCAGTGGCTGGAGGTGAGGTGAGGCAGTTACTGCCGCGAGAACATTCCATGCAAAAGGGCAGTAACCTCGGCCTACCGAGCAGCTTGTCTCTTCTCGGGAAATCGAGATATCTTCCTCCTAGGATATCGCCCAGCCGTATGCTCTATTCCCATGGAGCTCTTCGGACATGCAATTCCGTCTTGTCTGGCGAGCCCCACGCGGGAAGGGTCGGGAACTGGTCTCGAGGAGTTTGCTGCGAATCCCGGATTGCGACATAGGAGATCGAATCATGTTGTGACAGAGTTGACTTTGGCTGAGAATTGGGAGTCTGTGGTCCGGCGTGGACGAGGATTGGTTGAGGAGTCAGCAGAATTCGATCGCCTGGGCAAGTACTAGGTCTCCAGGTGGGTAATTTGGTTGCTCAGTTCCGAGTTCTGCCTCTGTCCGCGCCTGCCGGCGCTACCCGGAGCCACACCATTCGAAGTGGGGCACCAGATGACGGCTGCCGAGCTTCCATTCCGTGGCGCGTCGCTCCTCTACCAAACCCCAATTCTCACCATCATGTCACGATCAATATCCCCAAGGTGCCCTCAATTGCTCCTTCCGCGGGTAACCCGCACGCGCCATTCTCGCGCTTTTGCAGCGGCGCCTTCAACCCCCCGTTTCGATTGGCAAGACCCGCTCGGGTCCAAGGCACTGCTGACGAGTGACGAGTTGGCCATCTCCGAAGCTGCTGAGCGTTACTGCCAGGAGCAATTGCTGCCGAGGGTGCTGCGTATGTCTTCCCCCGGTAAGCGTCGGACTTTGAACTGACGACGCGGGCAGAGGCGTACCGCGATGAGCACTATGACCCCCGAATCCTGCGCGAAATGGGTGACCTGGGCCTGCTGGGCGCCACCATCGACGGTTACGGCTGCGCTGGCGTCTCGACCGTTGCTAGCGGCTTGATTACCCGCGCCGTTGAAAGGGTCGATAGCGGATACAGAAGCGGGATGTCAGTCCAGTCGTCCCTCGTCATGGGCGGTATTTACGAGCTCGGGTCGACAGAACAGAAAGACCGCTACCTCCCAGACTTGGCCAAGGGCAAGCTAATTGGCGCATTTGGTCTGACGGAGCCGAACCACGGCAGTGATCCGGGTTCAATGGAGACAATGGCAAGGCCACATCCTCAGAAGAAGGGCTTCTACCTGCTCAGTGGCGCAAAGACATGGATTACCAACTCTCCAATCGCCGACGTGCTGCTGGTCTGGGCGAAACTACAGGAGACAGGCAAGATTCGCGGCTTCCTAGTCGACAGACAGGATTGTCCCGCCGGCACGTTAGAAACACCGGCGATCAAAAACAAGAACGGTCTCCGGGCGTCCATTACCGGCATGATCCAGCTCGACAACTGCCCCGTTCCCAAGGAAAACATGTTTCCAGATGTTGAAGGCCTCAGAGGTCCGTTTAGCTGCCTGAATAATGCGAGGTACGGCATCGCACTGGGCATCATGGGCGCTTTGGAGGACTGTATCACTCGGGCGAGAACGTATGCACTAGAGAGGAAGCAATTCAAAGGTAACCCCCTCGCCAAATACCAGTTGGTCCAGAAGAAGCTGGCCGATGCGAACACGGATGCCGCTTACGGGACGCTTGCCGCTATCCAAGTCGGCCGACTGAAGGACCAAGGAAAGGCGACGCCCGAGATGATCAGCATGATCAAACGCCAAAACTGCGACAGGGCACTGCACAACGCCCGTGTTCTACAAGAGATATTTGGCGGGAATGCCGTAAGCGATGAGTACGGCATTGGCCGGCATGTGGCCAATCTTTACGTGACGCAGACATATGAGGGCCAGAGCGATATCCATAGCCTTGTCCTGGGCAAAGCAATTACTGGCGTACAAGCCTTTCACTAGACTACGCCAAACATCATGTTGTGACTGATTGGGGAAGTGTTGGATGGCAATCACTAGCACGTGGCGAACCTACAGGGGCGCGCCAAGAAATGGGGGCATCCATACGGCATTTGAGGCGCTTGAGACCCAACGCTAACAACACCTGTAGTTACTTTGTAGACTAGGCACGCCCACCACGCCGCCGCGGACCTCGCATCGGTCATTTCAACTCCGTGGCCATTCCGAGCGACAACAGCTGCCGCTCAAGGCTGTGATTCTCTTGCAGTTGGTCTGGTTGAAACTGAAATGATCTTGGGATTATCTTTGGTTTTGATACACATCAAATATATGTAAACTTATATGTTCGCCGCAACAATTCCTGATATGTGCGGGATGTTCCTTCCAGCAATGATAAATCCATCTGAATCAGTTCTGGTGTTGTCAGTTAGACCTCCTGGAACAAACGGTGGCGATCCTATGTGAAGAAGTCGATAGTAGATTCTTGAGCATGTATCAACTATACTCCGGGACCGGATGGTTGGTAAGCGGGCAGCTATAGCTTATAGCTCGGTGACAAGAACATTCGCTTTGAAGAATGTGTGAACACCAGGCCACCCTGCCTATCTGCCTGGGGGCAATGATGGACGCCAGTGGCATCAAGACGACCTGATGAGGCCCCACTTTCCTTAACATAATTTCCCAGACAAGGGGTGAATTTGTTAGAACATGAGTGTGATTACCTAATCAACCATCCGCCATCCCGTAACCGCCCATTGGGCGCCAGGCGCTAAAACCGCCTGAAAATCCTGCTGACAGTGCTTTGGCGTCCTCAGGCTCCCTGGCACCTAAATCCATCTTTGTTGGCCAGCCCGCTCGCGTCACTTTCCCTCCCCTCCATCCTTCTCGAAACCTAACTTTGACCCCTCGGCAACTTTGGAGTCCTCCATTCTGACGATCACCAACACCACCCCGAGCACGTCTCAACCCAGCGCGCTCCTCTTAGTGAGTTTCCTGTCTCGGTTCATTGCAGCTTTTTCTTTCCGTCAGCTACGCACTTTGTCATCTACGACACTGCCCCAGCCCCAGTTCATTTGGATTCTTTCCTCTTCCACTTCCCCGCCATCGCTGACTTTCTGCATAAAACGCCCCTAGATCACCGACTGCTTTCGTCATCCCCCTCAAGTCTTACCAGACTCAAATTATTAGACAACCCAACCAGCGACATGGCGTTGAAGCGAATTAACAAGGAACTCGCTGACCTCGGCCGGTATGTTTTTCAAATATTACCCCTCGTTGAGCCTCTGGCGTTTGTGATGCGACCCGCCGACAATACGTCGCCGCGCAACAAAACCTAGGCATCAACCTGAGTATGCTGCAGATGCGGAATACTGATTATTATCTTACTGTAGCGATCCGCCCTCGTCCTGTTCTGCTGGACCCAAGTCCACCGAACATGGAGATGACCTGGTATGTGCCGAGCCCTCCCCGCCTCCGCGCCATCGGCAGAGCCTTGTCTCAAACTCTATCAACACCATCAACAACATCGGCAATGTCGGGGCTAACGGAATTGCTTTCTAGTTTCACTGGCAAGCAACGATTATGGGGCCTGTAAGTGTTTTGGTTTGTATCGATTCTGCAATCACCACGACCCCTCCCTGCTCACGTGTTCTGGGTCGATACGCTCATGCGACATCATCGTTTTGCACCGGACAAGTAACTGATTCAAGCTGACCACGATCAAGGCGGAATCACCGTATGCCGGCGGTGTTTTCTTTTTGACTATCCACTTCCCTACCGACTACCCGTTCAAGCCGCCCAAGGTGAACTTTACAACGCGAATCTACCACCCAAACATCAACTCCAACGGCAGTATCTGCCTAGACATTCTTAGAGACCAGTGGAGCCCAGCGTTGACGGTCTCTAAAGGTACGTATATAGCTTACATGCGGCTGGTGCATATTCAACCTGCTAATTTTTCTCCTCATTAGTCTTGCTGTCGATCTGCTCAATGCTGACGGACCCGAACCCTGATGACCCCCTTGTTCCCGAGATCGCCCACGTCTACAAGACAGACCGCGCTAGGTACGAGGCAACCGCCCGGGAGTGGACTCGCAAGTACGCTACGTAATGAGTGGAATGGGGGAGGAGAGGATCAGGGGCCAGGTCGTTTGCTGTTTGCGATTCCTTCACTAGTACCCACTAAAGCTTTTTCCTGCTTCTCTGCTCTCATTTGGGGGATTTCCAACTGGCTGATGGCTACAGAGGCCGTGGGATTGGCGAGTGGGACAGATTGGTGAAGAATGCATGAAGCGAAGTTCTTTGCTTCGTCATCAAGAGATGAGGTTAAACGGTTGTTGAACGACAAAGACGAGCACACTATCACAGATTCATATTGCGCAGCTATGGATTTTTCTTCTAGAGGTTGGGCAATAGCATTCGAATTCACACGTCCCGTCCTTAATACGATACCAAGCTGTGTCCAGCGTACAGTTTTTTCCCTTCCTTCACCCCGCCTCTGACAGGTGTCCATTGCAATGGTGCTCCCGATTGAGGGTACTCTCTTCGCTGTCGAACAAGCCGTTGTCACAGTCCACAGTTTGCGATAGAATCTATGGGTATTGAGAGAACGTGGGTCGTTATACGCGAATACATTGCTGGGGGTATTTCCAAGAAGACTGGATTCCTGTCCGTTGATACAAACCGAAAGCCGAAGTCAGAGAATGCCAACATAATATCACCAAGCGTTTGGGGCTATGACAGAAGCGGTGTCTGTGATGTGATTGACGCCGCCCTAGATAGTCAAGCCAGCGAGTGCCGTCCTTTCAAGTTGCGCGTGCACAATCTCCACGGTCCCGGTGAAGAGGGGTGCAAGTTTGCACTGATACCAGTGGTGCATTGTGAGAATACACCCGTGACGATGTTCAGTACGTTTACGTACCTGTGTATAATCCTAAGGTGGTGTCCACCGATATCTGTTTTTGTCAATAAGCAAGGGGCGGGCGGATGCTGATCAATTGCTACTCTTTCTGAGAGGGCGAGAAGTGTGGGCTGTGGATTGCGGCACCTCTATCACTGCCAGCCTATTCCTTCACCTTGTTATTTTTGGGGCTCTTGTTTGGCTTGGCTGGTCGGTGTTGGGGTGGGGGTTGGCTGTTTCGAGGTTTTAAGGGTTTCGGGATATGTTTTGCGTCGTCATCTTCTATTGTGGACGTGGGTTGGCATAAGTGTGGTGGTGGGGTGGAGAGAAACTTGGTGAAGGAAGCACCGATGGCCTTAAATTTACCTAGGTCCTAGTATTCTCTATTTCGTGAAGACATGCTGAGGAGGACAAGTTGAAAGGGTGTTGGTTTTGGAGCGACGTGCGTGCGAAGCTTAGAGCCCCACGGTCTGAACAACTGTTGATCGTCGAGCCTGGCGTGCTATGTATAGAGGTGCGCCTGCAGAATTCCGTCGGTCTGGTGGCGGGTGTCATCAGGGGATCGACCCATGGATTAAGGAGACTTGGCCGAACCGCCTGGGCCGGGGTGGGATATGTGTCTGCAGTCATATCTCTTATCCAGTGACAGGCCGTATTGACAAGAGGCGAACGGATGCTGCAATGCAAAGGATGGGTGGGCGTAACTACATGCAGGGCTTTCTTCGTGGGAGATTCTTGTGGTTGCCCCTTTGTCACACTGGCGGCACGGTGGATTGTGACTTACGAAATAAAGGAAGTTCTCCTCGAGGTTAGACAGGTCATCGCCCCGTGAACAGATCCCAACTGGGCGAGGAAACATTGGTGATGCTGCCGAAAGTTCCGCCGAGAGAGACTAAAGAAGGCATTCCATGAAAAAGAGCAAGCCTTCTCATCCTATCCGCATAGAGCGCCAGAAGACTTGAGGCGCGGGCTACCGTGATCTACAGTCAAGAACTCTCAATAAAAGAGACCAGCGGCAGATGGCCGCGGCAGATGCAACAGGTGCGTCCAAACCCAACGCTGCGAATCGTTTGGTCGAAATCTCCGAACGGGAGACTTGCGAGGCTGATATCCCGCCTCACACTGACAAGATGAGTCTCTCGCTCCACACCCACGGTCTGATAGCATGGTAGGTATTCGTAACAGTAGTTTTTCAGGCGCGGGGCATTGCGGCCGGAAAGCATTCTGACGTTGCGACTGGCTTGGCAGCACCACCCCCGCTTGTGTCAGGATCCCTGGCCGAAACAGCAATCGCAACACGGGCGCAACCGACGGCGGGGCCAATGTAGATTTCACCCAATGGGGAGTCGTAAAGACAGGGACTCTCTGGGCCAGGCAAGTTCTTGGCCCTTGGCAGACCCCTGAGCCTCACCTTGCTCCACTGACGCCTGGTATCAACAACGAGGGTTGTCGACGCCCCAGAATCACGTTTCGAAGCAGGCGCTGAGTGGAAAAGGAATCTTTTTAACTTCAGAATGGCGCCATTCTCCACTTTTTCCCCCTGCCATTTGCGTCGATCAGTCCGATCACAGACTTGACTTTGCTAACCAGAACCCGGCGTTTCTCTGCCAGCGGCTCAGCCAGTTCGGATGGCGGTTCAAATCAGCTGCTGGCTGGACGGTCCCTCCGTGGAATCAGGACTGACTATTATCAAGACAAAGGCAAAAGAATAAATCTCTACGTAGCTGATGGAGGCAACAGAGGTGCGAGACGTCAAAGGAGCTATCGGGTCTGACACGTCGGGCAATGGTTGATTTACACCGTTTTGAATGGTCCAAAAAGACTCCATTTGAAGCCAAGCAACGTGGAGGCGGCGACAAGCGGTGGAAGAACTCCCATCCCCTGCAGTGGCGCCCACCAAACCGCGGGCGGCAAAGCCCCGACGGGCAAGAGTCGGTCTCGGCAACTTCGTTTCGAGATTGGTACGAAGTGCCCCAGGTTTCCAGTATGCGCTCGTTCGATTTTTCCAGTCCTCGCTCGTCCTCAATTTCTGGTGCTTCTCCACGAGCCCCTGGTGGGTTCCAGGTTCCTCAAATCGCAGGTCTCTTTGCTGCATGTCTCGCGATTCATTTGCCACGGGATTTCAAGCACAAGACACGTTGCTCAGCGCAAGCAGGGAGTGCCCCACGAACGGAGAGATACCCCTGGTACTCCTAAGGCAAGGTATTCACAACCGCCGCATGCAGGCATTGTGGGCAGGTATGATCTGCACAAAATCGGCTCATGTTTCTGGTCCCGCCAGCTGCTTGGCGTCTCTCATAACCCTACCCTCGCCCACGCCCGGTCCTTCGACCTCCCACTCCTCTCTTTTCCCCCTTCTTCCCTCCGGTGCAGTCCATTCCTCTGGAGCCGCGTGGTTGCTGACCATATCCCGCCTCGCCGCCGTGGCATCTGCAGGCTCTACTTATTCTTACACTCCTTTTGCATTTGCGCCTGGTGTCGCTATATACGATTCTCAATTTTCACCTTAGATGGGTCGCGTTACCGGTTCAGCAGGCTCTGAATACTAGCATATTACCGACCCCTTTTGCGCGTTCAATAATTAGACTCGGCATCATAGAAAGAGGCAGGAATCAGGTTGGCCCCTGGCGAGGGCGAAGAGTAAAGGATTCGCGATTAGGGGCACGGGACCCAACTTTCACGAGCGCTCTGGACGACGCGCGCGCATACCGTACCTTGAGACCGATCGAACAACGAACACCGGTTCACCATGGCGAGTTACGACTACTACCAAGGTGGCGGCGGGTACTACTCTAACCGGAGTAGCTCGGGTTCACTAAAACAGTCGGAGAGAGCAAGATGGACACCGCTCACCCGCATGTTGCTCTCGGGCGAAATGACACAGGAGAAGCAAAAAGAGCTGACTTTTCGCGAGAAATACGACCGGTGGATGGTGAACGAAGGTTACCGACGAATGTAAGGAACAGCACCTTGCCAATCGCAATGTGGATGGCAACCTTTGGCATGGGCAGATACCAGGGCTGACGCGCTACAGTTTTGTCTTTGTCTTCGTTTTGCTCCACGCCATTGTTTTTGCATTTGGGTTCGTCAATTATGCCGTCAAGGATAACTTGCAGATCGCTCGCGACACATTCGGGCCAACGTACATGATTGCTCGGTCCGCAGCTCTAGTGCTTCATGTCGACATTGCTCTGGTTCTCTTTCCTGTGTGTCGCACCTTCATCTCCCTGGCCAGACAGACGCCTCTCAATGGCATCATACAGTTCGACAAGAACATCACGTTCCACATCACGACAGCATGGTCTATTTTCTTTTTCTCGTGGGTCCACACCATCGCCCACTGGAACAACTTTGCCCAAGTCGCTGCCAAAAACAACCTGGGCATATATGGATGGCTGCTTGCCAACTTCGTCTCGGGCCCGGGCTGGACGGGGTACATCATGTTGATTGCCCTGACTGGCATGGTGATTACCTCGGTTGAGAAGCCGCGACGTGCGAACTACGAGCGATTCTGGTACACACACCACCTGTTCATCGTTTTCTTTTTCTTCTGGTCCATCCATGGCGCTTTCTGCATGATTCAACCCGATTTCGCTCCATTCTGCATATCGATTGGAACCCAAGCAATCGGTGTCTTTTGGCAATGGTGGATGTACGGCGGTTTTATCTATCTTGCCGAGCGTATCGCCCGTGAGGTCCGCGGCCGACACAAGACATACATCTCCAAGGTCATTCAACACCCGAGCAACGTCTGCGAAATTCAGATCAAGAAGGAGAATACCAAGACAAGAGCAGGCCAATACATTTTCTTCTGTTGCCCAGCCGTCTCGCTCTGGCAATATCACCCATTCACCCTCACCAGCGCTCCTGAAGAAGACTACATATCGATTCACATGCGTGTGGTTGGCGACTTTACACGGGCAGTTGCCGAGACCCTTGGGTGCGAATTCGACAAGAAAAAAGGAGATTCATCAAAGGTAGTGGGCGTCGACCAGCAGGATAACGGTGTGGACCCTGCGCTCCGTCGTGTGCTGCCGCGTGTTTACATCGACGGGCCTTTCGGCTCAGCCTCCGAGGATGTGTTCAAGTACGAGATCTCAGTCCTGTGCGGTGCGGGTATCGGCGTCACACCATTTGCCTCCATCCTAAAATCTATTTGGTACCGGATGAACTACCCCCAGAAGAAGACACGGCTTAGCAAGGTTTACTTTTTCTGGATCTGCAGAGACTTTGGTTCCTTTGAGTGGTTCCGCTCCCTACTACTCGCCATCGAAGCCCAGGATGTGGACAATCGAATCGAAATACACACCTACTTAACGGCCAAGATCAAGGTGGACGACGCAACGAACATTATGATCAATGACGCAAATGCCGACAAGGACACCATCACTGGTCTTCGATCTCCCACCAACTTCGGTCGCCCTAATTGGGATATGATCTTCAGAGGTATTAGGAAGCTTCACGCTCCCTCTGAGGCTGGCGTGTTTTTCTGCGGCCCCAAGGGCCTGGGCAGTCAATTGCATATCTTCTGCAACAAGTACAGCGAGCCTGGGTAAGCGCTACTTGATCAGAATTGAGCCCCGACAGTGCTAATATCATGTTTAGGTTCAACTTCGTATGGGGCAAAGAAAACTTCTAGGCCAGATTTGCTCATGCCCTCTCGCTAAAATCCTTCCTTTCGGCAGGCACCATAGGCAAGGGGATTGTCCTTCGGCTGCCCTCCTCCATCTAATCTGTGTAGCGGATGCAAACAAGATACAGACCACTCCCGCGTGCTTGTTTGTTGCTCCCATGTATGGGACGGGAAACGGAGGAGGTCGTGGGCAGGCCGAGCAAGTCTCAGCCCGGCTTTCCAAAGAGAGCAGATCGCACGATCAGGCGTCATCCGCGAACGAGACAGCGTTTAATGGCGTAGCATGTCTTTATTGCCGCGACAGCCATGCTCTGAATCGGAAGTTTCCGATCATCTCAGCCTCTGGGACCTCTTTCCCCCTTCACAAAGTGTTTGGATGATGGGCTACCTAATTAGACTAACCGCTTCGGGGGTCATCCTTTACATTTTGGGGCGCAGCGCAGACAGAGCTGCTCCTTGTTACATATCTGCTATATCCACGGTATATATATAGTATCTAGCGATCATACCTAGAATTTAAAGATCCACGGTTTTCTTTAGCTGTTGAGACATGAGAATGCCCAACCAATCACTATTGAACTGCGACGCCTGGATTGACACTCTGCACCCCCCGTTGGCTACTTTTTTTTTTCTGACAGAAAGACCTTGTACTCTCCTGTACGAAGTAGCCAGACTTTCCTATCACATATTCTTGAAGTTTCAACATGCCAGCATGCCATGCGTAACGAGTCCTCCAACAGCATTCAACGCCAGGCCCAGCGTCGCTGAGCCCATCCGAACACGGCAGAGCGTACCCCGTACAATGATTTGGCACCGAACGAGCAAGGCATGGACTTGGCGCTCATCTCATAGGTTTTTTTCCTTCTTCTGACTTGCTGTGAGGTTCAGCTGAGCCGTCAGGAATTTTCATCACACGACATGTCAGCATCAAATCCGTAGAATACATTGTGTGCTACACGCCAATTATCGGGCGGGCTCGTTTGGCTTACCGAGGGGCTCCGAGTCCTCGAGTCGGCATTATGGCCCAATGTGAGAGGCCTTTGGCGATTCAACTCTCGAACGGGGAGCTATCACCGACTTGGGCATGAGTGAGAGCTGAGTGCTCTGCTAAGCATATCTAATCAGCATTGAGAAAAGAGCGACCAAGTCGGCATGAGAAAGCGAGTGTCTCGCTTGTGGCCACGGCGACCTTGCTTCACTGACTCCATGCGTTCCTTGATTACTCTCCGCGTGAGCAACTTACCAGCGCGTTTATATATCTACCGCTGACGATGCAACCTTTCCCAGCCATGTCCTACCGGTAATCATCACGCTTATGAGGAAGTCTATAAAACAAGCAGCGATTTTACTGACATCATATCGGTAGACCAAGTGTCTCTCCACCGTCTTGGCAAATCGGTCTGTCGATCCCCACACATCACCGCACATCTTCCCCATCGCCTGCCCATACCTCGCCAGCAAGATAGATATTTGGCTCAATCCCACGAGGATGCAACGCTTCGGTAGTGATGATGCCGTTGCCGCCGTCACAGACAGCGGGTATGGCCCTCCAACTGAGGTCAAGCCACCGGTGGTGGAGGCCAACAATCAAGAGCAGGGCTTGTTCGGGCCGGAGCCCGGATTCGGGTCGGGGACATCTACAGAGTTTCTGGGCCGGGACAGGCCGGGGGTCACAAAGGGAGAGAAAAGCCTCACGCGCAAGCTAGACTTGCATCTCATCCCAATTGCGACGACGCTGTATCTCTTCAGCTTCTTGGATAGGTGTGTGGCGTGAGTGCGTCTAGACTTGAACTGAGCTGACAGAGGGCAGAGTCAATATTGGTAACGCCCGCTTATACGGACTCGAGGCGGACCTCGGACTCTCGCTTTCACAGTTCCAGACGGCCGTGTCGATAGTGTTTGTTACATACCTCGCCTTTGAGATCCCGAGCAACCTGGTACTCAAGAAAATCACGCCCAGTGTCTGGATCGCCTTCATTACTGCCATGTGGGGGATCATCGCCATCTGTCAAGGCTTTGTAAATAACTATGCAGGGCTCATCGTCTGCAGGCTGCTGCTCGGGGCCTTTGAAGCTGGGTTGTTTCCGGGGTTAACGTGAGTGTATTCTCGCTCCTTGCTCTTGATGATGCGGAAAGTCATGGGACTGAACGGGCTGACATGTGTGCTAGCATTTACTTGACTCTGTTCTACAACAAGCGGGAGTTGGCCCTCCGAGTTGGCTACTTGTTTGTGTCATCGGCTGTGGCTGGGGCTTTCGGCGGCTTGGTGGCATATGGAATCGGTCATATGGATGGTGTTGGCGGTTATCGCAGCTGGAGATGTGAGTTCATTCCTCCCCGGATGCCGAAAAGGGAAAGCCACTGACCTTGAGCTCCAGGGATTTTCATTCTCGAGGGCTTGCCTAACATTCTGCTGGCCGGAATAGTGTTTCTGTATCTCCCAAACAACCCCGACAGCGCAAAATGGCTCAGCCGAGAGGAGAAGGTCGAGATGATGGAGCGGCGCAAAAGAGAGTATGGCTACACCAAAAGCGCAGAGAAGCTGAAAAGGGCCGACGTGAAGAAAGCCTTCAAGGACTGGAAAGTCTGGGTTTTTGCAGTTGCACAGTTTGGTGTCGATACCATGCTTTATGGTAAGGCGAAATCTGGTTGCAGAATATAAGAGAAGACTGACGTCTGGTTGCGTAGGATTCTCGACCTTTCTCCCAACCATCATCCAAGGGCTCGGCACTTGGACACCTGAGCAGGTACAACTCCTTACAGTCCCATGTTACTTCCTCGGCGTCGTGACCTATATGAGCGTGGCCTATATATCGGACCGCCTACAGATGCGTGCCATTATGTGTATCATCTTTGGCCTTGTCAGTGTGGCAGGATACGCCGTGTTGCTGTCGCCTGCTTCAGCAGGTGCACACTACACCAGGTCAGTGCTCTCCATGTGGCCGTCTGTTGCGTGTAGAAACTCATCGTTGCCTAGCTGCTTTCTGGTCGCCATGGGTCTGTACGTCATCGTTGGCTTGCCTATTGCTTGGGTACGTCCTGGGTCCCCTCTGATCCAGTCCTGCACCTCGGACTCGCTGAACGAGACACTGACAGAGCTAAGCTCCCAACAAATTCGCCCAGATACGGAAAGAGAACTACAGCAACCGGAATCCAGGTAACGATTGGGAACCTCTCGGGCATATTGCCTCCTTTCATCTAGTGAGTTGACCAGCTTTCTCAACCCTATGTGTGGTCCTGACGACCCGAAAGCCCAGCGATCGAAGGCCCTAGGTACATCAAAGGAAATGCCACCAGTATGTCGCTCGTCGGGATGTCGACGCTTTTGTATGCTTTCTTGTGGTTCTGGATGGACAGGGAAAACAGCAGGCGGCACGCGCTGCAGAGTCAGTTCGATTCTGCATCTGATGATGAGGAACTGGGCGACGAGAGCGTGAACTTTCGCTATACTATCTGATATTGGTATACCTTGACCATGTGCCTCTGTATATGATATCTCAACTTCGGACCCCAAGACGGTGGTGATGTCAGATATTGTTAGGGTTGAAAATACACCGAAAATAGGTTCGCTGAACCAACACTGGAGCTTGAAGGTGTGACCCCAGTCAGCTGACTCCGCAAGAATCCCTGCTTTATGGCTTAATTGCCCCACCCCGCAATCGCGGAAGGCGCGTCGCGCAGCGCGTTTTCTTGGGGGGTCGTGACATCACGAGAAGCTGCGACTTCCAAATCTCGCAAAACCCATTCCCTTCTCCTCAACTACAACTACACGTCCAAGATACCAACAGCCTCGAACATTGTTGGAGTCGAAAAGATGGGCATCAAGCAACTTTTCTCCATTATCAAGGAGGAGGCTCCCGATGCTATCAAAGAAGGAGATATTAAAAACCAGTTTGGGCGAAAGGTCGCTATCGTGAGTTTCTGAATCCCTCGGGAGATGACTTACCCCGGCTAACAATGTTAGGATGCGTGAGGATTCATGCCGCATACTACTATTCAACCCGTTTGCTAACTATTCCCAGGTCCATGAGCATCTACAGTTTTCTCATCGCAGTTCGATCCGACGGCCAGCAACTGATGAACGAGAGCGGCGACACCACGTCCCATCTAATGGGAATGTTTTACCGGACCCTCCGAATCGTTGACAATGGAATCAAGCCTCTTTACGTGTTTGATGGTGCTCCGCCTAAGCTCAAGTCTGGTGAGCTGGCGAAGCGTTTCCAGCGCAAGCAGGAGGCACACGAGGGACTCGAGGAGGCCAAGGAAACAGGCACGGCCGAGGACGTCGAGAAATTCTCGCGAAGAACAGTTCGTGTCACAAGGGAACACAATACTGAGTGCCAGCGGCTGCTCAAACTGATGGGCATTCCCTACATCGTTGCGCCGACTGAAGCCGAGGCTCAATGTGCCGTGCTGGCCCGCGCAGGCAAGGTATATGCGGCAGCGAGCGAGGATATGGACACACTCTGCTTCAACACTCCTATCCTCCTTCGACACCTCACATTCAGCGAGCAGAGGAAGGAGCCCATTCAGGAAATTTATGTTGACAAGGTCTTGGAAGGCTTGAACATGGGACGAGATCAGGTATGTGGCGATGATGTGTACTATGTTTTATCTTCAACGCTGACAGCGCGCGCGCGTGTATGTGCGGCTCTTAGTTCGTTGATCTATGCATTCTTCTTGGCTGTGATTACCTGGACCCTATTCCAAAGGTCGGGCCGAGCACGGCATTGAAGCTTATCCGTGATCACGGCTCACTAGAGAAGGTGGTGCAGTGGATGAAGACTGATGCCAAGGCCAAAGAACGATACACCATTCCTGACGACTGGCCGTACGAAGATGCGCGTGATCTCTTCTTCAATCCCGTTGTTCACCAAGCAGATGACCAGTTGTGCGACTTCAAGTGGGAGAAGCCTGATATCGATGGTCTCATCAAGTTCCTTGTCCATGAGAAGGGATTCTCAGAGGACCGTGTGCGATCTGGCGCAAACCGCCTCGAGAAGAACTTGAAGGGTGGACAACAGGCCCGGCTTGATGGCTTTTTCAAGGTTGTTCCGAAGACGGAAGAGGAGAAGAAGGCTCACAAACGCAAACTCGAGGAGCAGAATGAGGCCAAAAAGAAGAAGCTCAAGGAGGAAAAGAAGGAAAAGGCGAAAGCAAAGGCCAAGCCTCGTGGAACTGCGTGATCATGGGCATGAGCAACGTTCGATGTGAAGCCCACATGTTTCACCAGAGCAGGACCCATCTCCCCACATTTTGGCGCATTAATCTTTTATTTTGTGGAGGTGGATTTGCATCGGTTGGACCTCCACCTGGAGTAATTCTGGGACTGGGAAGAGTTTGGGAGTTTTGGCGTTCTAGGTGTCACGGTCAGGGACTACGTAGTCAGATGTCTGGGAGAATCCTGAGAATAAGACGATAAAATTGATTGGGAGGGTTTTTCTCTATGATGAATCAATCCCGAAGACTATTTTGGTTGATTGAAACTTAAGTGGACAATACACTACGCTATTCGGCTCTCGGTTGATGATGCTCAACCGTATTGTTGCAACAACAGGGGTGATTATCAAGGTAGGCAAGTAGGTTCGTCAAGCGTCCGGTTGGGTACGTAGTGTGCAGCCTTTCGGATTATACCTCATCACCCATTACGGCCAGTGCAACACGCACACTACACTAGGCTCAACGAATGTATGTAGTGCATGCCGCGTCCTGTTCCTGGTTGGGGTGTCGGCCACAGGTCTCTGCACGCGGATTATGAAGTACCTCGGTTCATTTTGAGCGAGGTGTTGGTGCAGACCGGATTGCCGGTCATTGGCTAGCAACCCGATGACATCAGTCAGGGATTGGGCCCAATTGAGGCGGCTTGGGCGGCTCCGTGGAGGAACGGCTATCACATGCAGTGGTTTCGACGCCCCAAGCTTTACCAAAAATGCGGGGGCACATGACTGAAATTGTTACAACCAGCGAGCCACCAGCGAGCTACCAGCCATGAGTCTTGAGATTGTTAGCCGAGAGCAGTTTTCAACAGGTCCTGCAGGGGAAGCTTTCTCCACAGATCAACCCCGCCATGGAAGACTACGCCCCGGAGGCCAGTTGCTAGGACGGGTCAACTGCGACGGAGTAGCATGGTCGAGGGGAGAAGGGATAACGGCGTGTGGTGCCAATTCGCATGTGATTGGAATGCAGGGCAGCCTTGTGTTACGTCGGGGTACTTCTTCATGGGCCGTCCAGCCGCTTTAAACCGCGGCATTCCATTCAGTCTTTATAACTGCCACTCCCCGCTGCTTTCATCGTCGCCTCTTTCTGGTTGTGTTTTCTTGTCGATTCTCTCCTTGTTGTAATAACGTTTCCTCGATCCCAAATCTTCCCCGTGAACGTCATCTTCGTCCCAGAGCTTTCGCTAGGCTCCTACCTGGAGAAAAAAAACCTAAAACGACCGCAATGTCCAAAACATTCAGCCAGAGCGACGTTGCGTCGCATAACAAGGCCGATTCGCTGTGGATTGTGGTGGACGGCGATGTCTACGACCTGACCAAGTTTCAAGACGACCATCCAGGCGGCAAGAAAATTCTGCAGCGCGTGGCCGGAAAGGATGCATCCAAACAGTTCTGGAAGTACCACAACGACAGCATCCTCAAGAAGTATCAGAAGCAACTGCAGATCGGGTCGCTGGATTCCAAGCCCAAGCCCGCCACCGACCCCACCCCCGTTGCCGTACCCAAGAAGGAGGCGTCGAAGCCGAAGCCTAGTGCCGCCATCCCCGCGGCAGCGGAACAGTCGGAGGCGCTGGAGCCCTTTGGTCAGCAGATTCCGTTTGCTGACCCAAGCTGGTACCAGAGCGTGAGTTTTTCTTCGAGTCCATGTTGCTAAACAGGGTGTGGGTGCTGACTCTCGGTGTCTTCCTACCAGTACCACTCGCCTTACTTCAACGAGACGCACGCAGCGCTGCGCGCGGAGGTGCGCGAATGGATCGAAACGGAGATTGAGCCACACGTCACAGAGTGGGATGAGAAGAAGATGGTGCCACCCGAGGTGTACAAGGAGATGGGCCGGCGCGGATACCTGGCTGGTCTGCTCGGCACTTCGTACCAAAAGAACTACGTAGCCAACCCCATCAAGTCGGTGCCGGCAGAGAAGTGGGATCTTTTCCATGAGATGCTGCTGACGGACGAACTGTCGCGCACTGGCTCGGGTGGCTTTGTGTGGAACGTCATTGGCGGCTTCGGCATTGGCTGTCCGCCCCTTGTCAAATTCGGCAAAAAGTCGCTGGTCGACCGCATCCTGCCAGGAATTCTCAACGGCGACAAACGCATCTGTTTGGCCATTACGGAACCCGACGCCGGGTCCGACGTGGCCAATTTGACGTGTGAGGCCAAGCTTAGCGAGGACGGCAAACACTACATTGTCAATGGCGAGAAGAAGTGGATCACCAACGGCATTTGGTGCGACTACTTCACCACGGCCGTAAGGACCGGCGGGCCCGGCATGAACGGGGTCAGCTTGCTGCTGATCGAGCGCGACTTTGGCGGCGTGTCGACACGCCGCATGGACTGCCAGGGCGTGTGGTCGTCGGGCACAACCTACATTACCTTTGAGGACGTAAAGGTGCCCGTTGAGAACCTGATCGGTAAGGAGAACCAAGGATTCCGCGTCATCATGACCAACTTCAACCACGAGCGCATTGGCATTATCATCCAGTGCCTACGCTTCTCACGTGTCTGCTTCGAGGAGTCGGTCAAGTACGCCAACAAGCGCCGTACGTTTGGCAAGAAACTTATTGAGCACCCCGTCATCCGCCTCAAGCTGGCCCACATGGCCCGCCAAATCGAGGCCAGCTACAACTGGCTTGAAAATCTCATCTACCAGTGCGAGAAGATGGGCGACACGGAGGCAATGCTACGCCTCGGTGGGCCCATTGCCTCGCTCAAAGCCCAGGCCACCGTCACGTTTGAGTTCTGTGCCCGCGAGGCCTCGCAGATCTTCGGCGGTCTTTCGTACTCACGTGGCGGCCAGGGCGGTAAGGTTGAGCGCCTGTACCGCGATGTGCGCGCCTATGCCATCCCTGGTGGCAGCGAGGAGATCATGCTCGACCTGAGCATAAGGCAGAGCATGAGGGTCGCCAAGATGCTGGGCATGAAACTTTGAGGAAGAGCCCGGTGAAAAAAAAAGGGATGGGGCTGGTAGTGATCTGATGGCTTTTTAATTTGTCTCCTATTGTTTGTATTTGTATCACGCCTTTGAGTCCCTGGCTCGTGCGGACGGTGGCGGTGACTGCATCAGCTTCCTTTTTGTTTTAACTGGGTTTGCATCCTCAATTATCAAACATGATCTGAGGCGTGGTTTACGTAGCTTGGGAATTGGGGTAAAACTGGCACTAGAACGCACAATGAAGAACTGTGAATATGCATGTGTTGCCGCAACACACGGGATTTTGTTCCGAAGCCTAGAGAAATGAGACCTACGCCCAGCGACGTGAAGCAAGTGCCAGAATGCAGTAGTCGCTAACGCGATTTCAAATCATAAATGTGGACCGGTTAGTGGCATTGCGTCTTCACAACGCCATGATTACGCTGGGTGAGTTCTATGCAGCAAGTTAGCCTCGTGATGTGACTTCAGATGATCAAGAGAGATGGGTTTGATCTGCTGCTAGTCTCAGAAAAAGAACAATGTAGGTGAATGGTTATAATCATTTGTGATCATAAACAGCCTCTTGTGAGAATCTCATCATACATGCAGGGTTTCGGCTGAGAAGGGCGAAGAGAATTGATTCATACATACCTGGAGCACAGACAAACGGAAAGAGCTAAGCCTGCCGAGTAAATGTCCCGTATGGTACAGCCTTCCCATTATCTACGACAGCAACCTGGTCTGCTGAGTATTTGTACAAGGTCTCGAGTAAGACGAATATCCAGTGACTCCTCAAGCCGCCACATTGGGATCGGCTGAGACTGGGTTGATCTCGATTCCGTACTTCTCCTTCAGACGTTCTCTTCTCCGCTCCTCATATCCGGGAGGGCGAATTGCTGTTGGGTTGCACTGTCAGTTGCTTACTGGCTGAGCGGTGAAGGGAACCTCTCTTACATCGCCCCTCGCCCACCTCGGCGAGAGTCTCCTCAATCGGCCGTCTTCTATTGTTCCGGAGGGCTTCTTTTCGTGCATATTCGTCCACATTGGGATCCCGTTGTCCCCTGAGGCTGCCGCCGGTATAGTCGCATACCGCCATGATGATCGAAAAGCCCGCACCATAGCCAAAGACTCGAGGAAGTCGTCCCGCTGTCCTTAGGTCAGCTCACCCGAACCATCACCCGCGTGAGAGCCTGGTATCTGTCTTACTCCTAATGCCGATGATTGCACCAGCTAAGGCGCCACCGATGGCAGCGTTCCAAGAATCATCCTTTTCCCGCAGGTTTGCGGCCGCGTTATGGGAGAAGACGTAGGCGCCACCAGCCGCGGCTAGGAGAACAAATAGATTAGCTTTGAAAGGACGACAAGTCAAATAATTCGCGGACGCACTAAACGTTGTTATAATACCGCCGCTGCGAGTGAAGACGCTCCAGGCGCCGACGTTCTGTTTTGCCAGGGAATTCTGGACGGCAGCGAAGAAAAGGCCGGCTCCGCCAGCAATGGCGGCGCCCTTCACGCCGTTAGCTATGGCGTCTTTGGGGTGATAATTATCATCGTCGCCGTGCGGCACCATCTTGGAGGTGGCTGCGAGGAGAAGACGAGGACAAGAGGGAAAACTGAGCTCGCGGGAGCTTTATGTTTGCGGTGGAGTTAAATTGTCGGAGTCAGTGAAGCGGGTGCCCTTTTCCCAGCTGCAATTGGAGAGCCTTGATAGGCTGACCGGACGCACAGTGGAGCAGATCGGTGGATCACGTGAAGCCGCACCAGTGAAAGGGACAAGCCGAAGGACATCCCCACTATCCAGAATTGGAAAGCTCTAAAATGGTGTATACAGTGCTTTTACTATGTAATAATAAACGAAGCATACAGCGAGTGCTGTATTTGACGATGAAAAAGGGGGCCGATGGAAAGAAGTGAAAACTGTGGTCTTCGCGAGGGTTGAACCCTGTTCTCTCCAAGGAGTCGCGGCCTGCACAAACAGACCGAGGCGTGCCGGCGAGGCCGGCATCTGAGTTGCTATACATGACAGGCCACAATTGTGTTTCATTAGAATTGAGTTAGATAGGGTCCTCATCGTCCTCTATCAAAAGGGTTTTTGCGTTTGGTGGTCGGGGCTGCTCAGGTAATCAGTTGTGCGTCAGGAGAGCCGAGTTACGAAGTACCTAGGTATCCGTAGCTTGCCCCAGTCAGGCTCTAGCGAGTGCCCTAGTGGCGGCCATTGAGCATTCAAATCCGGTTCAACCATCCTCGATCCCAACGTCAAGAGGCGAACGAGGCTGCGTAAGCTTATTGCCTTTGTTGCTAAAGGCGGGCACATATTGTCGATAACGTGCCGCATACACACACAAACGCGTTCATTGTGGACCTGACCACTCCTACGGTCTCCGTGGGTTCCATAGCCTTCGCTGCACGAGCAACCTCCGCATCTCACATCGTCTTGCCTCCCACAGACGTGACCGAGAGTAAAAAGCAGAAACTGTGGACACGGGTGTTTTCGCATTCGGACCAGAACAACAGGTGACCGAGTTTTTGATTCTGGTGCGGGCAACAACCTTGCCGTCCTTTTGGTGCTTCGCACTAGCTGAACCCTGGTGATTTTCGCCGTCATTGTCCCCCTCCACTTCATACCTCGAACAAAACCGGAGAAGCAGAGTAACTCACTACCGCAATCGCTTCAGGGGCCGCCTACTCGCCGTGTCTCATTTCCCGGCTCCCAAGGCGCTTGCAAAGTGCCCTGGGCGGCGACGGTAACAGAATCAGAATTGCGTCTTCAGCAACTGCAGCCGCGGGATCGCGACCGTCGCCATCACTCGACCGCGCCTCCTCAAGAAGGAAAAGGAAACTAGCAACCGCTAACGACGACGCAGCTGATCAACGCCAGGCTAGAAGTATGTCCCTCGCGCTCCCCGTTTGCTACTGTCGGATGTCGTGGCAAAGCTGGGCCTCCAAAAAGAACGCTGTTGATCGCTAACCTCAACCAGTGCGCGCCGAGATGACTGGGGCGCACCGCCAGGTCCCAACGGGCCCTGGCCGCTTGGCCCGCCGCCTGATAGATGACTTGGTTTACGGCGAGATTGCCTTCAGGCTTGATAGAAGCCATGAACCTTTCGCTAGTTCCACTCCTGAACCGCAATGGGCATGCTCCAAGTTGCAGGACCTGGCCTTGCCAAGATACCGCAACACCTCGTGGGAGCATGATCTCGTCCTCGTCCCTTCTCAGACCCAAGAGGAGTTCCCAGATGGCACTTCATTAGTATCGTGTATGTGCCGTCGCTGTCGACACCACTTTGTTTTCAAGATAGACCCTGGGAATCTCTGCGGCAAAAGTGCCGACCACCCCCAGCACCACTTTGTGCTCGAGAACCTTGACACCTTCTCCCCGGGTGACATTATGAACAACCATGATTACAAGATGAATCCTCTTCATGTTCACGCCTTTTTCCGCTGCTCAGCATGTACGGCGCCTCTGGAGCTCGAAATATCGGCACCGCGTTTGCCATCGGAATTCCTGTTGCTAATCACGGATGAAGAGAGGATCGAAAAATCCTTCGATGCGGCAAAGAGCGAAGATCCCGAAAGATATAAAAATCTTGGCGACGAGAACAGAACTCACTACGCAAAGACGCCGCTCGAGACGCTCAACAAATATCTCAAGGACGTACTAGAGGGCCGCGGCGACCGGAAGATATCTTTCCGCAACAAGACCTTTATGGTCCAGTTTGGCGAGAGCTGTGAGGGAGTCTTCCGTTACCTTGGCTTCCGGACGGGTTTCGATGAGTCGCTGGGTGACAACTTCTGGTACCCGCCACACCCGCGCGCGCTCGAAGGTAAAACTCCGCTTAAGTCGGAGCGCGCCTTTTTCGAGGACGTGAGATCCGAAGTGCAAAGCCTGCTAGAGGAGCAAGACTATGGCAAACCCGTGGTCAAGCGCGCCGAGACAGAACCGCCTCGCCAACTGTTGGAAAGGCTCTTGGGTGTTGCCCAAATTCCTCCCTTCTACGCCAGGGCTGGGTTCTCTGACGATGAGGACACTGAGCCTTGTCGTATTCTTGGTACGAGACCGGATTCGGATGACGATACGCTCAAGTATGCGTATGTAAGACAGGTTCACTCTGACCCAGAGCACAAAGCTGTCTTTGTCGATGCCCTGAGCAAACTGGCAGCGAAACGTGAGCCAGACCTGCAAATGTTCACTTTTTCACAGCAAGACGACACAAGCGTCATGGGCCCTGTTGAGACGGTCGTTCCCTACGACCCGGTATTCGACGATGTCAACAGGGCCTACGCCCACTTCAACCTCCGAAGGGGTGGTAATGAGCCCGAGACATATTTTATCAATGTGTACAGCACGTTCCGCGAGCAGTCTCCGGCCCAAAAAGCCGAGCACCGCAAGGCACTGCTTTTGATTGCAAGGGACCAGAACAGTGAGATGATTACACAGAAGGCATATGCTGCCGACGATATGGACTTCCCAGAGGCCTGCGCTCTACTAGGCGCTCAGCCCGACTACAACTTGGAAGGCATGGCCGTTCTGGCTCAGCTAGCTCTTGAGGCTCCGGTAAGTCTTGCTTTCCTATCCTACATTCGATACCTCTAGGAAGCCACGGACACGCACCAGCTAATAGCGTGACCCCAGAGCGCCGACCTTGAATTGATCATTCTAGCTCTCCAGACCGTGGCAAGCCATAAAGACGACCCGACTCGACACAAATTCGAGAAAACTTTTAGAGAAATTGCCTCGCTCCGGCAGAGAACGCCGGGGTCTGGGAGTGCTGCCGAAAGCAATACCCTGCAGCCCGCCACCACCGACGCTGCCACGCAGCAGCCTCAGGGGCTCCAGACCGTCGATATGTCGCTGCCCGTCGGGCTTTATAACATCCGCAACACCTGCTATCTCAACAGCATTCTTCAGTATTTCTACACGGTCAATTTCGTCCGAGATTTTGTTACCAGTCTTCCTGCCAATCCCGATGATCTGGTCGCTGTCTCGAGCTTGCCACCGCCTGACAATGTATCATCCCAGCGGGCCTTGGTTGGGTGTGTATGTGAGTCTACCTACCGATGCTTCATTCCTTGCCCGCCACTTCGTCACTCCCTGACTTACACACCTGCTACAGTTGCTCGCGAGCTAGGTACCCTATTTCGGGAACTGGCCACGTCCCGTGATGAGGCAGTGAGGCCCCGACAACGGCTTGCAAATGCAGCACTGAACCGGCCTGAAGCCACACGGAGCCAAGCAGAGACGACCGCACCCGCACCCAATAACGGTGCTCCGCCCCTCCCGCCTCGTGTCGGTGAAACTACCGAGGAGGCAGTTAGCCGGAGGAGTTCGCTGACACTGGTCGACAACCCTGACGATGGCTACGAGGTTGTTGGTTGCAATACGGCAGACCCGGCGACTCAGACCACCCAAGCTGAAAAAAAGTCCAAGTATTTCACGCTCGAGGAGCTCGCTGCCCAGATCAATGACGTGGAGACCACGGGATCCGATCAGATGGATGTGGACGAAGTCATGGGGAACGTGATTGACAGTCTCAGCGCAGCATTCAAGGTCGCGCATGCTAACGGCAACGCCAGTAGTGTTCCTGACCCTGTAACCGAGTCACTATTCTTCCAGGTCGCCGAAAACAAGAAGGGGTCCTCAGAATCGACGTGGAAGTCGAAGACGAGGACAGATCGTTGGTTGACAGCCTACCCGGCAGCTTCGGGTCCCAGAGACCTCTACGAAGCTCTTAATGTCGGCTTCGACCTTGAGATATTGGAAAATGGCACGCTCTCTTTCATGACCATCGAGAAACCTCCTCCTAATCTCCATATCTACGTCTTGCGCAACATGAACGAGTGGACGAGGAAAAACACGAACATCGTCACTGTAACCGACATACTCTACCTTGACCGCTACATGCACACGATGGATTTTGATTCGCCGCTCTTCAAAGCTCGACTTCGCGCTTGGAGCGCCAAGGCTCGGCTCGATGAACTCAGTGGTGCTGAACGGGAGTCTGGGGACAGGCATAGTTCGGTATCCATCATCAACACGGCCAAAGACAATGTGGAGAAAATGGCGGATGATGGGGAGGATGCTGATGGGTTCACGCTTATAGAAGAGGCCAACCTCCCGACTGATGGCAACAACGCCAACTTCATTCGGGGCATGTTCGACTCAATCACTGACACGATTCAGAGCGTCAGCTCTAATCATCCAGATGCTGGCGAGCCGAAGCTACCGTCTCTGGACGGAGAAAACCCGTTCATTCCCGAGAGAAGCTCTACTATGTCAGCGGCGCAAGTGAGGATGTTTTGGAGCGACTTTGCCGAAGCCGAGAGCCGGGAAATCAAGAGTCTATCCGAAGAACTCAATAGTATCTTCGGCGACATGCAGAGCATGCCATACCATCTGCATGCCATTGTGTGCCATGTTGGGTCCGTAAATGCTGGCCACTACTGGGTCTGGATTCATGATTTCAAGGCTGAGGTCTGGCGCAAATACAACGATACTGTGGTCACGACACACAGCGCCGAAGAGGTTTTCCGTGAGGTCAACAGCAATGGCCAGGTGTCCTACCTGTCGTACGTTTCCAGATCGCGCATAACTGACTTTGTCAGCGTTCCGCACCGTCAGCCACCATCAGGGGCTGGCGTCGGTGCAGGTGACAGTGTAATGGCCGATCCGCATGTTTCAGAGCAAGGGCGGGGATCATTCCCCCGAATACAAGAAGCACCGGTGGACACTGAGGCGATTGCGTTGTAGAACACCGTCGCCAGGGGTTGGGGTAACGTTTACGGCGAGGCTAGTGATATCACCGATAACTTCTACCCCTTACATGAAAAATCCGAGTCGGCTTGGCAGTCCTCGCTAGATACGTGGAGGAGGCTCATCCTCGATGCTGCTAGCCAGTATGCGCCCCAAGTAATCAGTCAAAATATTCAAGAGGCTGTGCAACAACAGCCAGATGTGTAGATAGATGTGTTGGGTTCAGGGCCACCCGGTCAGCGTACTGTCCCGGATTTCACAGAAAGACAGCACCATGTAAATATCTACGAGATTAGCGAATGACTTGGTCCTCTTCTCTCCTTGTAACATTCGCGCTGGCGAAAAGAGTGATGGGCAAACTGCGCAAGCGGTTCTATGTGTCAGTGGGCACTGACGAGAGTTGGGTGATGACAGCTGGGAATTTTGGGTTCGTATGATATGAACAGGTGAGTTGTTGTCGGGTTATAGATTTCTACTGGAAATATAATATCGGTTTCAATCTAATACATGTCTGTTCTGTTAGATCTGTGATAAGTAGAAGTTGGCTAGGCTTTTGTTTGCGCGAGTCCTGCCGATGGCAACTAGCGTCATGGGGCTTGTTAGAAAAAGGCATTATAAACAAGGCCATTGACGCGTAGTAGCATGTTGGCGACGGGCGTGGCTGGCATGTCATTTCACAGCACTGTCCGGCGCCGCGTACTCAACACCAGTTTGATCTTGGTGACGGTCAAGTAAGCCCCAATTAGTTTGGCTAGGGACCTACCAACTCAGTGATGGGGCATGAGCCTCTATCTCTTAGGTCCAACGTTCAACATGTAGTGTGCAGATTATATACCTTAGCTTCCTCCTCCCCTTTCCCGAACCAATCCCAACCGGTGCCAAACACCCAATTGAGAAACATATTAGAGCTGCACTCCATCACGCCGTTCGTGGTTCCTTTCCCCCACTCCCACTCCACACCCGCAGGCCTCCAGGCCCGAATCACAACGACTTGATGCTCTGAAAGAAGGGATTCGCCAAAAGCTTCTCGTCCCCATTGACCAGAGCGCTCAGCTTGGCAACCATCTCCTCGCTGCTCATCTTCCCCTTGTTGACCTCGGCCTCCCACTTTACCAGCACGTCCTTAATCAGGGCGCTCCCTTCGGCTACGTCCTTCTGGTTGAAGTCGACGCCCAGACTGCCCGTGGTGGTGTCATGCTTGGTAGTAAAATCCTCAAGCTCGTCCGCCTTTCGCTTGGCCATGCGCACCACCTTGTCAGGGAAGCGAACAAGCTCCGCGACGTGGATACCGAAGCTCTGATCGCAAATGCCATCCTCAACCCTGTAGAGGAGCGTGACCTCACGTTTTTCGTTTTTCTTGTTGTCGCCGGTTCCGCTAATGTACGCCGTGACGTGCAAATTGCGGACCTGGGGGTATTGTTCAGCCAGGGCGGTGAGTTCATGGAAGTGGGTGGCGAAGAGGGCGAAGCAGCGGATCTCCCTGATAATGTGCTCCGAGATGGCCCAGGCAAGACCAAAACCATCGTATGTAGACGTACCGCGGCCAAGTTCGTCGATGATAATTAGACTCTCAGATGTGGCTGACTTGAGAATGTTGGCAGTTTCAAGCATTTCAGCCATGAAAGTGGACACACCCTTGAGCTGGCTGTCGCTTGCTCCCACGCGAGCTAGGATACTGTCAAAGATGGTGAGCTCGGCGCTTGCACATGGCACAAAGCAGCCGACCTGAGCCATCAGCGCTATGACGCCAATTTGCCGGATGTACGTCGATTTGCCGCCCATGTTGGGCCCCGTGATGATGAGGAAAGACGAGTTGTCACGGTTAAGCGTCACATCGTTGGTAATAAATTGCACATCGTCTTGCACCTCCATGCAGGGGTGGCGGGCCTCGGTCAAGACTGTCTGACCAGTCCCTCGGGGGTGGATGGTTGGCCGTACATAGGAGATGGGCGCGTGTACCGAGCAGTGAGCGAAGGAGACGATGACATCCAGGTGGGCGAGAACGCCAGCGAGGCGTTCCAGCACGGGGCAGTATGATGCCGCGACACCGATCACCTCGCTGGCAAGGCTGCTCTGCGTGCGGTTATAGTTTTGCGAGAGCTGGTCGAACTCGCGACGGAAGGCCTGCAGTGTCTTGGTAGTAAAGTAGACACCGTTCTTCTGTGTGGAACACTCTTGGTACTTGGACTTGTTGCGAATGCAGCCGGCTTCGGCCCTCGTCAAGCGCATGCACCAGCCGTGAACTTTGTGGTTCTCAAGGAAAATCTTCTTGTCCCGCTCCTGGCCCAAATCATCGGCAGCGTCACGAATCTCCCTGTCCATATCTGACCGAAGTTTGTCGAGCTTCTTTCGAATGGTGCGCAGGCCGTCGTCGAACTCGGGCTTGATGATGAACTCGTGGTTGTCGAGCGCCTCAAGGTCGACTGTTGTTTCGACCATTTCTTGGAATTTCACGAGGTTTTCTGACAGCTCACGGAGCTTGTTCGTGTACGCTGCGTCTAATGGATCGCGGTATGCTTCATCCATAACTCCTTCCAGTGTGCCTAGAAAGCCTGGAAGTCGTATAACAACTTGATAAGCCCGGACTACGTCTTCAAGCGTTGCCTTCTTACGCTGGAAGCGCTTGGATAGTCTGTAGAGGTCCGGAATAGACCGGAGGTGCTCCTCCTGCATCATCTGACGGAGTTCGGTGTCGTTCGCAAAGGCCTCGACAAGTTGTTGCCGCTTCTCGATCTCGGTCTTGTCCATCAGGGGTTGTTTCAACCACTGAGAAAGCAGCCGACCTCCATTGGGAGTCTTGCAGTGGTTGAGCAAGCCGTACAAGCTCATGGTCTTGGAACCATCTCTCGCACCAGGCATCAGATTGAGGGCCTTCAGCGCCGCTGCATCCAGCTTCATGAACTGGGCAAGGTCGTGCTGGTACAGCTGATACTGGCCAAAGTTGGATGGATCATGAAGGACGCCGAGGTACTTGATTAGAGCAGCGGCGGAGCCCATGGCTAACTTGAGCTCAGTTTGGGGAAGCATTGCTGTAGACCTCTCGTCCTTGAGTAGCCGTGCGAGATCTTGCTCAATGTCCCTGATGCCGAAATCCCCCGCAGTTCGTTCCGTCACCGCGATCCCACAATTGTCGATGATCTGCCTCAGCTTCGTCGACTCTGGATCTTTGTTTTCGCCTTTATCAATCTGCACGATACATTCCTTCACACCAAGTTGTATGAGGAGAGCCTCGAAGTTGGAGTAGAGGTCATTGTCCATGAACTCGCTGACGCCGAGCTCTCGAACGCTGGCGTCGGCAAAGCAAACGCCCACGGTTCTGCCCTCGGACGCCTTGGCTAATATCTTGACCGCCAAAATGACAGGGGCACCTTCAAATTGTCCGCCAATGTCGTCCTCAACATCCTGAAGGTTGCCCGGCGAGGCTTGCTTGACTACTTTCCAGTTCATGCGGCCGTTGGGGCTTGCCCAAATCTCGACCCTCTTGCCCAGCTTGAAAAGGGCTTCTCGTAAGAATTGGCGAAAAACGGTTATGGTCATGGTGACTGAGGGTAACCCTGTGTGGTCGTTCTTGCCTAGCTGGCGCACAACCGACGTGGTTTTGTAGATGGTGCGGGCAATGAAGTTTGCATTCTCGCCGTGCGCAGTGTACCAGTCGCCTCGGTCAAAGATGCGGATCGTGTCCTCCCCGAGGTTAGGGAGAGACTTGTAGAAACGGATGAAGCCGTGCTCGTCGTCAACCTGAGCCGTTTCATGTTAGCGGGCCACAGGCCTTTGAAGAGCTCATGGGGGTGGGAGAAACCTTTAATTCGGGTCGAGCAGACATCTTGGGGTATCGTCGAGTACTTAAAAACACAATATGTCGTGGTCAGATCCTGCGCTGGCACAATTGAGGTGGAGGGCTGTGTTGGCTCATTCAAGGCGGATGGGGGTATGCAACTGCATTCTCCTGGGAGACGCGCCGCATCAAGAGAACGCGTCGTCGGCTCGAAGCGTGTAAAGAGGCCCCTCCGCTCCTCACCGCCAATTAGCCACCCATGCCAAAAATTCTGCCCGCGCATTTTCATTCCCCGCTCCCATCATATAGTTCGAACAGAGAGATCTTTGTGATACCTAAGAGGCTCGAGACTCCAAGGGAAGAAATAATAATAATAACATAACCGGGGCTTGCCTTTTAAATCCAGGCCCTAAGTATCTTGAATCAACATCCATACAACTCTCCTCTAGAGTTTCTCGGCGGCTGGACAGTAAATGAAGGTGGGAGCTCCCCCACCACAAACTCAAGTGGGTTGTGCTTTACCTTTCACTCTCCATCTCGACACCGCAAAGCATTGAACGACAACCCAGGTCACAATCATGGCTGATAGCACCACCCAAGAGAGTAACCTACGCGCGGACGAAGGAAATTCTGCTGGTTCCTCGTCATTAACTACCAATGGCAAGCGCAAGGCCGAGACGGAGCTTTTTCGCGATGACTCTGTCCCCACTCTCCCAGTCCACGACAACGAGACCGACCAGCCACTCTCCAAGAACCAACTCAAGCGATTGAAGCGGCAACAACAGTACGAAGTATACAAGGAGGAGCGCAAAGTCAAGCGCAGGGACAAGCGCCACGCCAAGCAGGAGCGAAAAAGAGCGGAGCGCGAAGCGAAGATCGCCGCAGCAGAAGCCGCGGGCATTGACCCCGAGACGGTGGTGCGGCCGCAAGTTGAGCCATGGCGGCCCCAGCCTGTGCCCGTGACCTTCATCATCGACTGCGACTTCGAGGAGTTCATGCGCGAGCCCGAGATCGTGTCGCTATCGAGCCAGGTTGTGCGCTCTTACGCCATGTCCCGTAAGGCCAGGTACCAACCACATTTATATATCAGCTCGTGGAAGGGCAAGATGCGGGCAAGGTTTGAAACGGTACTGAGGAACACCCATGAGAGCTGGAAAGGCGTCCGCATCGTTGAGGAGGACTTCGTTGAGGCTGCCAGGAAGGCAAAGGAACAAATGGCGGGCCTGGATGCTGGGGAGCTAACAGAACTTCTGGGACGCAAAGCAGGGGAGCCTGCTGTGACGTATGGCGATGATAGGCAACCAATCCCGGAAAATGCGGAACCTGACGATATTGATAAGTCAGTCGTATACCTCTCGTCGGAATCTCCCTACACGCTGGAGAAGTTAGAACCGAACACGAGCTATGTGGTCGGCGGCTTGGTTGACAGGAATCGTGAAAAGGGACTTTGCTACAAGCGGGCACAAGAGCGCAAAGTCCGCACAGCGAAACTGCCCATTGGGGAGTACATGGCGATGCAGAGCCGCTATGTCCTCACGACGAACCAGGTCATCGAGATCATGGTCAAATGGCTTGAATGCGGAGATTGGGGAGAGGCATTCATACATGTGATTCCTAAGCGGAAGGGTGGTACACTCAAGAAGCAACGGTCGCAAGCAGACACGGACGAACTAGCGGAAAGTGACGATATTGAAGGCGATGACATGGTTGACGACGCTATAACCACCGCCGAAACCGCCCAGACGCGACAAGAGGCAGAGGCCCAGTGAGGGAAAGACAAGCTTGGGGGATCAAGAGTTACCACATGCATGACAAAGGATACCCGTTTGTAAAGCAATCCCTCATGTACACACCCTGCGAACCTAGCCCATGTGGCTGAAATGCCTACAGCCATATCCCATGTCATCCCGTTCATGTCGTATTCTAAAAACGAACCCAGCCCAGAGCTTTAGGTCATTACCAGTCGTCGCCAGTTCGCTCGCGCTTGACACGGACCTCTCTCTCATCCCTCAGTATACCGAGCACATGCCCCCTGAAATAATCGATGTATGGTTTGAGACTTGTCTTCTCCCAGTCTTGAAGTGGTTTCTCGGGCTTGACTTGGGGCTCTTTCCACGTGTCAATTTCCTGGATCAGATTCTGGATAGTGGGCACCTCAAGGGGGTCAAAATCCTCCAGCAAACGCGTATCGATGGGTACGCAAACGCGGCCCGTGCCAGGGTGAATGACGAAGGGACTCTTTAGCAAATGGTTCAACTTCTTGCTGACATGGATATCGAGTCGCGGGTACGTGTACTCGAAGACAATATCTTGTTTGGCCTCGAGCAATGCCTTTGTGTCAAGGTTCTTGCTGGTGCCGGTCTTGGCGACAGCGTCAATATCGGACCATTTCAAAGCGGAGGACCGTCCTGGAGATGATTCCCACTTCCTGTGGAGGGCCTCGCGAAGGTTCTTATCTGGAAGCAGCTGAAGGAGCTTCCCGGCTCGCTCTGATGATCTCCAGGGGTCCTGTTCTTCTAAGATATCGTCTTGGAAGTGAGATTTCAAAATGTCAAGACTCCGGCTGTAGACCAGTAAGCGGCTGTCACGGGTTCATACGGGATACAAGCACTTACGTAAGGTGTGGATGCAACGGCCTTCGCAGGTCCACCCGCTTACCACTCTGAGCACCACCAACAATGACCTCGAGATAGCCAGCGATGACGGACCTCTTACGGTCATCGAGATTCCTCGCTGCTTTGTCCGAGACCCAAGCGTGAACACCTCTTCTCCCTGAATATACCCACATGATGTGCTTGAATCCAAAGTCGTCGCGGAGTGCAGTAGCGATGACTTTGATGGCCATTGTCATAAACTTCCAGCACTTGTTGCAGATGTTTGCCTTGTCACAGCATGTACGGATATCGTCGTAGTCGGTCAAATCAATATCGAAACAGAGCTCTTTGGACATGGGGCGGAAGCCGGAGAGGTTCAGCTTGCGGTCGCGTGGATTGGTCGTATACACGGGACCAATTTCAATTCTAGTTGGCATGAGTCGGAGCACGTCCTTTCGCAGCCTGTATTAGTGTTAGCTGCCTGATATCACTCACTACCCTCGTGCCACCCACAAGTCTGAAGTCCGATAGGACATGTATCGCAACATGGCATCATTGGGCAGGGTGAATGCAAGCTCGCGATGTTCAAAGTCTTTGGTTGGCTGGGGGCTGTGGTTCAGCCATTGGAAGAAATAGCGCCATGGGAAGAGTCGTTGGTAGAAGATGCGCAGGAGATGAGGGTCGGAAGCGCTCAAGCTGGCGGGATTAACGTCGCTGGCAGACGTCAGTAACCCTTGCGACTCGGAAGGAGACACAACCTACGGAATCGATGGGAGGGGGGGAGCGGAGCCTGGAAATTCTTCGTCATCGTCTTCATCCATGTCGAACAGTTCCTCGAGCTTTATGGCTCCCATCTCTTCGGAGCTGGCTTCGTTTGCTTCGCCCTTTGAGCGTTTCTCTGCGTTTGGTATAGGCTGTGGCACTTCTGGAGTGGCGTCATACATGACTTGGTCTTGATCTTCAGCGTTCATGGGTAACTTGGCGCCTGCGGCAATTTGGGCCACTGGTTCGTTTACATCCATGTCGATTTCGGTTGATGGCGATAAGGACTTGGATTTCGACCCTACCGCGTGAGGCATTGCCAAACTTGTTGTGAAGAACAGAGGCTCCAGTACCAGAGTATTCCGAACGATTGAGCGAGCGAAGAAGTCCGTTGTAAGTTGGAGTCAAGATGCTGGATTGCCTGGGCAGAGCTTGGATGGGCCGAGCTTGTTGACGCGTCACACGGGGACGCGTTAAGCACCTGGAGACAGGGGATTGGATTGGATTGGATCAACTCGCTCAACCCTAACCCTTAACTCGCCACTCCAATGTACTTCGTAACCTATCGGAGTTCCCACTGGTGACCCCTGTCACATCGAAAACGTCATTTGGGAGCAGCAGTTCCAGTGACCAGGTCATCGTGCAGTTCGCGCCATCCCAGCTTTAAACACCAGGCCCGCACCGTCTTGCAACTGCTCCAACCCTCCCGGGAATTTGCGAAGAATCCTTATCATGACCGGTTTTCGGCTTACTATTGAAGATGGCAAATTCCGCGACGCGAACGGCCGACAGGTGACACTCAGGGGCATCAACGTCGCGGGCGATGCCAAGTACCCGAGCCAGCCAGAACAACCCACCCACGTTGTCGACGACTTCTTCGACGGCGACAATGTCAAGTTCACCGGCAGGCCGTTCCCAAAAGAGGACGCGCATCTCCATTTCTCACGGTTAAAGCGGTGCGGCTACAATACAATTCGCTATGTCTTCACCTGGGAAGCCATCGAGGCCGCGGGCCCAGGTATCTACGATGAGGAATGGATACAGCACACAATCGACATTCTCAGAGCTGCAAAGGAGTACAACTTCTACATTTTTATGGACCCGCATCAGGATGTGGTACGTCTGTTTTCAACTCTGGCTAGTCCTCCGTAATGTGAGGCGCAGCTAACCAGCCTGGTTCGTCGTAGTGGTCTCGATTCTCAGGCGGCTCAGGTGCACCGATGTGGACGCTCTACGCCGCGGGCCTCAACCCACAGAGCTTCGCTGCGACTGAAGCAGCAATAGTTCACAACACATATCCGGACGTCGAAAACTTCCCCAAGATGATATGGTCGACCAACTATTTCCGCCTCGCCGCTGCCACCATGTTCACACTCTTCTTCGCAGGGAAAGAGTTCGCGCCAAAGTGTATAATTGACAACATAAACATTCAGGATTACCTTCAGGGTCATTTTATCCGTGCCTGTGCACATTTGGCCAAGAGGATACACGAAGCCGGCGATATTGAGAACGATGTTGTGTTTGGCTGGGAAACATTGAACGAGCCAAACAAGGGCATGACGGGTTATGAGGACATCAGTGTCATTCCGAAAGAGCAAGCCCTGAAGAAGGGTACATGTCCAACTATATGGCAGACAATACTTACAGGCTCGGGACGCGCCGTTGAGGTCGATACCTGGGATATGGGTGGCATGGGTCCTTACAAGGTTGGGAGGGCGCTGATTGACCCCCATGGCGAGATAGCATGGCTGCCAGCTGGCTATGATGATTCTCATTACGGCTATAAGAGAGACCCTGGGTGGAAGCTGGGGGAGTGTATATGGGCACAGCACGGTGTTTGGGACCCATCAAATGACACTCTTCTCAAGAAAGACTACTTTGGGAAGCGGCCCAACAACGGAGACCGCATCGACTACCAATACTTTACGGACAATTTCTTTATGGATTTTTACCGACAATACCGTGACGCCATTCGTGAACAGCACAAGGACGCCATTATTCTTCTGCAGGGGCCAACGATGGAGCTGCCGCCGAGAATCAAAGGGACGCCAGATGGCGATGATCCCTTGATAGTATACGCGCCACACTGGTATGACGGAATTACCCTCATGACCAAGAAATGGAACCGAACCTGGAACGTCGATGTGCTTGGCGTGCTGAGGGGCCGGTACTGGCACCCTGGACTGGCAATCAAGATCGGGGAAGCAGCCATCCGGAATTGTTTCCGAGATCAGC
>Ga0247760_1000489_pt1 | contig 43042 bp, 39 predicted proteins | sample UWRJL171409R4_FD_179936 | JGI IMG/M metagenome (GOLD analysis project Ga0247760, IMG submission 179936) | Plant litter microbial communities from Arlington Agricultural Research Station in Wisconsin, United States - UWRJ-L171-409R-4 | ecosystem: Environmental > Terrestrial > Plant litter >...
CCCCCCCCTCCGATTTAAACTCCCCGACAACCCCCTTTCTATGGTGCCGATCAACCACAAACCAGCGGGTCGGTTCGGAAGGGTTGAACGGTGTCCAGGTATCGCGCATATTCCCCGTCCAGAGCATCTTCAGCCCGTTAAGGGCGTAGTGCGCCACGGGGATGCAGAGGATTACGTACGAGGGGGTCATGAAGAAGGAGTGGATGAATGCCGGGGGGGCGAGGATTGTGGCGAGTATTTTGGTTGTTGAGGCTTCATTTGGGGTGGTACTGGGGGAGGTGGTAAAGATGCGATAGAGGGGGGTCCTTGCAAGGGAGAGGTTGCAGTTTGTGTGGGACCCGGTCAGGGGGTCGGTGAGGCCATGGGCACCACTGAGGGGGCCGGTAAGGGCGGGATGGAGGGAGGAAGGATTGCGTAGGGAAGGAGAGGGGTTCGAGGTCAGGTCAGGGGGGTCGAGGGTGCACATGACGGAGGCGTCGGTGCCGAGGAGGATGTTGGAGGGGCGGTGCCCCGTGGTTGTTGTTGAGTTTAGGGTTGGGATGGAGGGGATATTGACGCCGACCGTCACGCCGATGTTGGAGAAGTCGGGGCGCTTGGTGAAGACGCTCATGAACTTGCCAAAGATTCCGACGTAGGGGTCCGTTTTCTGCGCGAACGACATGGAGCGCATGGTGCCCTCGGCTTTGATGTCGGCGGCGGCCTTGTCGGACTGCCGGCGCGAGGAGTAGTACACGCAGATGGTGTTGCCGTCTTCGCCGTTGGGGGCCGGCACGATGTCGAATCTGTGCGTGTGCGCGAGCCCGTCGAACCAGTGGGAGGTGTGGAAGGTGCCTGATTTGGTGTCTTCGACTTTGCATTGGCCAGGGCCCGTCCGGTAGAGAGACCCAGCCGCCCAGACAGGAATGGTGCCCCTGACTTTGAGCTTGATCGGGCCGCGGTGTTCAGTGAGACCGTCAAATCCGGCTTCGTTCGGCTAGTCGTGGAAAGCCTCATACGCCATATTGTTGATCACTTCCTTCGCTGACGCCACCTCGTTGGCAGGCGTTAGCCTGGTTGTCGTCCCCTAGGGGGTGAATGTCGATATCATTTCTGCTGGTGGATTTTGAGGTGTGACGGCAAGTGAAGGGAAATTGCAGATGTCTTCCTTTTCTTGTGCGCCCCGAATTTACTCACATGCGCTCTCCAACCAGCAGCCAAGCTTAGCCGAGGTCGGTGGTCAATAGATGGTGCTACTACTGGCCCATGGCGCATGTCTGCAAAGGAAACCGACCGAATCCCGTCTATGGTATTGGCTCGACATTTCCGTTTTCTGCGCGGCTGGGGGGTTGCAATGAGACTAATTCAGTTGGTTGGCTTCAGCGAGTCGGGTGAATAAGCATATGTTGGGGTAATCGTCCATCTGCACGAGCGACCATTGTACCGCGCTGGTTCTCGAATAGGGGGAGCAGAATACAAGATGATGCCACCCAGCGAATGGTGCCTGCGCCGCGACTGCGCGCACGCGGTCTGAATAATACTGGCCTGACTGGTCGTGGTCAGGAGAAGTTTAGGGTACGCCAAGACGTGTTCCAGGGGCGTCACTCAGAACAGCATCACTTGATCACAACGAACGTAAGCAAATGGTTGAAGAGCTGTGAATTTGATACCAGTCGGCGTTTACTTCTAATACATGCGGCAGTCTTGTGCCCGAGTTCTTCGATGTTTCTGAGAACGATGGCCAGCTCTCGTTCATCGGCTTGGGTCATGATATCGAGGAGCCTTCTCTGGTATCAGCTATTCATCTCGCCACAGCGGGGCACTGTGTCGAAATGGTCGCCACTCATGGGTGTGTCTGTTTGGGGGTCAGTGTTGCTGGCCGAGCCCTGGACTGGGGAGAGGGTCTCGCTGCCGGGCTGGTTGTTGAGGAGCGCATCAATACCGTCCCGTTCCGTGGCGACGTTGATGGCGGGGAGCCCTGATGGTCGGCCAAGGTATGTGTCGCTGGTCGCTCGTTCACGGCCGTGTTGATGGAGATGTTGTGCTGCTGTGTCCTCGGATCATGGCGGATCTCGAATTGACCGCGGAGGAGGTATAAGAGGGCGAGGGAGGCGCCTTGGCTAAGCCGACGACGTCGTTGAAGGGGCCTTCCTCGGCGATGGTCTCGGTGACGATGGCGTGCGCTTCCTGGCATTCGGGCGAGGAGAGACCTTCGTACAAGGAGTAGTAGGGGCCGGGGACGAAGTTGGGTCTGGGAATGCGGTTAGATTTGATGGTGGGAATGGTGGGTTGGTGGATGGATTTACCTCGAGCTCGCCTGCAGCTTTGTGTAAACCCACTCGTGCGATGGGCCGGGCGTACCAGTGAGGGTGGCCAGCTGCTTCTCAAAGATGAGGCCCGAGGTCGCCCATGGGTGCAGGCAGAGAATCTTCATTTTGCACGACAAACTTCGGAAACATCCAAACTTACGTCTGTGCGGGCTGCTTTGAGACATCAAACATGTGCGGGCACGAAGACGGTAAGGTCAGTTCTGGTTTTAGTAGAAGTAGCGAAGTGGCGTTCTGCCGTGTCACACCTCGGAGCCTTCCTGTCGTCTGCCGGGAATCTGCCCGTCTCATTCGAGGGAGAAACATCCCGGCGGCGGTAACCAAGGTCCCGTCTGCAGGTTGGTGGTGCGGAAGGATTCAGGGGCCTTTCATTGGGGGAAGGCTGGTCCGTTGGGGGATAGCTGCAGATTGGCCGCACCAAATTTGGGGGCCTCGGGGGCCGTCCTCGGCAATAACATGGCCTACATCCTTGGCAGGCCCCGGGTCCGGAGTCGTGTCGATCTCTCGACATCAGCCAGCGACGCATCGTAACTGCTACACTTGATTTTTCTCTCCTTGTATCTTCCGTCGAGATATCATCACAATGGGTGAAGTTGAGAGCACAACTGAGCCAAAGGAGCTCTCTCCTGAAAGCACAAGTCCAGCAACCAAGACGCCTCCCACGAGCGTATCAAGCGACAATCTGGGGCCAAAGCCAGAACCCATTGCAAAATGGCGACTGGTGACGATTCTCGTGAGGTATACTCCCTTTCTTCTTTCTAATTGCGTTTTGAGCTGACCATCGCAATGAAGCATCGGCGTGGGCCTCTTCCTCTCCCTCATGGACACCACCGTAGTAGCAACAATGCTCGCCAGCATCTCAGATGAGTTCGGCGGCTTCAAACTAGCACCGTGGGTGTTGCTATCCTACACGCTCTCCTACCTCGGCTGCACAGTCCTCATCGCCCGCCTGTCCGACGTCCTCGGGAGGAAACTGGTGTTGGTCACATCTTTTGCCATCTTCCTCGCAGCCTCCATCGCCTGCGGGTCGGCCGAGACCCTCGATCAACTCATTGGCTTCCGGGCCGCGCAGGGCGTCGGCGGCGCGGGTCTGTACGCCATGACCATGATAATCTACCCCGAGATCAGCCCCCCAAACCTCGTCCCAATGCTATCTTCTATCCTGGGCATGATCGTAGCTCTCGCCGGCATCAGCGGTCCCATCATCGGCGGTCTCCTCGCAACCTACGCCGACTGGCGATGGGCGTTTTGGATGAAGTAAGTCTCCCATTAGTCTCTCCCAGCACAACAAAGCACAACCAAAAAACTGACTCTCTCCTCCCAGCGGCCCAATCGGCCTCCTCCCCCTCCTCTCCCTACTCCTCTTCTGGCCCTCCAACCTCCGCACCTTCCGTCCCATCCCCTTCCTCCACCTCGACTTCCTCGGCGCTCTCCTCCTCATGCTCTCCCCCGTCCTCCTCGTCTTCATCATCAACCAAGCCACCGTCGGCGAATACCCCTGGACCTCCCCACAGACCCTCACCATCCTCCTCCTCAGCTTTCTCTGCGCCCTCACCCTCTTAGCGTGGCAGCGGTATCTCTCCAAAACCCCGAAGTTCGCACACATCCGCGCCCAGATCCCCTGGCGGGTCCTCTCCGACCGCGTGCTCATGTGCAGCGTGCTGAGCACCGCCCTCACAGGCTTCGTAATGTACCTGGCGGTAGTAAACATCCCCATGCGCGCCTCCATCGTCAACCGCTACGACGAAGTCAAATCGGGGATCCTCCTCCTGCCGCTGATGGGCGCGACGGCGGTGGGTTCAGCCCTGGGGGGAGCAATGTCGGCGAAGGAGAATAGGACATTTTGGACGCTGAATGTTGCGAGTGGGTTGATGCTGGTTGGGTCCGGGGTCATGGCGATGGTGCCGGGGACGGTGGAAGTGGCGAGTAGGCAGTGGGGGTTTGAGGTGCTGTTGGGGCTGGGGGTGGGGATGAATTTGTCGACTTCGACGTTGTTGACGTCGTTGAATTCGGAGTTTCGGGACTTTGGTGAGTTTCAATCTTCTATCTTTCCTTAGTGGTAGGGTTGTAAATGGGTGAGTTGTGTTGACAGGTACTAGCTATTGCTCAGGGTGTCGTCGCTCAGATGCGCGTCTTTGGCGGCAGTTTGGGCGTGGCGGCTGGTTTCATCGTGCTGAACAGCAGGATTGCCGAGACACTGACGGGTGTGCTTACGGCCAAAGAGCTGGAGGACTTTTACAGGTCGCCGTTAGTCATTGAGTCGTTTGATGTTCTCAAGCAGCTGAGTGTCCGGACCACGTACATTGAGGCATTCGGAATCAGCATGTACGTGTGTGTGGGCGTTTCTGCCGCCTGTCTTTTGGCGTCCCTTGGTACTTATCAGAGGGATCCGCCGTCTATCAAGAAGCGGTTGGATGATTTGGAGGCTGTTTATGCTGCGGGTGCTACGGAGAGGTGAGGGGCAAACGTGCAGGCGAATCGGTCGTGGGGTATTCGGGATGCGGGTACGCGAATTTGGATCTGGTTACTTAGATGGATGAATTGTATGTTTTGGTGCAGATGAGCTCGTTGAAATGAATCGGATTTAGTGGTCGGACCCGCGTACCCTGTGCCGCAAGTTTTAGCGTACCGTGTATCTAAGTAGTTATTGCAGATCCGAACAACGAGTACAAAACCTCCAGCCACGATACCACCAACAAACCTAATTGAATCCGGTTTCTCTAATCGGGTGTTGAAACCATCCACTCGGGACCAGAAAAAAATCCGGTCCCATGTCACCGCCTAAGTTAGTAAACCAGGTACTTGACTGGCCCACTCGCGGGTATCGACCTTTCGGCCGAGGTTGACCTCACGTCGTTTCAAGCATCGCCACAATTCTCGCCTCCAACGGCGCACGCAACCTCGCATCCCTCCCCCGCTCCGTCGCAGGAAGGGACTGAAAGCCACGACGCTGGACATCGGTGCGGTGCAAAGACGTAGGATACCTCAGAGGTGAACGACCAGCGCTTCTGGAGCATGAGCCACCTGCAAACACTGACCATCCGCGAGGCGGACATCCACTTCCTGATCAAGAGAGTTATAACGGTGTATACCATCGGCAAGCAGGGTCGATGCTTACAGCCTCCCAGCGCAGAATAAGACCAAGGGGGGGTTGGATATTGCGAACTTGGGGCAATGGCTGGCAACGGATGGTCCTGTTGCCTCAGAGATAATCGTATATCCTGTTTTAGTTTCGTACGTTGCAAAATGTGAATGTTAGCAAAGTGGAAAACACGGAACTTGTGCAAATGCAACGCCTTGGCAATATATAAGTCAGCTTATCAAGACAGCGGGGTGCTGACAGTTATCGTAACATTCAGGTCTTACAAGTAAAAAGTCAAGATCTTGAATGAGGAGTAATTATATTTTCGACTGGACACCTTCGCGAAGACACTGGCTCGCCATAAAAATTGACAGGTGAGCCGATGATTCCGTCCGAGCCAAGGTTACAATGATGAGAGGTGCTCGTAAACACTATGACGGGCATGATACTACGTCGGCAATGGTCATCAGCTAACAACCGTGACCATCGCTCCCGCCGAGCCATGTACCGCTCGAGGCAAAGAGCGCGAAACGCGGTGGCTAAAGAAATCTACAAACATGTGCCTTCTCCCATGCTTTGGATCGCACTAGAACATCCAACATCCAATACCCACAAGTCTCAAGTTACAAGTTTCACCACAGACATACCCTCAGAATGAAGTTCTCCTCATCCGCCCAGGTCGTCACTGCTGCGATGGGTTTCTTTCTGCAGTTTGCAGGAGCGGTAAGGCTCTCTAATCCCCAATCTGTGGAACCAGTACATCCAAGTGCTAACACGACGTGACATATCCACAGAAATCGGTCACCAGTGATCTCTTTGGCTGGCAGTACGAGCTCGACGCCGCCGCGCCCGCCATCACCACCAAGAGGAAATGTACACCCTAGCGCACAGATTCAATGACACGGTCTCAATTGAGCTGGTGGGCGGAGCGATGATGCTAGTCGGCCAGATGCAGAAGAAGCAGGTCGCAACCTTCGGCGGCGTCCTCGATGAATGGGCCCGTGCCGCGTACCCCAGCCCCTTGGACATCGCCAGAATGAAGAACACGGGCGAGGTTGCTGGTGTCAAGACAGAGCTAAATGAGGTCCTTGCGGAGGCGGCGACGGGAACGCCTGTTATATGAGACGAATCTGGGCACACAAAATTTCCTTTTTTGTACCTCGCCCACGTGACGTTGCTCACCCCGGCTCAGGCTCGGCTCAGAGCCGGCTCAGTCTTTGCTCAGGTTTTGCTCAGGATTTGCTCAGGCTTGCTCGCCTTTGCTCAGGCTAACTACCATTTTCGGCACGCTACGCCGCAGCATGCTGAACTGCTTCAACCCTAGCCGAGTGGGCCCAGAATTGGTCCCATATATAAAGATGGCCAAAATTGGTCCTCATTTTGAAAATGAACAACCTCGCCTTTACCTCTTGTATTTTTTCGTGTTACCTACCTCACTCCTAGAGACTTAGCCTCTGCCCTCCAACTCTCGCACCTTCACTTTCTTCAAAGCACTCTTTCTTCCGTGGTTTAATACCCTAAATTCATTATCATCCTTGATAAGACGCCATGGTACAGAATGGAATTGGAATCAAAGACGTTTAGTTTAGCAGATACCCTTATCGAGCGGGCTAAAGGAGAGGCCCTACAGTGGACCGCTCTAACATCAGCCCTCATACGGTTCGCAGGAATCTAAGGCCTAAAAGCAAGAACCAGTATTTAAGAGTGTTGAAGTGCAGCTATCTGTGGCGCGCTGCAGTGGCTGACTGCGGTGGCTAGCAGGCGCGGTCAGCGCCTGCGCAGCGGGGGTCCAGCCAGACCAAATCTTCCAGGGACCCACAACCCCTGGAATGATCGTCAGGGGTTGCGACCCACTGAAGCTTCCAGAGCCTTCAGGGGCCCCAACACCCTGTTGTTTATTTTCTCCCTTTTGTATTAGTTGATCCTCAACACCACAGCCTATAACTGGCACCCTCCTCTCTCCACCGTAGATAGCTTTAATTTCAAGTAACAATTATCCTCCTCTTACAGTTGTTGAATTGGTCACAACGCCAGCCATCTGCTTCCTTTAGTAGTACTGTTGTGCGGCCCTGGGCAGCGCCACCCTAGTCGCTTCCGCACCTTATACTGAGCATCGCAACAATATTAAAAGTCGTGAAATTGTAAAGCTAAACGGCGTCAAAAACATGGTTTATATCGAGGGGGACGACACGGGAGATATTAACGACAAGTTGGTCGACATACTTAGTGAAGAGCAGCTGTTAAGCCTTAAGCGCTTTAGAGGAGAAGGCACAAGAAAAAATATGCTATACCCGAGCATGCTCGGCATCGGAGAGCTCAGTAAGAATGCTAGGATGGCCAGAGATGCCCATTTCCGTCTACATGGCCGGGTCTTTACGTTAGATTTATCTGCACGAGCGCCGTAAATATCTTTCCAAGCTTAAGGATCGATATAACTCAGCCGGTCAGGTCCGACGCGGACGACGGGGCCGTATTTAGCGTGTTAGGATTAGAGCTAGGGGAGGATGTTTCCAGATACGGTAAAGGAGCGGTATACCATCTTGCTGGCGCATACGTACCAGGGACCAGGGTATCTGGAAAGGGGGCTAAAGGTCAGAAAGTAAACAGCCTAGAGGATAAAGAAGCTCAAAGCGAGAAGGAGAAGTTGAATCCACGATAGAGCCCAAGCCCGGAACGCGTTGGTCCCTGCAAAGGACTCCATTAAAGTTGGTCGGGGCCGGGGCAGACTGGCACTTTGCGGCTTCTTTGCTAGTGTTTTGATGTTTGACAGGAGCTGATGGATGATATCTCGAAGCCAGGGATATCGGAAAAGTTGTATACAGGGCAGATAAGGAATGGCGTGGGGTCTCTGGCGATGTCGGAACCCGCGGCCGTCGTGTGCGGTCCGGAAGTGGTATCCTCGGACTCTAGTCCCACCGACTTACGCAACCGCATATATGGAGAATCCAGTCACTAGACGCGCGGACATTCGTGTCATAGGCACACAACCCTGGGAGATGACTCTTTTAATGGCATCCCAAGTTCCTTCATTGTGTTCTCTGCCGTATGTGGCCTTTTCAGGTTTATTTATTTTTTAAAGAGGTGGTGTGGATTTTCCCCCTCAGACTCATGCGCCCTGGCGAACGCAAGACAGCTTTGTCAGGGGCGCCCGTGCGTGTTGCCTGAGCAGTTGGCAACATGATGTTATAGTAACCTATGCAAGCCAATGTGAAGGTACCTAAGTAGGCAACTTAGCAACTTCTAGGATTTCCATGGCAGTCTTTTCCTTGGTCTAATGCTGTTCACGCGACAAGGGTACCTAACATCGCAGCCTCCTGCATCAACCTCCCCCTCCTCTTTCCCACGCATGATGACAAGACGCATTAAAATGCACAAAAAACTCCCGGAAACATGGATCCTCTGCCGAGGGATACTTATTCAATCCGCGGTGGTCCGTCCCAAGAATCGATTGTTTGCCATACGTCAACTCGCCACCCTCGAGATCAACGGTCTAAAAGCTCGGTTATTAGTACATCAAAGCTCTCAGATAAACTCAAGGCAAACTTACCGGACTTAGGGAAATTTTCCCAAACCCCTCAGGCACCATCTCAATCAGATTGGCAATATACGGCTCGGTGCCCACATTAGACTTGTGCCCCGACCGACCAGCATAGATGCGGGCGAACTTGTCGTCAAGCTTCCTTAGTTCCTTGTTTCCCTGAGCTACAAACTGCAGGAGGGCAGTTGAGGATCCCCGCCAGTAGGCTGTACAGGCCATCAGCCGCGCCAGCAGCGAGTACCTGGAGCCGTGGTGCGGCACGCCGAGAAAGAGGATGCCTCTGGTCATTTTGGCGATATCTCTAGACTCTGTGCTTGCGTCGATGAGGAGCTGAATTGTTTCGCGAGGTGATGTTAGTATCTTGCAAGTCTCAGATTTGAATCAAGGGTAAACCCGCCAAAGCGACATACCTGCTTCAGCAACAACCCCCCAAAACTGTGCGCAAGAAAGATGATTGGACGCTTCCCTTGATTTATTCTCTCAACGTGGCTCAGCATGCTCCTTGCGTGAGTTGTGAAATCCACTTGGGGCGTGCGCGAGTCCCATCTCGTCTGATGGTTAAGCAGCGTGATGCGGATTTGCGGGCAGCCCTCCTGGCGAGGTAGAATCTCGGCGAGCCAGTCAACGCTTCTTCCGTCTCCAGGTTCCCGGTACCTCCAAGCACTGTTGGGATTGGAGCCAAGGCCGTGTATAGCGAAGATGCTGGTCGAGTGGGTGGTAAGTGTTGTGACCTGTTCATGTCAAAACATGTAGGAGAAGGGTGGCACATACTCGATATCAATGGCGCCTTGCGGCGTGAAGATTGTTTGGTAAGGATTGAAGGGCGGATGAACTTCGTACTTAATCCACAGCTCTAGTGGAGTCCAGAGGACATGTAACGGTGAGAGCAAACCACACCAGGCTAACAGGAGGCAAAAGATGGCGCGACGGGCGAGCCACCCCTTCCACGAAGACCCACGGGATATTTGAAAGACGAACTTGCCCCAGAGCAACATCGCAAGAACACTCAAAGAGGTTGTTCGCGCGTAGAAGCTCGAGTCCCAGCAAGAGGCAGCTATAGTCGTAAGGATACCGATTGACATGTAAAAGTACCCGATGGTTGGGCGTGAAGCCAAAGATGATGCGCTTGTTGAGGCGCTCAGCGTGGAAACACCGTGTCCCGAAGCAGACATGGACGAAAACGTATCGTCTGCCATATGCGACGGCTCGTATGATTGCGCGGACTCGAGTAATATGGAGGCGCCGCCGAACCCAGAGCGACTGCGCCCGCGCTCGCGGCTCGTTACGGACGCACGGGACATTGAACTTGAAACTCGGATGTCCGGCGTTGAACCTGCGAAACCTTGCCCTTGATGGCTAGGGTACTGCTTAGGCCCAAAAACCACAGCACATTTCCTGTCCAGCTTATCTCGTGCGGGTTTGTTAGCAGGCAATTTGGGATCGGGGGCCAAACGTGAGCTGTTGGGAATGAGAACTTGAGCGATTTGGCAGTGGTTGTGGTGGCCTTCAGAATATCCATGATGGGTTTGTTTCGAACCTTTGGGGAAGCTGTACCAGCGCCGCAGAGTCGCAGGACACACTTCGAAAATGCACCCTGGGTCATACCAGTAGACATCCTCAGCGACTCGCCACGGCACTTGGTCACGGCCACCCCCTCTCCTTTCAAGAATGACATTGAGATTGGACCCCAGAACGGCAAGATAGCCTAGTTCCATGGGCAATGTATACCAGGCCTTGCACAAGCCCTTTGTATTTTCAGGCCGTATGAGCTCCCCGAACTCCCGTCCAAACAGGATGGGCGCGTTGAGGCGACGGGTTAGGTGTAGCCATGACGGGCGTCGCTCCGGCGCTGAGTCAAGTTGCACAGCCCGGACTTCATCGTCGCTCCTGTGGTTCCTGCTGTTCATGGCAATGTCGCGGAAGTCGTAACCCTGTAGAAAGTTTTCCATCTCGTCTCCGCCCGTTCGGTTGATCGTGCGCTGTGTATCGCGAGCTAGCAATAGCATCTCGCAGACGACCTCGACCCGTTTCCGGAATTTGACAGCCGGCCCATAGCTGCTGAACAAGGGCAGCTTAGTATTCATCCTGTACGAGAGAACGCTGGCGGCACGAGTGCCTAGTTTCGGCTCATAGGTCTCACTGTATTCCGTTATCTTGAAGGTAAATTGATTGGCAAAGGTCGGGTTGATCAGCAGATCTTTATCGAATTCCAGGGATGTCCGCACAATGTGCAGTAGCGCAGCAGCGCCTTCGATCAGCCACCCACGTTCTTCTTTCGTGTCGTAAAACACAAAGAAGGTCTTTGAAATCTCTGCGATGCGGTCTCTATAGAATCCATCGAGTGGGTCCCCATATGCTTCCCCTATGTCCCTCTTGGCGAGACTTGTGTCACTCTCGCTTGTGACCTGTTGGAGGAAAAGGGGTGGAAATCGGGTGATGTCGTCTGGAATATTAAGCCCGGAGAATTTGATGCTGTAGTTCGGCTGGATTTCGCCTGTTGTGCCAAAGAAGCTGTGAGTATAGGGATCCTATGTCACTACCTGACAAGGTAGAGGAAATAATGCTTACCGGCTAGACTCTCAGCCCTGGAGCACCACCCTACCACATGGCGACCTTGCTCCAACCCTGGGAGGATGCTCGCACCATCTGCAAGACTCTGAGTGTTAAGGCGCTTGATTTTTGGATCTCCATAAGACATGGGTTTTTGGTTCTCGTTCATGATCAGATGCCAAAACAGCGTGTCCTGGACCTGCTCGATGAGAACAAGTATAGCGCAAAACCCTTTGAGCACCACCTTCCCGTCAAACAAAGCTGCCCCTGGCGCCTGAACGAGCTCGGCAGCTAAGCCCAGTCCAATTTCTAGGCCGGTGCTCTCTCTGGGTTTCCTGCGAATGGGGTATCCTTGTACAGCCACCGGCCTACGGAATAGCCCAAACCAGCAGTGGCCGTCTTGAGACCGGTTTGCCGAATTATCATCCTTCCGATGCATCTCGGTTAGGTCAAAGTGAAATCTCCAGTGAACAAAAGGACTCGGAGGTATCGAAGTTTTCCTTTGCTTGATTCGGGGTCGACAGCAAAAGACGCGGCTTCCATTCGTAGAAGGCGAGGATTGTAGCGTGGCGCCGAGCCATGCGAGTTGCTCGCCCAACTCAACCAGGGCAGGCCGAACCCCCGACGCCTTAATGATCAGCTTTGCGCCTTGGATGCGAGCTTCGAGTCGTGCGCCGTGGCTTAAGCTCGTCCGACAGGAGGTGCCGTCGCGGACTGCCCCTTTGATGAGTTCCAAAAGCTCCGGTCCAGCGCCAGGCCAGGTCTGGGTAAGGTATTGCGAGCAACTAAGAGCCTGTGCGTCATCGGTACAGCCTGTAACGGTAACGGCCATGGACACTGCGTTCCCGCACTCCTCATCGATCTCCTGGTCCCACACGAAGGCCTGGGGGTCCCAGTCGAGCTCAAACACCATGGAATGCGTGGTTGCTGCCTTGCGCCACGTAACTTTCTCGCTCTGGGGCAACGAGTCAGCAATCCTCGTTCCCACCTCCGACATCACATAAGCCTCCGAGCAGTTCAAGTACAGTTCCCGGCGGAGATACCCCACTAGACAGTTGTATGCCGGCGTGTCGGTGGTTAGGTTGAGGTAGTCAGCCACACCGCCCGTCTCGTCTTTGGCATCCCGATCTGGCGAGGGTGTGTCTTCTGTGGCGTGTCCTGTGATATCCGGTGTCACTTTGTCGCGCCAAAGCAAGACCTTCTCACGCGCGTCTGTGGTCTCCCGCGGCCCATCCTCGGAATATTCCGTCAGCGACCTTGGGGGGCTATGTTGCTGCCTCGGCAGCTGGATGCCATTCCGCAGGCACTCGTTTTCGAAGGCGCCGATGATTTCACTGGGTTAACAAGGCGGTTAGAGGCGAGATGCTCCGGCAAATTGTGCTGGATATGAAGGGGTCGGGTTTTCATGCTTACCTCTTGTATTTGTGAACAATGTACATGATCTTTTTAGCGTCATCATCTCGCGGTTCGTACCCGATCTTCAAGGCAAAGTGTTTGAGAGACCTTGGAAGCATAGCCCTCATCCTTTCAGCGGCCGCTGCATCGATAACCTTGACAGCGTCCGGCAGTACCCGGTCCGCCAGGTCCACGGCCAAGCCAACGATCAAGCGTTCTCGCTGTGACTCCGTGAAGGGGCCAACCTCTGAGTACTCAGTGTGAGCATCGTCGATGACGTTGTCTGGGTTGGCGACAGGGGCAGGAGCGCTACTTGGGAAATCTGTGCTCGTGTCCGATATGTCTGAGTCCGCATCGCTTGTTCCTAGCCCGAGCAGTATCCGGACGCATTCAGAGCTGCCGCGCTTCTTGGCTTGTGTGATAAGGTATTCGCGGTTCGTGATAAGTACTCCAGCATCTAGAAGTTGCTGGAGCACAGGCGCTGCCCCCGATTGGATAGCGGCTAGGATAGGAGTCTCTTCCCAATCATCCTTCACCGTGAGGTCCGCCCCTCTGCGAATGAGGAGCTTGACTAGGGCAGAGTGACCCGCCCGGGACGCTTGCCATAAGGGCGACCGACCATTGCCGTCCCGAAGGTTGACATGAGCTCCGCGCTGAAGTAGTAGCTCCGCTATGCCAAGGTGTCCGATCCAGCATGCCTTGGAGAGCGGAGTACTGCCGAACTCATCTTGCGAGTTGACGTATGCGCCTAGATCAATGAGGAACCGCGATGTCTTTCTCGCGCACTCGTGTTCCGGTTGCGCAATGGCATATGCGAGTGCCGTCGACCCATTTTGGTCTCGGGCATCTATATATGCGCCATGTTGAAGCAACAGCGTCATGACGTCAATATGGCAGTTACGAGCAGCCCAAGCCAGCGGTGCTCTGTCAAAGTCGTCTTTTTGGTTGGGATTCTGCCCAAACTCGTTGTCGGTTAAGAGGAGCCGAACGATGTTGACGATGCCCATGTAGCTCGAGAGATGGAGAGCTGTCGGCCCCCATACAGGAAATGGTTCCCTCAGAATTTGCCCAGCTGCCGCAACCTGCCCTGGACACTTAAGGAATGATCGGGTTGAATGCGTGACGCCCAGACTAGCAACCGATGGCCTGAGAGCATGATGGCCCCAATACCTGGCAGCGTACGAGTAAAAGGGGAATAATTCGAGACGTCGAGTCAGCTCCTCCTGCGATGAACATGGGCCCTCGCTGAATTCCGGCCGTGCAAGATAGCGAACGCAGTTATCCAGCAGTTCGGCCCCGACCTCGGGCGTGCAAAGTGTCGGATGCACCCGCCGGAGATATGCCTTTGCGGTAGGATGTATAAAGTCGAGTTCCCCATGCCTTCCGTCTTCCACTATCCACGGCTCGTTTGACAACACGTCAGATAAGCCAAATGGATAAAGCATATCGCTCCAGCATAAGACATCGCGGAGCTCAGCCCTAGATAGCCGCCGATTCGCCAGGAGGAGCCACGAGAGAGCGTGCTGTAACATCGGTGGATAAAACCCATCCGTTGTCCCCTTGACTCTCTCAAACATCTGTTCGTAGATTTTGTCAAGACCTTGGAATGTCTCCGGGGTGAGACTGTCCAAAGCCTGTTTGATGTCGTCTCTCGTTCCAAGCTGCTCAAGAGACTGCATTGCAAGGGAAGCGATGAGGAACCTGTTGAAATGTTATTATTGGGTAAAAGGGAGCCACTTGTCTGCTTGTTCGACGTGAACTCACATTCCATCGGCAAGTTTTACAATGATATCCTTGATGTAATCCTGGAGAACAGGCTCCTTGGCAATAAACGGCAGGTCGGAGCGTATGTGGCTGTTGACGTGCAGAGTGATGTCGTAGTTAGAGGCACGGATTTCTAGCCTGGTGAAGCTCCGTCGCTCCTTCAGAACGTCCTTGCCTGTATCCCTAGAGGTGAGGAGAAGTTTGATAGTTGAACCAGAGTGCCGTTCCACCTGGTCAAAACAGGCCAATAATTTCTCTTTCTCCTCCAAGCCCAGGGCGTCCAGCCCATCCAATACAACAAAAACAGTCCGATACCGCCCATAGAATATCGAGCAGAGCATCTCCACAAGAGATCCATTGCCCTTCTGACGCTTGTCAAGCAACCCATACCACCTCCCGCGAAGCAAATCACCATGTTCCGAAATGATAACTTGCTTTATCACCTCTGTTAGAACATCGGTCAAGCTGTCACGATGACCGTCCACACCCAGGTATCGGAATGCAATAGCCACCTCCTCATTCATGGCGAACTTGTTTCGAAGCGTCTCGATGACCAGCGATGTCATCACCGTCTTGCCAGCGCCCAATATTCCGTGACACCACAGTGTACTTGATTCAGGCGTTGTCATCCAGTCTTGAAACTCGGGCGACTCGAACAGCCATCTGCCGGTGCCTGGCTCCCGCATTTGCGAATATCTCTTCTGCTGGGTTTCATCACGGAGTTCTGAATCCGTGTCTAGCCATCCCAGCAACCGTTTCACTATCCTGCGCTTCGGTTCGTTGCCCTTGAACCAAATAGCCCCTCCGAATTGGGATCCAAGGCCTTTCAGATCCTCGCCATCCGAGGTGGGCTGGCCCGGCTGGCTTGCCATGGTTCGGAGAGGGCTGGAAGGCGGCTTGTCCCGACGTCAATATGGCTGTCGTGGAATTGGTTGGCAAGATTCGACATGGGGATCGAGGTTGGGCGATATTTGAATTGGGGCTCGTAAGTTGAAGAACAGTCGGATGACGCTGTCGCGATCGCAGAGCCTGGCCGACCAGAACAATTTGATCATGGTCGTACCCCGCACAGCCACCGCTGCGCAGTTTCAGCTGGAGGAGGGTGGAAAGCTCAGGCAGCCGCACGAGCTCCGACGGCGTGCAGCTGGGCTTAGGAATGACTGGACTCCGAAGATTATTGCTTTTCCAGAAATGGAAGAAGGCTAGGCAAGTTTTGGACGCCGCCATTTCGAACCAGCACATCTGTCCTGTGAACGAGCGTCTCAACGGGACGAAGGAGGGAGCGAGCGAAACTGAGCTCATAATGAATAGTAAAGTCGATGAGCCGAAGCTCCTCGGTATCAAAATAACACGATGGTAGATTGAGAGAAGATTGGTATGCAAATCGTTTGCCATGGACCGAGAAGAAAAGGAAAGAGAAACGGCAGGCGGCAGGCGGCAGGCAGCAAAAGGGGGCATTGCAGGCGCCAAGGCGTTTTTGTCCTCACGTGACGAGAACACGCAATTCATCATTTCACCCCAGGGGCAAAGAGTGCAAGTCATCCCTTCCACGAGAGCCTGAACGTCAATTTGAAGGCGAGAGCTGAATGCGATGGCCGAAAATCCGGGAAATGCTGGCACTCCAACCGACATCTTCGATGAGGCGCATCAAATCAACACCGAAACCCTCCCGACGCTACAATTACGCCACGGCATAACAGACGACACAGGAGGTTGGGATGCCCGCCTAACCAGAGACCTCAAACCCATCCTCTTCGATTACCTCTACCTATGGGTATGGCCATTTGCCACCAAGGCGGGTAACCACATCGACCCGCTTCACCGCGCGCTCATCAAGAATCGCACCATCATCGCCGCCGAGGACCCAAAACTCCACCTCATCTGGCACGACGACACCATCTACATCAAGCCGCTGCCCGACTACCTCTTGAACTTCTCCATATGGCAAAACAAACTACGGGGACGCGCCGACATGGACATGAACCTTTACCAAGCCGCCGCCGGCTTCCTCCGCAGCTACAGCTTCCTCATCCAGCACGAGTCCGACTTCGTCATCGCGCAAAAGTCCAACCTCCTCCCCAAATACGTCTCCTTCCTCCGCTTTCAGCGCTTCATCCACCGCTTCCGCACCCTCCCCGACGACGCCGTCTCTCCCCGCTACCACTACGGCCAACTCCGTCTCAACCGCCTCAACTGGCTTACCCACGCCTCCAAGCTCGCCACCCTCGTCCCCCGGATCAATACCCAACCACCACCACCAATAGCTCCCCATCATGACCACCCTCCCTGGATCCACCCCTGGTACTACCACGAAAACCGCTGGGAGTTCCGCCAACACCTAGCAAACTGGGTCGCCCCCCTCGCCTTTATCTTCGCCAGCCTCTCGCTCATCCTCAGCGCAATGCAAGTCGGGCTAGCCTCGCTGGATACAGATGAAGCCCAGGACTCGTGGTCTGACTTTGTGCGCACGAGCAAAGGGTTTGCTATCGCTACCATTGTTGCGGCTGCTGCTCCGTTGGTTTTGGCTGTGATGGCGGTGGTTGTTGTGCTGGTGGCGCAGTTGGGGTTTGCGGTGAGGGCGGAGGTGAGGAGACGGCGGGATAACCGGGCGGGAGGGGGAGGGGCGACGGGGGTGGCGTGACGGGGAGTTGGATTAGGGGTTTCTTAGCTGAGGTGAGGTGTGCTGCTTGGTGGATGTGTCTTTTGGATATATTATGCCTAGGTAAAGTCAATGTGGCTTCTCATCCAGGGACAACAGTACGTGTTGCGTGAGCATTTGGCCCGATGGTGTTATAGCGGTGTAAGCCAAAGTGAGATACCCAAGCAGGCAGCTCAATGACGTCAGGCATTTCTATAGCAGCCATTACCTCGGCCTGATGATGTTGATGCGACAAGATACCATCATAAGATCGTGGTATGTACCTCCTAGGTACAGTGGAGGTACCGAAGATTCCAAGCTTCCCCCTCTAAATCTACCTTCTAAATCTACCTTTCAAAACCCGTAGGCCACTTCGCTCTCCAGTCGACGAAGTAGGCCGGTTTGCCGCAGGGATCTCCTCTTCCTGCCGGCCTCAAACTCTGGATGCACATTCCGAACATGTCGCCGAAGATGGTCCTTCTAACCACGCACTGAGTAACCGCAGTCGACAACATGGCAATAGAACATCTCACCATTGAGCTCAGGGTGTTGACTGGACGCAAGGTGTCGGTTCAGATCACGATCCGAGGCAGCCCGGAAGTTACAGAGTTCCTGCAGGCAAACGAAGGGACGAGAGATCTTCTCCATGTGTCGTCTGGATGGTGGGTCGTGTTAGTGGATATGGTCTACGGGGGGCTGGACTGTTATTCTCAATCGTACGTGAGGGCCCCAGGGATGGGGAATGTGACGTTGCAGTGCGGGCAGGATGTTACCTTTCTTACGTTGAGAGGGGAGCGGACGTAGGACCGTTTGCGGGGACGTTTGGCGGAGTTCTCGCTCGGTTGCTGGAAGTTGGAGTCAGATATAATGTGCCATACATTTACACCGCTGGTTCTCACACTGACCTCTCTCGGGCTCTCATAAGCGCCCTGCGGAGAATTGGCGGGTGGCGTGCTCCAGATCATCGAGAGTTCGCCTTGGACCTGGTTCGCCCCGACCATGAGAACGGGCTCATCGTCGTTGGTGGGTGGAGCATCGTGCCCCTGTAAAGTAAACAAACCCGATAACGGGCAGGTAGACTGGACTTCATGGAGCCCAGAGTGCTAAACCACTCCTCAAATGTTTAGCCTAGAAGTAATGCTTGATCTGGAAGCAAGGTGCTGACCAACTCATCGAGCCGATCAAATAAGGGAGGTTGAAGGAGATTCACGGTTATCCTGGGTACGTTCCCGTGCAGCGAGGTCGTGGTCGAGCTAAGGGTGAGTTCCAGAGTGTTGGAAAATCCACCATATCCCAGTGGCATCCCATCAGTTACAGGGAAATAGGAAGAGGTGACAAATCCAGGGTACTGTACGCGGATCAAGTACCGGAAGTCAATCTTTCACAGTACGTGCTGGAACTGGGATACAGGGGCCAATATCAGCAAAGGGAGTAAACATACCAGGGCTAATGACGAAGTCTCAAAGTCTACATGTGTCCCCCGCCACAAATCATCGAGAGTGCTCACACCAGACTCGTGCCCATGGTCACCTGAAGGTGCGAGATACGACTCCAAATCACCCTCAATTGAGAATCCATTCTCAATTAAGAGCAACGGAGTGTGAATATATCTCGACATCTATAGGGAAGTCCGCGACGGTGAGACTCTCAAAAAAGTGACGGGAGATCCAAGGTAGCCGTATTGACCCTTGCACTAGGCTGCTAGTATGGGAATGGGGGGTGGGTTCTTTTTTTCATTTTGGCAGCAATCTGACGGCTTGGGGTTACTGGGCTAAATTGAGGTGAGGGGGAAGGGTGGGATGAGAAGTTTTATATTTCACGTCAAAAACTCATAAGGCGAACATCTCCATTTCCCCAACCTTGAATCCGCCCGCCTGACGCCCGGTCGTTTGGGCGAATTTCTCTTACTTGCCCCGGCGCCCAATCAAACATGGAGGGCACTTTTCACAACACCACCGACACCGTCAGCCCCGAGAATATTGGCCCCAACAAGTGTGCTGGCACAAAATGTTCGCCCAAACCTAAAAAAAATCTAGGGGCTGGCGAAACTCATTGGCTCGGTTTGATGCACATCGCTAGCGGTGAGGCAGCCGTGAGTTAAAATTGAGCGGAGTAACAGTTGCCTTACCAAAATGCCCTGTCGGCGCGCACAGCTTGACTGAAATTCGCCTTGCCGTCCCGCCCATCGAGATGCCCTGCTTGACACGGCCCGTCAGCGACTCATCGATGCCGAGGTACGTGGCACTTGCCCGCGCATGCGCGAGGCATGATGTATGGAATACGGCGGAAGTTGCACCTGCAGGAGAGTGCTCTGTCGGTTTGCCACCGTCGAGTTTTTCTTGGCCGATTTGCGTTTTTGGGGAGGTAACAATTCTCTGGTGGCTTCAACTGGTTCGGCACAGAATTTCTCATCGGACATGACAACTTCCTTCACTCCCGCAGCGACTCAGAAACCGCTCTAGACCTCGACGCGCACAAAAATGGCGCCATCATCATTGGCAAGTCAAAATGGGTTGTTAGTAAACTACCAAAGCCATCGTAGCGAGAAACCAGCCGGACGACGGCAGGGATGACAGAAACAGTTGTGACGGACAACCTAGACCCGGCTCTCAAAAGCTTCGAGTCGAGCACATCACTTGACCCTTCGTCCGCTAGTACTTCTGGGTTTGGATCCCGGTGAAGCTTCGGGTTCATCCCCGGATCGGCGACGCAACAGACCTTTGGCAGTAGTATTCCAGATATAAGAGGCCGGTATGCGGCCAGTCTGACGCAGATTCGGATTACCATGGGACATCAGCGGCCCGCTGTAAATAGCAGAGGTGAGTATGGTTGGAACGAAGGTGTCTTGGAGGGTCGCACCGCGGCTGACCTGGACTGACGGCAAGGAATCCGCTTCGACTTGGACGCCGACCTGCGGGTCTCGATGCCGGGGGTTTACTAGTTAAATTTCCGGCACCTGTCCCTTGGTGCAACTGAGCTTGGATTTCTGCACTGGTGGAAGACGCCGTCATGGATACCGGCAAGGTGGCGACAACCCACATGATCTACCCAAAATATGGCGTCGAGGTGACCGCGATCATTGACGGCACCGTTTCCTGGGAGATTGACAAACTAGCTCCTCATCAGGTGGTCCCCGGGCCGACTTGATAATGTGTCGGTTGTCTCCGAAACGGATGAGTCGGTGTACTTGGCGTTGGCACGACTCGCACGAGTTGCCACAGCAGCTATCTGGCAGTCTCGATCTCTCGCCGCCTGGATTGACATTTACGTGGACAGCGTCGGCGTCGACATAAACACCACCTCCGTGCGGCTGCCCGGGCCTGGTCAACATGAAGAACCGCAAGGGCAGGTTATTACTGGGCCTGGCTGTACCTGAGGCGTTCGAGCTGTGGGTCGGCTTCCTCCGGCTCACAACGGTGGAGTCCGCGGAAGGGCTTGTCCCGCATGACGCGCTAGCCTTCCCAACATGGGAAGGGCAAGACATGAGCACAGCTTTTGATGAGATACTGCGTAGGGCTTGATCAGGTGAAATGCCATATTTACTGCTGAGTCCTCCAGCTGATGCAGCGCAGTGCAGGCTTTTAAATGGGGAAATCTTTCGTAATTCTGACTGATCCTCCACGTACTGTGTTGTCTCTTATCTGATCCCGTTGTGCAATCAGTCTCGTTACGCCTTTGCTGATCTATTAATGTCGGCGTCAAAGTGGATGACATATGGTTAATGGAGACAGTACATATAGTAATAAGAATTAGATTTTATGATGATTGGCTGAAAGGCCGGGGCCAGGTTTTGGGACCGCCAGTCTGGGAAACTTTTGGGCCCAGAATTTGGCCCAGCTCACCCATGGGACCAAGTGCTGCATCTGAGTTTGTTGGCCCGTGCTGTCGCTCGGATACCTGTGTGCGTCAAGTAACGGCTTTCAACGACTTCTGAGCACGCAGGAACTTCCTCAGCCACTCACTATTAGTTCGCCAGAGCACCGAGCTGCGTCAGACTCGCCAGCTCCGTGGCTAATGGCATCGTGACTGCTGGTAAATCATGTGCTGGTATGTTCTGGGCTAGTAAATCATCATGTACTGGTATGTTATGAGCTAGTATATCATGTACTGGTATGTTATGGGCTAGCATATCATGTACTGGTATATTCTAAGTGCCAGTATACTATGTACCATGCTATATTATGTGCTAGTATATTAAATACTTTCCCAGTTTTAGAGCCAGGATGCTATGTACTAGGCTAAGGATTGAGCTAAGATGCCATGTGCTATATGCCACTATGTACCAGTATATGCCCAAAGGGTCCAATTTTTGGGTCGTATCCAGTTTAGGGTAGCCATTTGGGCACATATAAACGTAAGATTCCGCAGTTCATACCATGCAGCGCTTTAATCTTTTAGCTGCTGGAGAGGATGCATACCAAACAGTTGAGCAACCTAAGTTCCAATAACCTTTCGGATAGCACGTTGGCATCCATTGACATTACGGTATAAGCGGAGAATTATCCACAAAAGACTAGAGTACTTGATTCAGTCACAAGATTAGCACAACATCTAGGAAATTAGCTCCTAGCCACATCTCACCAAGTCTTTCTTAAATTTGGAAGTTTACATAAATTTATTGGAGAAGCCCTTGGCGCCGTAATGAATTTTGATGCTAGGATTGTCGGTCGGGCGCGAATTGGAAAGTTGTGATGATCTTGTAACCTGAACGTCCTGTCCTGGCGGAAAGTTCCAAAGCCTGAGGTAGCAGAAACAAGATCTGGGCTTGGGGCGAGAACTGGGTCGCTCACGCTGGGGGGTAATTCTACTGGTAGAAAAGGTACGTAACAGGGACCAAATATGGGCTCGTGGCCGAGAACTGTCAAAAAGGAGGGTGCCAGCCACGAATTGGCTGTACGTGGCTGACGGCACCACGGCAGTGCCATCGATCAAACTGTCGATCAGGATCCGGTTCATGCACTCAACCACACAAAATAGAGCCATCCGGCCACCCCAGAAAGTAGAGCAGATTCAATCAATTACAACCCTCAATTTCTGATCTGATCGCCCTGGTAGTGATCATAACAGTGGTGCAGCGTTTCTGACAAGAACTACGTCTCATATTCTGCCGGTAGAAACGGTACAGAATACAGAGGAACGAGAGTTAGACGCTGCATAATTTTCTACCGGCAGAATAAGTATTACCTAAAGAGCTATCCGTACCTAAGTATTAACGTGGTTAGGAATTCTATCGTATAAAGATAAAAACTTTATCACAAACTTAACTATATATATCACTAAATAAAAGCACAGGTAGGTAACGTTACTATTATCGTCAGCGACTCTATCCGTACCATATCCTTTTATAATATAAAATAATAATACTATAGGGTTAAAATTAGTGTAATTAAATCGTTTTAGTTTACTTTAAGTTTTAATAAACATAGGTTACTCAGCTTTGACAATAAGGTTTTTAGGCCGAGTCACACGCATACTTAGTACACGTAGACGTTATGATTGGAATTGTTACCTGGGAGCTATCTTTACAGATTACGCGTTATCTGCTTTCCATTAAGAGGAACTTTAACCAGGGGGGACTGAAAAGGGGCCTCTGACACTGTGTGGCAGTGGTGTATGGGACCACCCTAGCTTAGGGAAGAATCTGGGGAATCTCAGAAAAAATCAGCCAAAGCTCACCCCAGCTCACCCCAGCTCAGGGTTGCGAACGAAAAAGGAAATTTCGTGTGCCCAAATTCGTCTCAGATAACCAGGCTGTTATATGAGACGAATCTGGGCACACAAAATTTCCTTTTTGTACCTTGCCCACGTGACACTGCTCACCCCGGCTCAGGGTCGGCTCAGGGCCGGCTCAGTCTTTGCTTAGGCTTGCTCACCTTTTTTCTAGCCGAGTGGGCCCAGATTTGATCCTATATATAAAGATAGCCAAAATTGGTCCTCATTTTGAAAACGAACAGTCTCGCCTTTACCTTTTGTATTTTTTCGTATTACCTACCTAACCCCTGGGGACTTAGCCTCTGCCCTCCAACTCTCGCACCTTTACCTTCTTTAAAGAACTCCTACTTCCGTTGTTTAACACCCTGAATTCATCATCGCCCTTGATAAAACGCTAAGATATAGAATGGAATTGGAATCAAAGACTCCCAATTCAGTAGATACCTTTATCGAGCGGGCTGAAAGGAGAGGCCTTACAGGGGACCGTTCTAAGATCAGCCCTCATACGGTTTACAGGAATCTGAGGCCTAAATGCAAGAGCCTGTATTCACGAGTACGTGAAGTGTGGCATTCGTAAGTAAATAACGCGCAGGTATTTAACACCGAGATCTAACGTACTTTAGATACGTAAAGAAATATGGGCCTTCCGATCCTCGGGAGATGCAGGTGATGAAGCATTTTGCCAAAACTATGGCGTTCGGCATGAAAGGTGAGGCATCAAGCAATGCTTTGAGGTTTTCTCCGCAAACCAATTCCAGTCTCAACTCTTCGTCCGTATCTTGCATCTATCCCAGAGCCTCCGCCTTCTCAAATCTCGGCTCGACTCAAACCCCTTCACTTCATTCGCCACCAAGTCGTCCAACCCCAGCGACATGTTTGCAATGCACGCCAGCGAGACATCGCCGACAGCGGGATGCTGCGATTCGCGCCAGCTTCGCGCCAGCTGGCAGGTTCCTCAGCTGCCGACCAAAGAAATGCCCAATTACGCAGCCCAACATGCCGGCCACCCGAGAGAACGGTGAATGGATGATGAGCAGAAGCCCGAGACACTCCACGGTCGCCGAACGCTGCACACGTGGCAATGGCGGTGCAGCTCGTTCTCTCCATAGAAGCAGCGCACCCCATGATGCTCACCAGACATCACCGAAGCATCGTCGAAGAACGGGAATAGGGCCATGGCGCCCAGTGTAACCATGGCCAGGCGGTGCATCTTCGCCCTCTGCGCCAATGCATTCTTTATCCGTGTCCACGCAGACGACTCGGACCTGTCCGACTTCTCCAACAACCTAGCCACAGATATCGGTCCCCTCCTCGTCCTGTTTGGCGATTCCATGACCAAGCAATACCTCAGCGAAAGCACATTCTTTCTCGACTACTTCATCTTCGCCATGGCGCCGATTGGCATCCTCACCGCCATCGTATCCGCCATTCAAGTCTGTGGACACTCGTCTCTCCGCGCCTTCATCGGCCGCTCTCAGGAAGGCGACGGCGCCGTCGAGGCCGAGTTGTGCACGTCTACCAGCCGCGATGTTTGCGAGCTCTTCATCCGGGGCGGCATCACACGTGTTATGGGCAAGCCAGACATTCTCGAGCTCATCTACCTTCCCGAAACCAGATCGTTTGAGCTGTTCCGAGACTATCTCGATAACCGAGGGAACTCCGAAGACTCGAATTCGTGGTGGCAAAGAGAAGGAGGCCGCTTTTCTCGACCCGGTGGGGAAACCAGAGACAAGGTCTCATTCGCCCCGAATCCGAATCTCTCTCTCAACGTCGGCATCGCGAAGCGGCCGGCTTGGGCCTTGTACGCAATTGCAGCCACCGGATGTGTCCTCCAAGCCTGCGTCCTTGCGTTGGCAGGCGCCGGGGTTTGGATTCTCGGGTGGAACCTCAACGGGTCAGAATCGTCGTCATCAGCATCGAGGGACTACGCTCCCATCATGTTCATTACGGGGACGGTTCTCATGTGCAGCGGCATGTGGAGTTGCGCGGCTCTCATAGGCCAGACGACACACGAAGTGCGCTTCCGGCGTGCCAGGAAACCTCGAGATCATGACGCAAAACCACCACGCCTTGTATGGCTCCAGCCCGGGCCCCAGGTCATTGGCGATCAGAGCTTCGACCCGTTTGCGTATTTCGAAAACACAGCTGCCAATCCTCTCCCAGAATGGACTTCCTCGAGAAAAGACTTTGACGAAAAGTTCGAAACATACACCTTCGCCGCTGTCTTGGCCGTGTTGATCGGGTATATCATGCAATTCATCGGTCTACGCGGCATGAAGGCCTGGGTATCCCTCGCGCAGCTGGGCGCTACCGTCGTCATGAGCATCCTGCGTGGGTGCCTCCGCATGCAACGCTTGGGTAGGAACGACAACAGGTTGCTTGCCATGCCCGATATGGTCTCGGGATACGAACTTGACTGACTGTCCTTTGAGATTATGCGAGACGAAAACACGAAGCGAGATGGGAAAGAAAAGACATCGCTGTGGCCTTTCACCGGCCAGCTAGGGGTTGCTCGACTCTCAAGGTCCAAGGGGATTTCTAGGGTTGGTATCGATGTACCGTTGACAAAAACCTCCAGAACACGATGGGCGGAAGAGTGATGGGCTGGATTGCACCGCGCTGCTCTCCATCCGAGCGCAGCTCGCTCAACTGACGGGGAATATCACCTCAGACAGCGCATTGGAACGCCCAAATTGGAGGGATTTGCGGGTCAAGGTTCGCGCAAAGGCCGTAGCACTATGTGGTGCTGTCTGTCAAGCGGCCGAGACCCTCTGGAAGAGACGGCGATGGGAACACCAAAATGAGGTCACCATTACTCTCACGCTATCGATTCAAGCTACTGCCGCCGCCGACGAGCAGCCGTTCGACATTGCCCTGTGGCCGCCACCATCTGGCAAGTCGGAGCCTAGATGGAGAATGGACCCTGCGCAACTGGAGGCGGTCCTCGGTCTCTGGATGTGGACTTTGGTTTCGGATGAGCGTCTTGTAAGCAACGACGATTTCGGCCCAAAAAGTTCGCGCGCCCAAGATATTCGATGCATGAGGATCATCTCGGCTGGCGTCGACGACAGCAACTGGCACCACAAGGCCGACAGACAGGGCGAGATGGACTTATGGCTCGGCTCCAACGCGGTACCGCTTCTCGAAAACAGCCTCACCATTTCTGCTCTTCCCACTCCTGAGGACATGCTTCCTGCATTGCTCCAAGCCGCTGAGGCCCACCAGAAGGCGTCGGAGTGGGAAAAAGCGCAGATCATTTTGCGGTGGGCATGTGCACAGTATGCCCCGCCGCACCGTACCGGGACGAAAGAAGATAACCCGGCAGGTTACTCTCCCTTTCCTAGAGCTCAGGACAATGAGCGACAGCTCACCTAGCTCACCCTAGATCAGGATTGCGAACGAAAAAGGAAATTTTATGGCCCAGATTCGTCGCGACAACCAGGCTGTTGGCGAAATTCAGCTTCCTAGCTCCAAGATTGATGGGTTGCACCCCATTCGCTGCATTTAAAGCTCTAACCTTCTTTCCCCACCTGCCCACTTCGCTCCACAGCGCGCATCCAAAGTAGGGGTAAGTTAAAGTCGGAGAGAGATAGAGAATGCGGTATTGACCGACCGCCGTTACGCAGCGTTAGTAGGATCGGTCATGGCCGGCCATGGAAGAAAAGAAGCCATGTGCTCGATAGCTTGCTGCTGGCCAGCCTTGGGTCGGATTGAGCTTATTAAACTGGATTAAATAATCGGATTTCACAGCATGTATGTGGCTGGCTGATTTAAAATTACTTAATGCTAAAAGAAAATCTAGGTCTGTTTTTAGGCTAACTGAAATGAGATATTAGCGTAGGAGCCCACTATAAGAGGTGGGGAAGTGTAAAACTAGTGGGTGGTAACTAGCGAAAGTTTCCTAAGTGGGATTTATATATAGTATGGCTGATAGATTACACTTGTAAAAGATTATTAAGAAAGCTAATTAAGGTAAGTTAATGGCGTGTTAGCTCCTGCCGCTACGCCTATCATGGAGTTTAAACGTAAGTTACGATAGTAATCTAACATTAGGCTGAACCAGTAACCTTAACTAAAAGCCTAATACTAATAAGGTAATAATAATAATTAAATATATATATAATTTATACTTAACTGTTAAGATTAGCCTTATACATTTGTAAATTAACACTTTATAATCCACTATGGTAAATACTCCACTTAAGCCCGTTAATAGTCGTCTAAAGAAGATTATTATATGCTGTGATAATATATGGCAGTCTTTAGTTTAACATTATTAGAATTGCCAGGATTATCACTAAGACCGGTGTGGAAGAAGATGGTATAATCTAGCAGCAGATAGTCTTTCATAACGTAGGTGTGGGTACCGGCCCATTATCATAATTTAAATCTAACTGCTAAGTTGTTACTAATAATAACTTAGTAACTAATGTAATTAAAGGTTATAACTTTATAATTAATAATTATTCACTTAGTAATAAGATTTACTACTTTAATTTCTCTTAAGGTTTATTTACCGTATAAGCTATTACTAGCATATATATTAACTTTAATGTCATTAAACCTTCTTTAATGTAACACTTTACATCCTTATTTACAGTATATAAGATTAACACTAATAAGTACATCTTCTGAAAGATTAAGAAATATTTTAAATAGTTTGCTAGTAATGCCCCACTTATTCCAGAGACCTAGAAAGAGATTATATACCTTAAGATTCTACAGTATAATATTGGTAAGGGGAGTATTAAGTAGAAGGGGTTACGTTTAATTAAGGTAGTTAGTGTCATTAATATAATAAAAAGCTTTAGGTTTATTAATATATATTAATGTAATTATACATTAAGTTAGTAATAATATAAATAGTTAAATGTTAAGTGGAATCTATATAAGTATTTGCAGTTATACCTAAAACCCTAAAATCTTAAGCTAATAATTTTTAACAGATATTAAACACGCATTTCACATAATAGCACTGAACGATCGTTATTAACTATTTCTTCCCACTTTATATAGAAGCGCCTACTAAAAGTATTTCCTCACCACCTTAGTTATTTTTCTGCTGGTAGAATTGATTATAAGAGCCTCCATCGTATAGTCTATTTTGCCAATTAGGCCGGATCCTTGCCCTTATACAAGCTGTAAAAGACTCCCTATATAATAACCTGCACTTAAGGTAGGTTAGACCGCAAGGCAGTACGCCGCGGAGTTGTTAATAGTAGGGAATAAAGGTTACGTAAGGTCTTAATACAGCGTTTACTATCCTAATAAGGTATTTTAGAAAGCTTAAAAAAGGTATTTGTAAAATTATAAACGTAAATATATTATTACTTATATAAGGAATAAGAACCATTCCTTACTTAAAGGTATAAGCTTACCTAGTTATATATCTAGTCCTAATATCCTAATACCCTGGGAACCCAGGACCGTATATTTATCTTAATATCTTAATAGCTTAGGACTTAGGGACTAACTTAACTAATTGCCTGTAAATTAAATGGGATTTTAAACTAATTAGTCTATCCTTTAATATATCTTATTTTAATTAATTTAATATCCCTACTACCTTATAAGTATCTTAAGTACCTATAGCTTATATTATAACTTAAGTTATAATATAATTCTCCATTTTTTAGGATCTTTTTCTAAAAGAAAAATAAGTATATTTTTCTTTTACTATTCGTAACTATACCAGCTAATAGGGTATAGAAACGGTCTTAATAAACTTTTTAAAAAAAACTTTTTTAAGTTAATATTTTCTTTTTCTTTTTTTATTTCAGTTTCCTTACCTTTATACTTTATTCTAATTATTTCGCGAACAGTTATTTATATATTAACTCGGGGCGTTTATTTAGGCCGACCCTGTTGTTCTTTTTGGGCTCTGTGTGTAATATTACTGTAGCCGTTTATGTACATAGCGATGCGTTCTCTGGCGCGTGCCACTGTTAAAAAGGAGCCGCGCCGCGCGGTTCTTTAAACCGTGCTTCTTTCAATCAAGCATCAATCCGATGATTTTCACTACGAAGACCTCCCATTGAAAGCCCACTGACATTCTTGTCAAAAAGGAGGGGGTTCTAGCTAGAGGCCAGAACACCATAAAAGGTGTAGTAATGGAAGCTGAGCTGACGTAGTCAGTTCAGCTGGTGTGAGTCACTATTGCTACCGCCATTGCTACTAGCCGTAACTATAATAATGGCTCTCTAGCTTCGCCAGAGAACTAACAACAATACAATCACGCAGTTACAGCCCCTTTAATTCTACAGAATCCAGAGTGCAGTGCTTCTGACAATTCTAGCCCTTCGATCGAAGGAAGATAACTTGATCTACGATCGCGTTTCCTTTATTATTCCATGCTAGGCTCCGTTCCATGCTAGGCACCGTCACATACTAGGTTTTGTTCCATACTAGGTACGTATCTGTTTTTCTACATCAGTTACATTTATGTCCCTCCGATCGGAGAACCAGTAGTCTGGGAGTTGGCCTTTTAGGCCGACAATAACGTTCTGTGGGTGTGGTTCTCTTTGTGTTTTCTTTCCTGTTACACTATCGCACTAGTTTAATATTATCGGTTTTAATTTTAAACATTATAATAAATATATCGGTTAATACGTATATTATAACAAAGTCGACTTTAGAAATACCTTTATCTGTAATATTAAAAAGTTTTAAAACTTAAACGCCGAGGAGGAAAAGTTTTTTACGTCTTAAGAGAAACTTCTCGCTTATTTTGTTACAATCTGTTAGAAAAAACGTGAAATGACAGGTCGTGCCGATTCTATTACGACCTGCACCCGACACAGGCCTCGAGAGGACTGTATTACGACCTGCACCCGACACAGGCCTCGAGAGGACTGGCGCGGGTTAAGACAGAACGTATGGCAGGACGCCAACAGGTAAGGGGCGTTCCAAAGACGGCTTGTTGAGCTAGCACTCCTAGACGGGGGTTCAATGTCACTGTAGGTCGCTGTCACTATAATGCACAGAGGTAAGTCTGAACAGTAGGACATAAATGAACAATTGAATACTAGCGTGAGGAACCAGAGTCCCTTACGGTGGTTGTGGACACAACCATGACTATCTATACTAACTAACCGGGAGGTACTTCGTACCTTGCTCGTAGTGTCGCAAGTGCTCGTTGCGCGAGCACTTTGCATCGCGCGAGCGCTCTGCTCGTGAGGTTTCTCCTGCTCGCGGTGCGAGCACTCGGCATGCCGCGAGCAGCGCCTCATTGGTCGTAGGGGCTTCGGGTCTTTGCACCCCTGGCCCAGTGCGCCTGGACGGTGTGCTCCGTCTTCCCGCACTGTTCCTTCTGCGGGGGATTCGTCGGGCCGCCCTGGCCCAAGTGACGGCCTGCAGGGTCGTCACAGACTGGCGCGGGTTAAGACAGAACGTATGGCAGGACGCCAACAGGTAAGGGGCGTTCCGAAGACGGCTTGTTGAGCTAGCACTCCTAGACAGGGGGTTCAATGTCACTGTAGGTTGTTGTCACTATAATGCACAGAGGTGAGTCTGAACAGTAGGACACAAATGAACAATTGAATACTAGCGTGAGGAACCAGAGTCCCTCACGGTGGTTGTGGACACAACCATAGCTATCTATACTAACTAGACGGGAGGTACCTTATACCTTGCTCAGTAGCCTGTTGCTTAGTGAGGAACTGAGCAACCTGCTACTGAGCACTTCTTGCTCAGAGGTCCCACAGATGCTCAGTAGGTGAGCATCCTTGCCAAGACTGAGCAACTCCTGGTTGGTCGTAGGGGCTTCGGGTCTTTGCACCCCTGGCCCAGTGCGCAGTACCGTGCGTACTGTTTTCCGGCACTGTTCCTTCTGCGGGGGATCCGCCGGGCCGCTCCGGCCCAAGTGACGGCCTGCAGGGTCGTCACAGATTCGTTATTCCGGCAGGGTTCCTTTATTGTAAATATCTTTTTAATAGCTATTCTGGTACCGGAGTCCCTAAATAATTTACCCGCCTTCCTTTCGTCTAAAGAGGTTTTAAATATTATTAATTTCCCTTTTTTATCTGACGTGGATTAAGCTATAATAGGTTTAAGCACGACCTTTTTAGCCGATTTGGGTTCTAGTAGTAAAATTATTTCCTTTACTTAAAGTAATTTAAATTCTTGAAAAGTTCTTACAAATTAGATTTAGGTTCATAACTAGTTTATTTAATAAAGTATTTTAATTTTCCTTTATTAAGTTATAAATTGAAAATATTTTCGACTTTATATTTTAGTTTTTCGTCGTTTTTTATTTTAACGCAGGTCTTAAATTTAACGTTTCATAATATTAGTTTAAAAAGGGATATATAAACAACTTTAATTTTTAATCGTATTATTTTTAATAAATCAAGTTTGTAGTTTAACGTTAAAACTTTCTTTGTAATCTTAAATAATCTGACTTTTTTAATATTTAATTTCTTATTTAATTGTTTTATATTAAAATTTCGTATTAAAAAAATATTTTATCTCCTTTTTTAAACAAAGTCCTTTAAACTTATATTTATCGTAATATTCGTTTTTGTTTCGTAAACGAATTCAAGTATATTCTAAAGTGTATAGTATATTTCGTATAACCGATTGTATATTAAATACTGCCCTAGTTTTGAAGCCATAATAGTATGTACTATCCCACAACATGTACCAGTATATGCCCGTAGCCCCAATTTGGGTCGTATTCCAGCTTGCCAGAATTTGGGCTATTCATTGGCTGAGCACGCCTTGTCTTACTACTGGGGTCCCTCTTCAGAGACGGTACCCATCTCGATCGAGGCTGAGGGACAGGTGAATCGGGTACAGGTAGGCGTCTCCCAGACGCTTCACCGGGCCATCTGCCTGCTCCGAAACCCGAATGAGCCGCTCCGGATATGGATCGACGCCCTCTGTATCAATCAGGACGATCTTGAGGAAAGGGCGGCGCAGGTGTCTATGATGGGCTCTATTTATACGCGTGCGCAGCGAGTGCACGTCTGGCTGGACAACCACGTTCTTGGCATCGATGCGCGCTTCCGTCTCATACGAGATGTTTTCAACTTCCGACACCGCATTTGCGGGGGCGGACAAAAGTGTGAGTGCTCGGGAACACAGCACACCCTGACGGCTGAGTTGCTCGAGGATATCTCACACCGCCACAACGACAACTTTTGCTTCACGCGCGAGATCTACCAGGAACACCAAAAGCTGGCGCTCTGGGACCTCGAAGCCGAAGAAGCAGACGGGGGCAAAGGCGACTCGTACTTTACCCACTCCTGCCAGACCTTTTTTCACCACCCCTGGTTCCAGCGCGTGTGGGTGATCCAGGAGGACATCTTGTCGGCAAAGACCATTCTGTACTCACCCGCCCAGTCCATTCTGTGGGAGGAGCTGCTTGCCGTTAACGATATTATCACTACCGACGAATACGCCGAGGGTGAGCGATTCGGGATCCAAACGCGCAACTCCATGCCCGCCGTCTGGCCAGCCCTGGCCCGCGCGTACGACCAATATCAAGTTGGCGGGCAGCCGCGCGAGAAAGCCATGCTGCCAATCCTGGACGTGTTCCTCAGAGGTCTGGGCTCCAAGGCCACCGATCCCCGGGACAGACTTTTTGCCGTTCTTCCCTTTGGGCGTGAAACATACGTCGCGGACCGGATCCCTGCCCCCCTTCGGCCCAACTACACCAAGCCTCCGGAAAATGTCATGGCCGACTTCACCCGCTGGTGGATCCTCGAGTACGGCTCGCTCAACATCCTCTCGTCCATCCATTGCCAATCGACCCGCGCATGGAGGCGCACCCTCTGCGACCGAGACCCGCAGCTCAACTCGCCCATTGTCAATCCGAACTGGACCATCACGGGCGAGGGAAACCAGCAGCTCTTCCATTACAACTTGCGAGAACAGTTCCCGACGGCTGTCCTGACAGGCAACAAGATAGACGCTGAGCACACCTCACCGGACAGAGACCTCGTCCGCTCCAGCGCCCCTCTGGAGTTGTCCTTGCGCGGCAGAAAAATAGGGGAAATCATCGCGCTAGACCACCCACCTAAGGAAATGGTCTTTGCATTTAACGATGCTGCAGAGGGCATACTAGTAAAAGACGACGACAAAGACGACAAGGTCACAATCAGCACCATTTTCTACCGCATATTTGACCCCATGGTTCGCACTGGAGTCTGGATGCTCCAGGGAATAAACTACCGCGATGATCTAAAATCGCACGTTTACAGATACCGCCGAGAAAATTCGTAATATGCAGTCACCGAATCGCGACTGGCATAAGCCGTCTCTTCACTTTTCTTCTGGTTGTTCTTTTTCGCTCAGCGCTCTGACAGAGGCCCGTCTTACCAAAATCACCACAGGTCTGAGAGGGCTCGAATTAGACGACTATAACTGCAGACCTTCCCAACTGAGCCTGAAAAGGAAAAAGGACAAAAGGAAAGGACAAAAGGAGAGGGAAGGCTGTGGTCTTGTCGGAGAAAACAGTGGAGACATCTTGACCAATATACTGCTTTGTGAGCGCTTCGCCGCAGTGGGATAAAGTCCGGCGGTAAGTATAGGATGATCAGGTCAGCACAAACTTTGTGAAGAAAAAGATTCAGCGCAACTACGGCGATGATGGGGTTGTTGTGAGGGGGCGACTCGGAGTGGGTTAGGCTGTAGCTAGATTCGAGGTGGTGGTTCTCAGTGGACTGGCACTCGCTGAGACTGATTCCGAATTTGAGTAAGCATACAAGCAATACACTGCCATCTTCTGCCATCTCCTCTCCTCTCTCCACGCTCACAGGCTGGACCAACCACGGCTTCTGTCCGTGGCATAATCGTGTCCGCCCAGCGTATCCCACATTAGACACATCAAGATATGGCTAAGGGCATGCAGCTAGATTTGATCTGGATAGGGTAATATATCCTGCTCAAAAACGCAGGAGGGGATCTCTTGGTCAAGGGTATAAGGAGGTGTCACATGTAACGCGTCACCTTTACATGTGAGACTTTAGGTGTAAAAAAGCAGAAGAGATGAACTCCTATCTTAGTCTATGTGAAAGGTCTGTTTGTCTATTTTGATTCAATGGGTGGAGGGGGGTTTCAGCATATCTGATAGGACTCGATGATTACTTCTTTTCCTTGCATGAAGCAAGTTATGCCCCTTCACTCCCCCTTCGGAGTCTCTACCTTCCACATATCGGCAACAATGAATCTCAGTCCCTCCCCTGGCGCTATAATTCCCACGCCAACAACTTTGTTTAGCCACTTGTACTTCTCATGCCCACTCTCAAACCTTACTCGTGTGTGGACCGTTGTCAGGTCTTGCTGCGGCCCATTTGACTCGCCGTAGATGTTTGCGCCGTCGGCTGTCTTAAGGTGGTACCTAGCGTCCACGTAAAAGCTGCCCTTTGTGGGGTCTCCTAGGCCCCAGTCGCCACCGTAGGGGAGGATTGTGGCTTTTGAGGGGCTGAGGTTAGTGCCTACCGGGAGATGAAATGGAAAAGAACAGAAGGCATACCGTTGAAGACGGGACCTGTGAAAGTACCACCGGTGATGGCGAAGAAGTTCCGGTCGCCGAACTGGCCGACACCAACGGCAACTGGAGTGTTAAGCGTTGCATTGAAGCGACCGAGATAGGAGAGCCCTGGGGGTAGGGGTGTGGTTGCCAAGGAGGTGCCCAAGAGGGCTGCGAGGACGTTTATGAAGTGAAATCTCATCTTGAGACTTTCAGTTCGCGTAGGGGTGTATGTAGAACGGAATAAAAGGGGGCAGAGAACGGCTGATGAGGCGTATGCTCTGCGATTCTTGTTGATCAAGATGCTGCCGACCAGCCTTTATACCTGACTCGTGTCCGTCTAATTTCTCGTATCCTGTTCATGTAATGATACCTGTTAATTGTAAGTCAGACAAAGTCGCCGGGCCGCATCACAAGGCTGACTGTCATTATTAATGCACGGACGAACGTCGTCCCGTTGTTGTGCCCATTTGGGTAGCTCGCACCACACTCTCCCTGGTATGTGAGGATGTTCGCCTTCCAGGATGTGAACTACCATCACCTGACTAAGGAAACTGCGAGATTAAGGCGCCGGAATCGGTATATACCGCCACGGATCGAGGTTCAAGGTTTCCGTCTTTGCATCGGCCCGCTGTTCGCCTGGCTTAGGTGTGCCGGATGTGCAGATACGAGATGCTGTTAAGAACCCAGTTCTCTTCACCAATACCAACACGCATGGGCAAACGGTAGTAGCGGCTAAGCTCAAATGCGGGAACCAAACGTATGAATATGCAGCTTACAGCACTTGATGAGTAAGGGCCACCTTGGCAGGAAATCTTCTGTGGTGGTGAGCGACGATGAACAAGGTTCGGGCAACTTACAACCCTGATACTTTCATTCATTCATGCATCAAGTCCTCCCAAGAAGAGATTTGCTACACGGATAGGTGGCGGGTTCAGTAGAATGCTATGGTGCTGACCGTGACGACTTGGGAGTTTGCTTGAAGGCGGAAGCGGCGGAGTTCTCTGCCCACCGGCATCGGCATTATGATAAACCCCGAGAATTTGCCACCGTCATATCCCCACATAACACAAAAGGTAAGAACTGATTGTCTTCGTAATGGCATATCACATACCGCGCCGCTTCTCAACTCTATCACATAATCATAGAACTTATGCTGCGCCTTGCTTCCTCAGTTGTCTGTTCATGCGTTGCAAGTTCTCTACCGCGCAGAAGCGCGGCATCTATTATGAACGAATAACGCAAAAGCGAAACCATTCTCACCAACGAATTCCTCACGTTCAAGCATTAGACTTTACCACACTTTCATGAAGATGTCTTTACTGGATGATAATCCCTTCTAGTGTGGTCGATGACAGTGCGATTTTGCCCAGCATCATAATGAATGAAGGGTTGAGGTTGAGGAGGGGGAGCTGAGACGCGCAGCAGGCGCATCCGCGCTGGGTGGACAGCAATGCAGGCAACCAACCCCACCTTTTCTCCTCGTCAGAACACTACAAACGCATGCCCACTTCTTTCTCTACTAAGCAATTCCTGATTGGTGGATCAACTCCCCGCCAGGGGCGCTCCCACTGGCGCGGTTAATCTTCCGAGTGAGCCTCAGATACAGAAGATGTCGTAGTCCACTAAGATACCTAGAGACAGCTGCAGCCAACTGTTGGTGAAGGCCCAGCCTATCATGTAATTTAGCTAGCCGCGATCACCGTGGTGACTGCGAATAACCCGAGTATGCCCACCTTACCACCTGAGACCCGAAGGAGGGGTCGGCCTGAGATATCCCGCCTTGGATATCTACTCAATGGACCTGGGAGTTTTCTGTTACTCCAAGTCGCCGTCCACAGCGAGCCACCATATGTCACCATGTTATTGGCACTAGCAAAAGCCGCGCCGCGAAGGGCTGACATCCGTTTGGCGCAGGCGATCAAGCAGTTCGATGATGATGTTTCTGTTGAGGAAAGGGCCACTCTCCGGAGCTACAGTACTGGTATATCCAAATCACCCTCGGGCATACACGACGTCATGCAACTGACCGCCGAGATTAACCGCCGCGCGGCTGGGGAGAGGAGGGACGGGTAATACTTCGGGCCTTATCTAACTAATATACTTTAAGTAATCTAACAATTTACGGCGATAGGTAATGTTGTAGTTGGAGTTACGCAAAACATTACCGCATATAGCGTCTAGCTACTTGTGCGGATAACCCTTCTTGTTGGAAGCGCGGCACTCTGGATTCTGTTCAATTGTAGGGGTTGCAACTGAGTGATTGTATTGCTTGTGTTCACTCTGTTCCTCTGGCTCTGGCTGGAAGCTAGAGGCTTCTTTATAGACTATTCTGCAGGATTCAGGCTTCGTCACTCTAGTGGCTGAGGCTCACTGGCGTACTGGCAGTGCCAGGTATCCAGTCAGCTCCGCTGACTAGATGCTCAGGGCCTCTGAACCCCCTTCTTTCTGACACTAGCTGTCCGCAGGGCCCTGGCGCCCGCGAATGGCGGCTTGGCGGCGAGACAGAATCGTGACCGCCTTTGCCCCGTCTTGACTTTTTCTTATGCTTTGCTCGACTGTACTGGGGTGTGCTTTATACTCGCTTGCATTTTCACTTAAGCAGGCGCTGGGCAAGCGTACTGGGCGCATGAAAATAGGGTCTAGTAGGAGAGTGCGCATGCGATGAGTTGACCGCTTATATACTCCCCTGTCTTTCCCAGAATCATAAACAGCATCATTCTTGCCCATTCAGTTGCAACTGGACGTGATTAAGGAAAGACCGCCTGAAATTTGAGGTGAGCAGGACGTCTGATTCGTCTCGGCTTTAAAGCAGAACGGGGCAGGGGGTTTGCCAAGCTTCTGCTCCTTCCCCGAGTGAGTACTTCGGGCCGCAGCTCAGCCGCTTGCGATGCACGTCAGACGGTGGGCGGGGGTTCTCCCCAAAGTGACGCCCAACCTCCAACCCTGATTCAGACGACAAGAGAACTTGCGAATATTGACAAGACATGGCCTCGACCTCTCCGGTTGGAGCTCAGACAACTCGGAGCGACAGAATCGGAGACGAAAAGGAACAAGTCCACACCCGGTTGAAACAGCTTGAGGATTTCGGCTTCCTCGAGCGGGCGCCTGGGGTCGGCCCAGGAGGACCGCCAGTGCGCCATGTCGAACTTCCCTACATCTCGCGCTCAAATGGTGTGTAGTACTTTTCCTGTTTCCAGGATAACGACGATAGACGTTGACGTAATTAGACGTATTCTTTGCCTCGTCCTCATTCTCCGCCACGATTCGCGACCGGGACCTCGACCAGGTTCTGTCGACCACCGCCAACGAGCCAGAACCCGTATCGCAGACTCTGACTGATGGCTCAGGGGAGTCTCCAATCCGGCCTTTCAACTGTCAATGCAATCCCGGATGTGGTTCTCAGTCCGCGACGGACAGTATTTACCACTCACTGACCCCCGGCAACGCTATTCGGGTGCTGGAGATCATGAGTGGGGCCTACTCGGATGCGGTCGTGTGCAAACTCCACGTCGTAAACCTCCAGCAGGCTGCGCAGTCGTATTGTGCCCTATCTTACTCTTGGCAAGTCGACGAAACGAGGCAGCCCCCCCAAACCATCTCCTGCAACGGACGCGACATCCAGGTTGGGAAGAACCTCTTCGATGGCCTCCGGCGAGTCCGCAACACCACATTGTCCTTCCTGATCTGGGCGGACGCACTGTGCATCAACCAGAACGATGTCGAGGAACGCTCGTCGCAGGTCTCCAAGATGGGCGAGATATTCTCTAGCGCATACGAGGTGATTGCGTGGCTCGGCGAAGAAGCTCTTCCGAGCCAAGCATACATGTCGCGAACTTTTGGCGCCTCGGCTGTGCTGTCTGACCTTTGTACCATTGTCAACACATGGAGACAAAACAACAATCGGTTCTCTCTCGTTCCGAAAGCAACATTTGGCCGACGGTCTCAAGACGGCAAGTACGCTTCATGTTCTCCGCTTAGCCGGGATGGGTTCGTCCAGTACTGGTGGGAGGAGACCCTCCAGATTTTCAGCCGCCGGTGGTTCCACCGAGTATGGGTCATCCAGGAAGTCGCGCTGGCGAGGTCGGCCAGAATTCTGTTGGGCGAGTACGAGATATCGTGGGACGTTGTTGGATTGGCGGCCTCGATCCTGCGCACAAACTTCAACACGCTTGTACCGACCATCAGGCAGAATCACACCCGGAAGACGCTGCTCAGGTTTCGCACCGGCGTGTTGAACGCCTACTTCATGTATCGCCTCTCGCGCAGCCAGTCGCACACAGAGCGAATGCGGCCGGATTTCCACCAGCTCTTGATCCTGACGCGGAGCTTCGAGTGTCAAGACGACAGGGACCGCATCTACGGACTGCTGGGACTCCCTTTCTCTCGCCCGTCGCTTGTCGACTCCTGTCGTCTTCGGCTCTTGTCTAGCGTCCAGCGCCCCTCGCCACGCGCGTCTTCCTACTGTGGGACATTCGACGTTGAGGCTTCCTCTTGGGTGCCGCAGTGGAGTTTCTCCGAGACCCAGTCCCTGACGCCCTTTGACGAGTCGGAAGGCTTTGACGTGGCACGGCTTAGAGATGGTCTCGACATCCCCATTATGCATGTCATTCCACTCCCTGGGCCCGCCAAGCTCCGCGTCCGGGGCATCGACATCACCGCAGTATCCACCGTCTCAACCGTTGGCTACGGCTCAGACTTTTGCATCCCCTGGTGGGCAACAGACAAGGACCAAGGCATTGTGATGGGGATTGATAAAGGGAGGATGGTACAGTATCCGCTTGAGCCCACCGGCGAGATCACCGACGCCATACTCTCGCGCAATTCCTCGCGACAGAACCTCACCGAAATTGCCATGATCCTGACGGGCGGGAATGACTGGCATGGCCGACCGGTCACCGACGAGACAGCCCACGTTCTTGACCTCGCCAAGCTTCTTCTAGAGGGTGGGCTCCTCTGGACGATGGGCGAGGATACCTTTGGTACTGACGGAGGGAATATCCCCGACGAGGGGTACCACACCAAGCATGCGTATAGGAAGACGCTTTCGGATGCCCAGATGCAGCAGATGGCAGAGAGCATGGGGGAGTGGGCTTCTGAGGGTAACGGGACTCGGTTTCTCGATGCTGCTGGGACAGTTGGAAATGGAAGACGACGCTTCACCACTGATTCTGGCCTGAGAGGGGTGGGGCCTGGAGCAATGGAGCCTGGTGACAGCGTGTGTGTTGTTCAGGGGGCCAGTGCTCCGTTTGTACTTCGAAACAGCAGCGACGAGTGTTACGAGGTCATTGGCGAGTGCTATGTGTACGTGGCGGCCCTCCGAGAAGGGGAGACAACGCAGGAGGCCCTCATGCGGGATTTTGGGTTCCAGGAAACGTGGTTGGATCTTATGTGAGCGCCTATTTTGATGGTAAAAATCACCGACCAGATCTTAGATACCTAGACTCAAGAGCGTCTACTTCCTATCCATGCGTCGTGGCCCTAAAGGGCCAAATGACTTCAGGATGCAGCCGTCTTCAGCTGGAGGAACTTCGTCCACTCATCAATCCATTTCGAGGCCTAGGCGCGGTGAGTGTCAATATACCGCTTTGGGGATTCCAGTTTGTACCTGCATATAGTGATGTGGTAAGACCCTCCTCGCTACTAACCACGCGGTTTTTGACGAGCCGCGAGAATCCTTCCGCATTTCCATCGACCTCCGCCAAGCTTTTGACTCAGGGGCTTGCCTGTGATGCAATCCTTGGCTTCCGGAATAGCCATCAGGCTCTGGTCCCGACTCCAAAATTCTATCATGTGCAACTCACAAAACAACTCGGAACAAGCATCGCACGAAGACCATGGTAAGCCACCCACTTTGGCGAAACCTCACCGTCTGAGAAGTGCCGGTCTTTGCCATCGTGCTTTCCGTCGTTTCTCTCGACTGCATCGGCGGGTCCATTGCCTCATCATTTCATCCAACGGCGCGCCGCAGCGCGACTAGCTTCACGTCTCCAGCAGTGGCATCGCCGCGCAGCCGTCCGTCTGGTAGCCGTGCTGTTAGGTTCCTTCAATGCAGCCCAGGCACTGGTCCTCGCCAAAGGAATTGCTATCGTGTGTTGGCGAGCGGCTCGAGATAATGCTCACCTCCGAGCGCTCCACTCTATTTTGAACAAGGTGGGAGACTGGATGAGCTGGCGGGGTATTAACAAGGTTATGTCAAATCATCATCATGTGTTCCTGGTGGTCATGTTCCCCGCTCTCACCGTGTTGACCAACGTCGCAAGCAACCCGCTCCTGCAAAAAGCGACGGGGTCGGATATTGGTGACAATACCACCACCGCGAACTAGGAATGGTATATCCGCGAAAAGATACCTGATAGGTTGACCGGAACCGTAGATAGCAGTGCACCATAGAACTTGTCGCCAAGCGCGGCTCTACAGACGCTTTCCCCTGAATGGTATGGTAGGGACAGGAACATGAGAACGCCAGGTCCGACCAGCAGCCACGAGAAGACGTACCGCGCGACCAAACGAGTGCCGAGGAGCGTGAGAACCCTGGAGGTTTACAATAGGCGGATGAACTGCGTATTCCCTACATGACTGCCGAAAGTCTCACAGAAAGTTCATGATTAATAGGCACCTACACATGTTGAACCATTGTGTTTGGTTTGCAGTTAACGCAAATCGCAGTCGAGTCGGAAGCCGCTAAAGTTAGAATTGCGGTTTCTTGCCGAGCCGGGCCAAGCTTTCATCTTCAGGGAAAGCCCCGGCAATCTATGATGGTATGCCGAGTACGACATTCCAAGGGTGGGCAGAATGGCTACCGTAATTTAGGGTCATGCAATGTGACAACAAGCGTGGAGGTCTGTGTGGGAATGTTTTCCCACAAATAGTGGCGAGTTAGTCTGGCAACTTCACCAGTTAACATGATCACATCCTTCCTTACGCTGAGCGGCAGCAAGTCAGCGTCTTTCGCGAATTATCACCATGAGTGGTTTGAGTGGATCATAACAATAAGATACTCTACGTTACCCAGAATGCGACTGCTAGATGACATAACCGCATGCCAGGGCAGACTGAAATCAGACATTGGCAGCAATCACATTCACCGGCATGTGGGGGTGGTCGTTAGGAGGTCTGACCACGCCACCGTCAACCGAGAGCGGAGCATCAGGTCCACGAAATTCACGGGAGAGAAAACTCAGCGTTTCCAAGCCTTTTAATTTTTGACCGCCAAGCCGATAGACGGACAAGAGGGGGGAGGAGATCAGAAAGCCGCTACGTGCACGCACGGACTGTCGTCGGCCCGTTTCCTAGGCTTCTGAGGGGCAGAACAGGCCGCTGCCCGAGTGTCAAAGTGTGCGGTGCGGTCCGCTTGCAAAAATGAAGGTGGGGGGTTAAGATAGGAGGTCCACTTAGTCGATGGCGGCGACGAGCGAGCGTATCACCTCTTACTGCATCGGGACATGGTCGAGGTGAAGATGCCCACCTCCGCCCTGTCAACCCCGGTTCCAAGACTTGCGATCCGTGCTTGGACCTTCCGGTCAACCAAACTAGCAAAATGCGAATGCGCGCGCTTTACATAACGCATGGAAGTTAGTGGGTAGACTTATTAACCCGCTCAGCTCCCCTCGCGACGAGTCATTCTTGTTCTGTATCGACGATCTCCGGTTCCTTGTTCTTGATTTTGGTCGCCTTGGGAGTTGAGGGCGTTGTTGGTTTTGTCACTTCAGATTTAAGGTACCATACCATTGGGTCCATCAGCACGCCATCCCCACAGAATCCACCCCCGCCGATCCGATCAGTATGGATCCGACTGCCAACCCCAACGCCACGGCGCCGGGTGGTGCCCCTGGGGCCGGAGGACCGCCGGGAGGCTTCACAGGCCCGCCCGATCCTAGTTTCATCCCGGCCCCGCCGACGGAACTCGCGAAGTCGGTCGCGTATGCCTTTGCCGGCACTGCCGTCACCCTCAATGTCATCTCCTTTTTGGTCTTCAGCGGCCGCATCTACGCGAGATCGCTCCCTGTGTTCCGCCTGGCATGGGACGACTACACCATCATCGTGGCCTACGTGAGTGATCCCATGTTCAACTTCAGCCCCCTTTATTTCGGTGCCACGCCCCATTTGATCAGATCCTCTCACTAACACGCACCGTGACCCAGACCCTCATCCTCGCCAACTCGATCCTCCTCCTCCTCACCACGCCCTACACCTTCGGCACTGACCCACTCGACATGACCATGCAGGATGTCATCAACGGCAACAAATACGCCATCATCGCCCAGCCCATGTGGGCATGGGGTATGGCCCTGATCAAAATATCCGTCGCCGGCATGCTTCTGCGCCTCTCGCCGCAGAAGAACATGCGTATTTTTCTCTGGGTTATGATTGCCGTGCAGCTCGTCCTTTGCATTTACAATACTGTTGTGCAGGCCATCCAGTGCGTTCCGTTTGAGGCAGCATGGGATTTGTTGGATCTGATTCCCGATAAAAAGTAGGTGCCTACCTCCCCGTTCTATCCGGACGGCTTCCTTTTCTTCCAGGGGCCTCGAAGCCCCTTTTCTTTCATCTTGGAGTGAAGGGAATTCCAAGCTGCGAACTTCCC
>Ga0247760_1000490_pt1 | contig 43010 bp, 54 predicted proteins | sample UWRJL171409R4_FD_179936 | JGI IMG/M metagenome (GOLD analysis project Ga0247760, IMG submission 179936) | Plant litter microbial communities from Arlington Agricultural Research Station in Wisconsin, United States - UWRJ-L171-409R-4 | ecosystem: Environmental > Terrestrial > Plant litter >...
CGGAGAGGGAGGAGGGGGAAGGCCTGCCGCTCAGATGGAGAGACGGCGATGAGGATGATGCTTCAAGGTGGATGGGAATGTGGTATCTCCAGCACAGCAACTGGCGGAGACCTGGAGCACCCATTTCCTGGTGGGGTGTGAAGTGGTGGTAGTGCATCGACCACTCACCGGCCGGCAGGGGTCAAGCAATTTTCGAAAAAGACGATGCCAGAACCCACCCCAGGCACGTTAGCGCGGTACTCTCCTGGGTTCCTCGAACTCCATCCCACCTGCCCCTTTCCCAGGGCCATCGAAAACTGAGGGATGTGAGAGCTGCCCTGGCCTGCGAGCTGCGGGTTGGAGGCTGGCGGCCAATAAGTACCTGCTAAGTACCTTGACAGTTCATTTGCTTTCCGAAGTTTGGCGTGCGTGGGAGACGCAACGGCAGTCTTTGCTCCTCCAAATAAATCAGCTGCCATCCTATCCTGGATTGAGATGCCGGGCGGGATGGGGGCGGCCGGCCTCACCAGGCGTCGAGTTCTGTGTTTGCATCACACTTCCAATGCACTCAGGTCGCTCCAGGGTGGAAGAATGCTCAGACGGTTCGGCCTATGGAAACGCCCCTGTCAACTCCGCTTTGCTGGGATATTGTGGATGGCCAAGAGAAATGTCGAGATCACCCTTCCGTCCCCCGGTGGAGACTTCGCATTGCGTACAGGGTCGAGACCTGACCCGGCGGGCGGGCGTTTCTTTGATCGTGATTGTTTTTCTTTTTCCATCTTCCCCGCCTCCTGACAAGCCGCCCCACGGGGTTGGTCCCGCCGTGCTTGTTTCTGCGCAGTTCTGTCACTGGACGGGGCTATTTGGACCACCAACGTCACCTCGTCGGGCAACTCCCCCAGTTCCAAACTGCGGTATTCTCGTGTGCATAACACCAATCCACAACGGAGCTGAAGGTGCCCTCGTTGTGGATGCCGGTAATGCAACGCCGGCTTGGGACTACTGCGGTAAGTTAAGGTAGAGGGTATGCATTCAGCACCGAGCGAAGGCCAATGAAGAACCCATGATCCTTGCCCGCGATTCCCAGTTTAAGGGTCCCAAAGACGTGCCATCTTGGGGCTCTGGGGTGCCGCCCACTACGGCACGGCTTGACCCTTCCACCGCGAGATCCGGTTGACGTCCGTGATGCGTTAGCACGGTTCTTCAAACGCCGGGGATTGGGGTGTCAATGATGAGCCCAGGTGACTGTGTTGAAACAAAATTATCAGCAGCGAGCGATGATCCAACAAGTCTATTTTAGAAGCAGACACAGAGGGCACCCAGAAACATACTCGGATGCCTGATCGCATTCTCCGAGATTGGATGCGATGCAAACGCGACTCCTGGAAACCGGCTGCGCTATCAGATCGAGTCGGCCGGCGCCAGCAAAACGATGTCCCGTACCTCGGTAGCCCGTACAACTATGCATGGTCGGTGGTCCAAGACAATTTATGATACAGATGCACGTTTTGGACGCTTTTTGGGCGAGCTGCAGCAGGCCCAAAACGGCCCAGTAGGTGCAGCTCCCATGGGATTCGCCGACCTCACCGAGGGCGAGGTGCGGGACTCGGGTGGTGACAACCTGGAAGCCCCCAAAACTTCTCAACAGAGTCTCTCCGGTCCCCCGCCACGCGGAGGAAACTGCCAGCGCGCGAGGCTCCCACAGTGGGCCACACTTATCAATTCCGCCGCGCTTCACACTTCACCTCGGTGGGAGGAGCGGAGGCATCCACACTCTACCACGAGCCGTCACCCGTGCTCATCAGGCTGACTGACAATCCACACCTGCCTACGCATTGCCCGTCTTCGGTTCAATGTTGCGCACCCGCCCTCGCCTCCGCCTCCGCGACCAAATCTACTACCCACAACCGCCGCTGATGGTCAAGAGCACTCGTCGTTAACAGAGAGAGGGAAAAGTTGGGGGGCTGCCGTGTCATGTCGTGCAACCGCACAAACGATGTATCCGCTTGGGCCATGGATTCCCAGAGCTAATCCCTGCCAGCGATGGGGAGGCTGCTGGCTCCTGAGTGGTCGACGATGCCTCAATTGCGCTGGTGCTGAGGGAGGCAGAGGTGTCTGGGGGCACCAACGTGCTGCAGGACATCACGCGCCCCAGAAATTGACGGCATCCCGTCTTGCTCAACACACTTGGTGGCTTGCCCACCGCGGCCCCCTGTCGTCTCTCACGAGTCACCACCACTAACAGCTGCTAGTAAAGCACCCAACACGCAGCAGACGCGCTCATATCGCGTCTGCGCAGGAGCTATGGCCGCATCGGCAGGCATTGCCCCCGACCTTCGCTTCTCGTCGTCGCTCGGTTGCTCTCCGCCCGCACCCCCCGCATCCTCCCAAAAAAGGGCGGAGGTACACGCCATCATCATCGACCGGTATATGACGATCCGCCACTGAGGGGTATCTGGTGGTAGTGGTGTACAATGTATTGTGTGCCGAAATACACAGACGCAGTGCCCCTGCGGAGCAGCAGCACGTTGCGGACACTACAGCCTGGACAGATTGACCTGACCAAAGGTCAAGCTGCTCCAAGCCGCAACCGCACCAGCACTTAACAATGCGGTGTCGTGCATAAACCCAACCGCCCTAGCAAAGGGGATTTTTAATACCAGGACTACCCAACAGCCTAAATGTTGAGGACATCGCCCATACCCTTGGTTAAGACACCGGGCAACCCCAGATTCACTGCGGTCTTCCGCCTCCAGCAGCGAGCGCGCAGGGGGGCAGGCGGCTGTTGCGTTACGGGAGGACTCGACGGCCCGCTGTGTGGCCGCGCACGACTGCGGTTCCCCTCTATCAATACCCCGCCGAGCGAGCGGGTTGGATATTGCCGCCTCGGATGGTCATGGCGTCCAACAAGGCGGTCCGCCAGGGGCTTTACCCCGGATTCTCGTTCAACAGCCCGTCCGTCAAATGTTGGCCCACCTCCCGATTTACGCACTACTACCCTCCAGCGAACAATGCGCTAGCAGGAGAGCTTTTGATGATGTGGGCGTCCGAAGTCTAGACTGATGGCACCGTTGCGACCAGGGAAGACACGAAACACGAGTGCAAGTATGGATGGAAACGAAACCCCTCACTTGTTTCCCGTCTCAGCAGATCTCCTCTTCCTCTACGTTTATGTCGGCGACCAACAAGTGGCCGAGTGGTATCGAGTTCCTGTCGTGCATGTCGATATGTAGGGACCTCTTATTAGTCTATCGACGATCCTTACCCCCCGACAACGGTTAATAGGCTGGCATAGGAGACCGTGTGCCGTGCCCGCAAACGGGGTTTTGCGACGCTTCACGTGTAGTTACGACGTGCGCAAAAATGAACATCGCCCTGATGCAAATCAAGGAGTCGCCGCCCCACCGAAACCACCGCGCAGTTGCAGTTGGTGTGTTTTTTGCCCCATTTGTGTATCTCCCCACACATACGGGTAGAAAATAACCTGAATGGCACAACGTCTGCTCTATAACATCTGGCGAGCAAGCGGCGAGTAAGCGGCGAAGCGAGCACAGCAACCTGGATCGTGGTCCTCGATATTGACTGGGTCCGTCAGACATCGGCAAGCTCTTCGGTTATCCCCTCCCATCTCCGATTGGCGACCCTGTCACCAGAAACAATAAGAGAAGCCGGCAGCTATACAATTTGTTCGAGACGTGAAGCCAAGATCGTGCAGGTGCTTAGATGAAGTCAGGACCTGTGGCAGACATACTTTGGTATTTTTGCGCCTCAGAGAGGCCAGAATTGCGCTGTCACATGGTCCAGTAGCGATTTACTGCGCAATAAGAGCCATTCTTATTATCGGTTCCGGTATTGTACAGTGTCACAAGGCTGTTCGTCAACAAATGGCTGCAGTCATTCTTCAGCCAGGGACGCTATCCAAAGAATCCTTGCCCGCAGTTGATGGCGGCGCTTCTCCTTTTTGAGCTTTGAGCTTTTCCTCAAACTTGGCAAACTCCTGCATCGCGATCTCCTCCTCTTGGTCCAAAACTTGAGTGACACCCTGTACCTCCTCGATCTGCCAAGAAAGTCAGCCTCGGAAAACGTATAAGGGGTAGGTAGGGGTGACAGGTGCAGGTAGACAGGTACTCACGTAATGCATCAACATGCCCTCGATACCGCTCTTTAGCGTAACAGTGCTCGAGTCGCAAGTCCGGCAGGCACCGCGCAGCTTCAGCAGCACGTAGCCATTCTCGAACCCACGGAAATCAATATCGCCGCCATCCTCCTGGATAGCCGGCCGGATCCGTGTCTCGAGCAGTTCCTTGATCATGCCAACGACCTCGCTGTCGTTTTCGTTGTAGCTGAGGCTGTCCTCTTCGGCATGCTCTCCATCTCCAGCCGATGCCTCCTCGCCCTCCTTACGCTCCACCACGTTGACGATCGTCTGACCTGACGTGATGGCCTCGGTGATGAGAGCGAAGACCTCAGGCCGGATATGAGCCCAGTTTGCATCGGATGATTTGGTGACCGTGATGAAATCAGCACCGTAGAAGACAGATGTTACGCCATCGATGTTCATCAGCTGCGCCGCCAGCGGCGAGGGGTATGGCGGCGCAATGGTAGATCGCGGGTTCATGTACTCGATGAACGGTGCTGATATCGATGCTGGGAGTACTCGGTGGTTCGGCAGAAACTTGAGCGCATCTGGGTTTGGCGTGGGCTCAGTCTGGATGAAGATGGTACGGCGACCGCGGGCGGCGTCGCCAGCCGAGCCGGGGAGGGCGCCCCATCGTTGTTGGGTCGATGGGAGACGCGGCCGAGGGCCAGAGGAGGAGGAGGGCGCGCGGCCGGCGGTACCGACGTGTATCTGCCGGGCGGCGGCTGGTCGGAGACGGAGGCAAGCTGTGGCCGCCGTTGCGGATCGAGCGGGTTTAGATAGGAGAGGGGAAAGCCCCCGTAGGAGTTTTGTCGACGGCATGGTTGCTACCATCGGATTGCGCATGTGTTAGAGAGTGGACTGGAAGGGCCGTGAAGCTGTCGTCGTGATTGTACTGTTCGTTGAGGTAAAAAGCAAGCAAACAAAAATTGATGAAATCGCCGCCCCCGGTTGTTGCCCGCAGGGAAGGGGCGTTTTTGCTGACAAAAAGCTCCGATCGCAGGTCGGCTTTCTGGGGTACATTTTTTTGCGTCATAGCTCTCGGCGCTGTTTGGCGCTTTTATTTTTTTGTTTGCGGTTGCCAACACCCCTCCCCCTTGACTCGACGGCCAAATCACATCACCGCAAGCCGACTTAAGATTCTCACTGGGTGCTAGTTACCTGCAGTGGTCCCGGACGGCGAACCATTGAAGACTTCTGGTAACCAGTTAGATCCCGGTATCTTCGACAACTGCATGCGATTGGTGGCGGCACTCACACCCTGCGCCAGACTTCCAACCTCAGCTCTACAACGAAAGAGTAACAAGACAACAATCCACGCCTCCCTGCTGGTTGCGCGTAAGGGGAGATGAGTCTGTCTCAGGGCGACGGCGGCACCGCACCGCCTACCGTTACCGGAGACGAGGTCGCGCAGCTGGAGGACAGTGCGGCGCAGAACGGAACCAATCCGATCGATCCCAGCGCCGCGGACGAAGGCGACGCCGCCGCGCCCGCGCGGCCAGACCCGAAACTTTGTGGTGTTTGCAGCAAAGAATTCGGCAAGTACAAGTGCCCTCAGTGTTTTATGCTATAGTAAGCAAACTCTCTACCCCCCTCTGGGTCTTGGGTGTAAAGTCTCACGATGGCAAACAGCTGCTCCGTCGCATGCAATCGCATCCACAAGGAAAACCACCCACCTCCCTCAGAGACCAACACCAAACCCACACAACCACCCGCTCCGACGGCCCAAGCAAATACGGACCCTTACCGCGTGTTACTGGACAACCAGTCCGAGTTTGCCCGCCTCTTCAAGAAATACCCCTTCCTTCAGACTGAGCTCTCTAGGATCCAGCAGACTACTCTTCCGCCCGATACCGACACAAACAGTAGAGGAAGTGTAAATGGTTTTCCCCAACCCGTTAAGCAACCCTATGGGAAGAAGCAACACACTTGGTCGCGCGAGGCAGGGCTTCGACAGGGTGCCGCGGCTCTGCGACAGGCACGAACCGACCCCACTGATAGAGGCGACGGCATCCGCGAATTCTGCGACTTGATACTGTATCTGCTCAACGCTTCTAAGACCTCGGGCGGAGAGGCTGGGGGCCCGGGAGGTCCTAAAATGAAGGACCTGACGGAGGTGGTGCGTGAGGAAGTGGCGGCAGAGGAAGCAAATATTATCGAGCGTCTGTTGCAGGAAGAGACCAGCGATGATAGGGATAAGTGACCTGTCCGCCGCACTTCTGGACTTGATCCGAACACGATGCAGCTGTAGCTGCTCCCTGCTTAGTGAGCGGGAACGTTTGGCCCTGCGATATATCTTGTCCGGCACCACTGCCGATGATCGACGGTACACCGGTTCAGGATAGCGAAGTCGCTCATGTATCAGGGACACTCGCTGGGCCTCCCTAATAGGATATGTCCACTGAGACGGAGGCGAGGAAGCAGTCGCTTGTCTGGCTGTGGGAAAGGCTGGCAGAGAATTTGTTGGATGACGCAGATCATTATCATTACGATCACTATCTAGGATGGTACAGCGTTCACAATACATATACTCCAGGTAAGACCAGTCCACAACCGCCAGCGGCTCCTCTCATCTCGATACCATAGATACACCCGGGACTGCCTGGCCCTCACCGAATGAATTTCGCAAAAAACCTGCTCCTTGGAGACTTGACTGGAGACTTGTTGCCGTTTGGAGACTCTTGTTCCTTTAAACCTCCCGTTTCTGTCCCTCCCTCATGTCTACTACCACCACCCTTGCTCCCAAGCCGCCCCCGCAGGCCCCAGAGGGAATCGGCCTTGCGCAGCAACGGCGGCAACAGCCTCGGCTTGCGCACGGGCTCGTCACTTTGTGTCCAGTCCACCCGGTGCTCATGCGCCGGGTACCGCACCACGGGCTCCTCGGGCGGCGTCGTATTATCACTCGCATCTGCTTCGGCAGCCGCCTCCATCATAACCAGCACCTGCCGTTGCCTCTCCTCCTCAGTCGAATCACCCAGCCCCCCCGCTGCATTCCCTGTGCTATTCCGCCGCCACGAATCACCCATCCGTGACCGGCCCCCCTCAAAAGTATGCCTACTTCGCCCCGGCGACGCCATCGCTGCCGTTGCATCGCTAAGTCCCCTACGTTGGTGGAAGTGGCTCCGCCGGTGCTCTTGATTCTGCCGCATCGCCCGCGCGAGCTCCGGGCCTACGGTCGTGTCGGGTGTTCGTGCCGCGCGCCCATCCATGTGCAACTTGAGGGCACGCTTGTGCAGCTCGTGCACATGGGCATGCTCGCGCATCAGCTCCACGGTTGTAGTGCGTGTGAATTGCTTGGCGGCCTCTCGGGGGGTGTGGTGGTACTCTGCAGGTGGTGCTTCATCCCATGGGGGGTAGTTCCGGTGTGGCGGTGGATTGCTGGTTAGGGGAGCGTCTGCTGTTGCGTCGGCTCGTGCTGCTCGCCTCTTCCGCTCGGCGTGGGCATGCTGGTCGTCCAGGACGGCGTGCAGTCGACGTGTCAACTCGTCCGGGTTGAAGTGGCCTATCCGTGGCTTTGGTCCCCGGTAGTGACTGCCACCCATAGGGCCCGGCCCGGGACACGGTCTGGAAGGCTCTTGAATGGGCCCGGCTTGCCGGGGTGGTGCGTGGGCCTGCATGGAGGAAGCATGGGCGTCCGGGGCCATGTAGTTCATGTTGTATTGAATTCCACGCACGCCGCGTCCTGAGACGGGGGGGGGTGAAACTGTGCGGGAGAGGGAAAAAAGGGGTAGATCAGAAAAGGTAGATCGGGTCAGATGAGGTGAGGTTGGTTTGGGGGATTCCTCTCGCAACGGCACGTTTTCGGCTATCCTGTCCACTCTTCCTCGCTAGCTGCTTGCTTGTGCTTGTGTTCGTGCTCGGCCAGTATGGAGAGCGGGGACGATAGAGTTTCGGCGTTGAACCGGGGGGCGTTTTCTCCTTTTTCACAGGCGTGTTGAGTGACGACTGGGATTGCCGATCTACAACAGTGCTGTCTAAGGCCCTGGCCTTATAAGACAACGACCCGATCGCCCTCCCTTGTCGTTGTTTCTGGTCGGGCTGTATTTAGCAGTGACTGAGTGAGTGGCAGGTTTGCCTGTCTCGGATATGTACACGACGTTTGTTTGCTCGGCCGAGACGAGTGAGCGCCAGCGGCGTAGATATGTGTAACAAGACACACCCGGCGGTACTTGAAGGGGGCAATGGGTTGGTTTGTCGGCACGTATCCCGTGGTCTCGCGGCAGCGTAGGGTGGTATTATTATATGGACGGGATGGGAGTGATAGGGTAGGTATATACGGCGCGGAGAAAATAGACAGATGGCAGTGATGTGATGTTGGAGGAGAGTAAGGACCAAAATACGTACAGCTGACCCCCTGCCCCTTGTCGTGGTCTGGAGAGCAGAGGCTTCGACTTTCCCCCTCTCTTTCTCTCGCCCGGCTCTGCCCAGCAACTTATTTAAACTGGGACTGTCGTAGTGAGAGACTAATACCGCGACTAGCTCGGAGCCACCAACCTCGCTCGCCATGTGGACTTGCGGCGAACATGGTGCTTGCTAGCCCAAACGGGGTCTGGCGCGATGTCAAGTAGCCACCTGTTTCCTGTCTTGTGCAGCAGTAGCGGAATCAACAGCGGCGAGAGGGGTCCTCTAGGTTACAGCCGAGAAAAAGCAGCTGGCGGAACAGGCGATCAGATGCCGAATCGATGCTAACAAGACTCCAAGAACGAGCACCTCCGCCCACTTGCGCCAGGGCATCGGTGCAGGGGTCACCGGTCCAGGGTTGGATCGGGGGGTCATTTGACTTTTTGGCTAGCTTGCCACGGATCTCAGGGGACTGGCTGACCGGGAATGGGGAGAGGGGAGCGGGAGGGAGGGGAAGGAAGCACTACACTAGATCGTTCGCGTCTAGAGTAGGTCCCCTAATATCTGTTGCCCGTGATGCTACCTGGCTTAGCGTCACTCGACCAATGCCAATGCCAATGCCAATGCAAATGTGAGGTGAGAGTGAGACTGGACTTGTTCATCAGCTCCCCGTGTCGGGTCCGACTGTGCAAACAGGTGCCCAAAATCAGTGATCCAGTTGGTTTACCCGCCTGGCCATCTGGCCCAGTGTGGTGGCATGGCAAGCTCCGCCGTCGGTTGCAGGGGTCAGGCCGCCAAGGGAAATATTCTGCAAAGGTCGGTGGGAGAGAAACAGCAGACAAGACAGGATGATTTTGACCTCGGTCTTCTTGGGCGAGGCTCTTTTCTCCCCCGCTGGTGTTGCACAGCATACATGTACGTGGTTGATGCCGTTGAAAAGGGGCTTTGGCCTGAGAGGCAGGCACCTCAGCTAGGGGACAAATGTACCCGTTCGGCTTGCTTCCGTCAAGCAATGCCAGGTTCCCCGGTTTTCTTGTGCCGGGGTCTTGAAAATCTGGGGCAGGTCCATTTCGCTGCGAGTCTCACCTTCAGGCTTCAACAAGTCGTCTGATCTCTCGGGCTTCCGACTCCATCAACCGCACTCGGTGTGGCCACCTGCAGATGATACCATGGGAATGTTTCACCCCAGGCGGATGTCGATGCATTTGTTGGAGCTCGATGTTTCTGCTGTCCAGTAGGACTGGCCTAGCTGGAGGTGTGATCTGTGTATCCTGCAGGCGAGAGTTGTTGTGGTGTGGCCTGGGCCAAACATCGACCCACTCAGCAGGGCCAGGTTCTATAGTGTATAAGGTGGGTAGGCTGACCGCTACTTCCTTGGGAGGCACGTAAGATAAGGTATCCAACATAAAATCAAACTGTGTGTGTATAATTATTTCCACTGAGATTGACATTTCCGTTGTGGCATAACAAGCCCCTTGGGTTTGCAGCGAAATGATTCGCAGCTTCAATGGACTTGCCAACAGCTTGGCTGAGCTCAGTGGCGCGAATGCGTCCAGTCGGGTTGACATGAAGTACCGCACTGGTAATCCGTACCTCCGTATCTCCAAACCCCACAGACTTCTCCCCAAATGTGAAACTCTTCTCCTGAAGAGGGCGTTCAAGGTTCGTGCGGGCCGAAGACTGCACGAAACTGCTGCTGTTGCTGGAGGTATGTTGTAAACAATGATTTTGTGTCGGTGGGAGACGGGCGTTGGTAGGAAACCCGATTGCAGCTCCTCCGGAAAGAAGGGGGGGCTACAAAGGTGATGCCCGAGTGGTGCTTGACGGGACGGAGTCAGGGGTCGCATACGAAATGTGATGGGTCAGTTTGACCTCCGATCACCCCCACAGTGATTGGTGCCTCTGTGAGCCTCATCTCTGGAGCACCCGCCAACGTTAGCTCCATCACAGCGTGCTTGAGGGTGACGAAATATAAGTTAGGGCTTAGTTTGCTGATCCTTTACGCCTCAATATGTGACGTGATCCCTACGGGTGACTTGGAAGTCTGGATTGGGTACTCTTGTCGCATGAACAGAGATCCTGGATAAGTCCCTAAGGCACGATGTAGATGTCCTTTGTCAGACCAACCGGAAAGCGCACATCGCGCGTTCATGTGGGTGCAATATTGTGGTTGCGGTTGCTGTTCTTTCTCGAGCAGGTTCCGCCCTGGTTCCGCTCTTTTATCCCCATCTCTCTGCTTCAAAGCCCATCCAGGTCCGTTCGGCAGATTGCCTGCCCAATGTGTCGATGATTTATCTGCATGAAGATAGCGGGAGGTTGAGGGGTTGGTTGCCTTCAGGCAACAATAAGGTACCTAGGGAGCATGGACCAGGACCCTGATAACGTCTTTCGCGGCCAGTAATTGTCAGTTAGTCACTAAGTGGCCGAGAATTAGGTGAGGTGCGGGCGGACGTCCCACTAACACGGAACGAGCGATCACAACCAGAACATCCGGCAACCGGATCCTAATAGATGAGGGGTCGTGAACGATGAACTAACGAGCTGTCCCTCACTGTTTGCATTTCCTTCACACGTCGCTTCTACCTTCCAGACCTCAAACTACAGACGACCACAGCTTCTCCCTATCTTTTTTTTTGAAGGTCTGTCGCTGGCAATTGACCCATCGCCGGGCGCAATCCCCTGAAATTACGTCCACATCTCTCGTGCTGCACGCCAACACAACGGACTGCAGGCACAGGGCGCGAATTCCTCTGTGCCCTCCTCGAATCCGCTGTTGCTGCATGATTGCGTTCGACAGCCACTCCAGCTCATCACCAAGCCGCATCAGGGGAGCAGCCTCGCCTCGCCTGCCTCGCGAATGATAACGCAGATCCCAGATCCCGCCAATCGACAGAAAGCCCTCGGGAGTGCCCGCTGCTGTAATACGGCCATGTCGAGCAGCCAAGACAGCGCGGCGTTGTGTGCATCCTGTTCCTGAGCACTTGTGCCCGCTAACTAGTGACAACGACCGAACGGAACCCTGGCTGCCCGTGAGCTGAGAGCCTGTCGCCTGCTGTGCGTTGCCCGTGCCTCCTTCCGAACCTGACCGTCGCGGGCGTGCCCTGGTCGTTGGTCGGTCTCCTCCACACCCCGTATCCCTCCCTCCCCGGGCCTGACCCCCCTTCCGATCCTTTTCTTCTTTCTTTTATTGAGGGCCGACTCTACAATCGGACCTGAAGGGGTATGCTCCCTCTTGTCTTTCTTGCGTTGCCATGTCCTAGCAATGTGGGTACAGGCTCACCAAAGCATGCCAGACCGCTCCTCCCGAGCCGCGCTCCCCTCGTCCCCACGCCAAACCGGGCCAGCGCCCGACCCACCCGCGCCGCTGCAACCCGCCGCCCGGCTGAGGACTTCGGTGCTTGTCTCCAAAGGGGGCAGCTTCCTGCTCTTCGACGACCCTCCGGCCCCGGCCGCAAACCCACGAGACTCTATCTCCTCCACCGGCACCGGCCCGTTCTTCCTCGACCTCCACGCACCCTACTCCGGTACAATCGCCCCCGGAACGACGACCACGACGACTACAACAACCCCCACCCCCGCCGCCGACCAGCGCAATGAGCGGCAGCAGCCCTGGCCGCCGCCCCGTAAAGAGTCTTTGAGCGACAACAATCCAACCCCCTGGGTAAGCGGCACACAAAATCAAGGGCGAGACAAGGCCGCGGGAGGACGCGCAAGGCTGACTGCCGGGGTTCTAGTTCGATCCGTCCAAGATCGCCATGGACCCTATCAATGTCGCCATTATCGGCGCTAACGGCGTGGGAAAGTCGTCGTTTGTCCAGCGCGTGCTGAGGACGCCGCGTCCGCCGAACCATAATGTCACAATATTCCGCCAAGACCTCGACGGCGTAGCCCGCCTCGTCACCCTCGTCGAACTCGACCTCGAGGGCTTTGAGGTAGACCCCAGTCAGCCGATCCAATGGCCAAAGCAGATCGGGGGCCACATGGTACCCCGTATGGATGGTGCTTTAATCCTGTACGACGTTACAAACAAGGAGAGCATCCGGGATCTTCCCTCGACATTGGGTGAGTATCGCCGGCCTCGGTGTGGATCATTTCTAATATTGTAGCCGCACTGGCAAACTCCTCCCTCCCGACCGTCCTTGTCGCCACAAAGTACGACGCCCCCGAAGAACTCCGCCAGCTCGACCCGGCCGGCGTGGCTGCCGCCTTCCCCGCATGTGCTGGCCACTTCAAAATCTCTCCGAACGCTCCCGGAAGCACGAGGGAGAGTCTCCACGCTATGCTACGCTCTGTCGTCAACGTCCGGAAAGGTAACACATCTACTCGGATGCTTTACGCACTCGTCCTCTACCACCAGCCATTGGCTAGTGGGGATACTCAGACCGCAACTAACAGCCTGCAGGCATATCGGACAAGTCAGATGGATCGGCTCTCCGAAGGCGCGCCGCTTCAACAGCGAACCTCGATGCCCCCCCAGACACGCTCAATGGGCGGCCGCTGAGCCAGCATAGTAAACACAGCAGGGCAAGTTCCGACTTATCACTTCTGCGCGGCTTCCCGCCACCCCCACCCCCAGAAGGTGGCTACTACAGGGCCCAGGTTGCCCGCTCACCAAGGCTAGATTACCAATCCCATGGTCCATACAGCGTCCCGAGTGTTGTTCCGGACGTACCCGAAGATGGCCCGTCCCAGACGGTGTCAAGTATGCTGCGGACCCCCGGCATTCGCCTAGATGGGGGAGCGGAATCTTTTTTGGATATCGACGAATCCGACGCCGAGTCGTACCGGTACTCGGAGGAAGTGCCGATATTACGGCGCGACGATGACGCGTTCCTGGATAAGCCAGCCAAGATGATGGGCGTATCGTTCGACGAGCTTGTTGACAGGCTTGTCGCCCCGAAGATGACACGCACAGACAACAATTTTGCCGACATATTCCTCTGTCTCTATCGGAAATTCGCGGCACCGTGCGAGCTACTTGGTGCCATCGTCACCCGCCTAGATCGCGTCAAGGAGGACAAGTCAACACAGTTCCTAGTCAAGACAGAAATCCAGATGAGAATGATCGAGGTGGTAGCGAAGTGGGTGTCGTTGTATCCTGGAGACTTTGCCCGCCCCGTTACGAAAAGGGGCTTGCATGCGTTAATCAGGCAGCTGTCGACCGATCCTGTTTTCGCGACTGCAGCCCATCAGATGCGGATGCATCTGCAGAGAGTCGTGGAGGATGATGACACGGGGTGGGCAAAATGCGACGACAAGGAGGAGGACGGACAGACACATGACGGGCTTTCGGCTGTCAACACAGATCAAGGCCGACGGCAGAGCGAGTTTGCCGACTCCATGACGTCGTTGCACCTAGAAGAGTCAAACAGCATACTTGACACACGTCGGCCCTCGCACAGCTCCGAGATGTCAGGGATCGATATACACACACGGGTTCCTGCGCGGTTTCAGTTCCACCAGTATGAGGACTACGAGCGCGAGGCTGCGACGATGATTCCAGGAGCATCGTTCGCTCTCGACAAAATGCGCTACCACGTGTTCATGGACATTGATCCGGACTACATCGCTGAGGAGATGACGCGCATTGACTGGGTCATGTTCAGTTCGATCCGGATTCGTGATTTGGTGCGTCATGTCAGCCTGCCGGCAAACCAAAAGGAGAAATGTCGCAGCCTTAAGAACGTCAACCGTATGGTTGCCCATTTCAACCATGTCGCCAAATGGGTGGTCAACACAGTGCTGATCCGCGACAAGGCCAAGCACCGCGCACCCTGTCTTGAGAAGTTCATGGTCATCGCGCAGCGCCTGCGCCAACTTAATAACTACAACAGCCTCGCCGCTGTGCTAGCTGGTATCAATGCAGCGGAGATCCATCGTCTTACACAGACCCGCGCGCTGGTGTCTGCCGATGTGCAGAAGCGCTTTGCCCGTCTCGTGCTGCTCATGGGTACGCAAAAGAGCCATTTTGCCTACCGCCTGGCATGGGAAAACTCGCCGCTACCGCGTATTCCCTTTATGCCACTTCACCGGCACGACCTTGTGTCTGCCGAAGATGGAAGCCGTACCTTCGTAGGGCCAAACGGTGACCGCATCAATTGGAAGAAGTTTGAGGTCCTCGGCGAGGTGCTGCTGCCCATCATGAAGAGCCAGGGTCAACCTTATCCGAATTTACATCGGCATGATCTAAGTAGGGAACTGATCTTAGATTGCCGCATGCCGTCAGACGATGAGGTTAGTTTTAGCTCTCTTTTCCTGTTCTCTATTCAACTTCACGCCGGATTCTATCTTCGACTGGGTAGAGGTTCTGGATAGGCGGTACAGGGAGTGTAAACCCATAAATACTGACCGCGTAAACAGGAAATCTATCAACGCAGTCTCCAGGTCGAGCCGAACACGGGCAGCTCTGCCGAGTCGAGTAGAAAGAAGTTCCCATGGCTTCCGAAATAAGTAGGCAGCCCGCTTGATGCTTCGCCGGCTGGGAGCCCGGGATTGGGGTCGAAGTCGGGCGGGTTTCTGCTTACGGCCTTCGGCACGCGGCATCTGTGTCAATAGCCCCCTGGCGGAGGTTGTTGGTTTAACAGGATGAGAGAGATAGACACCCCAAAATAAACCCTCGAAAGAGGAAGTTGATGACAACAACTCCGGCCGTATGGGGCACTAACATTGAATCGTTGTCTTTTCGAAATACGTCAAGAATATTTCTAGGGTATTAGGTATGATTGGAATGCCATCGTCTATGAAGTGGATATACATGCAACAAACAACGCCGTGGCTAAAGTCCTAGATAATGCCAATCGCTTCAACGCCTGCAATGTTTACGCCATGAGACACCAGCCATGCATGAAAACCCCATCGCGAATATAGTACAGTAGGCGCAAACCTATCATGTCAGTGATATCATATCATTCCTTCATTTCTAAAAAAGTGATCTCAGCTCGGATCTTCCGTAATGAAGGCCGGTCAGTTTCTAACACATCCTCGAATTGGGTTTTCAGGTTGAGTGAGCTTGCTGGTGATGACCGTATATGAGTCTCCTAGTCCTCATCTACGGGCCATAGCCTGGATAAAGCAAAGATTAGCCAGATGCGACGAGAAGAATAATAATAAAACAGGACAGTCGCTGAGTCGGCGACTCGAACGGTAGAGGGGAGAAAGCGAGAAGCGAAGGGGATATAGTAGGAAGAAACTCACAGCTGTCGCCTCCACAAACACCGAAGCATGCAGAAAAATACAAATAACCACACGATTACGATGCACACCGCCAGGACACAGCCGAACACTTTGAGACCGTTACTCTCGAAGGCGATACCCAGTGCTTCGGTGGCGGTGATCTATATGAGTTGTTGGTTATATTGTTACATTGTATACCTCATAGGATTCATTGGGTTGAGAGGGCTCTTGACAGAACGTACCAGAGCGGTGTTCGGGAACACAAAAGAGAACCATGTCATCTGAAACGGCATCTTTCTCCTGTTTTCTGGTTTCACATACTTCCAGAGCGACCCGACTGAAACGAGAAAGAACCAGATGCTCAGCCCGTATAGCCATAAACCTGTCATGTAGGCCATCAATCTCAGTATGAAGACGGCATGTTCAGTGCCCATAAAGTTGGTAGGAAAGATCTGCGCTGTTTGGCTGCCCAGTGTGACGATTCCCGCGGCTGTGAATGCCGAAGGGCCGATGGAGATGAATATACCAGGCCGCTGAGCGTCGCGGGGCAGCTTTTGTGTCATAAGTCGGTATAAGAAGGCAGCGCAAACCATGAAACTGATGAGGAACCCAGTCCCCTGAACAGTAACAGACGCAACCGCAACCGCTACGGCATTGAGGGATTCCAGCTGCCCCGACCTACTCGCCCCTGCGATAAGATTACTACCAAGAGGGGCGGTGAGAAGGAGGGGGTACGCCGGGAAGACCCAAACAGGCGTCATTTGATGAATAGGGAAAACTCTTGCAGATATGTCAGCATGTGAATCATTGGGAAAATAACATTTTGAACATACTGCGTAGACCACAACGTAAGGTATAGACCAGCACTAATAACGAGGCTAAGGCCAATGTAAATCCAGAACAGAATCTCCATCACACCGAGTAGCCATGGTCCGGTATTAGGAACGCCATATTGGCAAATCGTGATGAGAATCGTGGCAGTTCTAGGAATACAGATTAGAACATTAGACTATTAGTGCTCCGAAAGAGTGAAGAACATACGATACAATCTTGACAATAAAAGTCAGCTCTCAACCACAAGAGCGTCCAGAACAGCCAGAACAGCGAATGCATGAAAAACTCACAAATGCAGAGATAAACAACGACTCATACTGATCGGTAAATGAGTTCAGGAAGCTTCCCGGCCGTAGACGGAATCGTATCGCAAGCAACACCGTGCACAAGGCGAAGAGGCAAAGGTTCAGAAAGAAAAATGCGAGTCCAAGGCCAGTCAACCACCGAGATCTATACGGAACTGCCATCCTGATCAGTAACCAACGGTGGAAATAAAGTAGGATAGCCGTACGGGAGTGTAAGTGGTTCGCAATGCCGCCGGTTGCCTTATTGCTGTCAACAAAGGTTCAAAAGACTGACGTCGGGCTCCAGACAACGACATACCATGGTCATCGTGAACCAAGTCCATTGGAAACAGGCAATTCTATCTTTTATGCCGACTTTGCGGTTCCGCAAATTCCTCGCTTTCGTTACCATGCCATTAAGACTCGACGAGTGAGAAGCGGGCTGGAGCGAGCGGAGCGCAGACTCGGGGTCCGGACTCCGATCCGAGGTCAGGCCCGGGTCTTGGCGGGAGGCATTGCGGTCGTATAAGGGGGGCGGCAGCGAGGGGTCGTCCACGGGAGACTCGTAGCCGCAAGCGGACGGGGCTATGCTTCTTCCCCCCATCGGTACAATCGAAGGAGCATCAAGAAGACCTCGAAGAAAAACCATCGTTCTCCGGCAGCGTCAAATCGGTTGGTCCACTCGGAGAAGCCCTGCAGCGCGTTCAGGAAGAGGACGAGCTGGATGAACGTCTCGGTCACGAGTACCATCGACATGTTGGCGTGCCTCCCCACCCTGCCCTTCTTATATATGGCAACGGGACTGACGGTAGTGCGCAGGCCAAATCAGGCCGTGGAAGCCGACGCCGCGTTAGTCAGTGCCCCCAGCCCTCCCACTAGGAAAAGCAACCGCCAGGCGGTTCCTGGAACCCAAAAACTTGGAGGCCGGCACCGGGCGCGACTGGTGGACGGGGTGCGGGGCAAGTCGGGAAAACGGCAACACAGAGGGTGCGAAGGAGTGGTAGTGCACACCGTTGTCGCCTGAGGGAATCTTTGGGAGGTGTGATCTGCAAGAAAATTTCTGGCCCTTGTGCCATAGAAGAGTATGCCCGTATCATTCACCAGGTCTCGTATGCTGGCATCCTCCACCGGGGCAAACGCGGCATCGATTGGTGAGCGATCTGAAGAGAAAAGTTTAAAACGGCCCTAGGACAAAACCACCCTGGGCCACAAGGTATGCTCAGAAGGCACGATCTAGCATGCTGATAATTCCGGTGCCCAACGTTTTACCAGGGAGAAAGTCGTTTCGGATTTCGGTGTAGGTAATTCTCGAAAGCGCTCGCTGGTCTGTGGACCACAACACCCGCTCGCCGCGTTTAGACGGCCTGCATGCGCCATCCCCATCCCATCCCTAACGGGCACTTACACGTCTTCCCACAACGCACGCTGAGAGGTCCAATCTGACAGCAATTGCGTCGGATCGACACGAATTGATCTCTCATACGAAGTAACGACCTGGGAATTTGTCACGCATTCAAAAATGGGTGAAAATTCCAACGACCGTCCTATCATCCACACCGTCAAAAGATGCCCTGTAACCTCACATTCTGCCCATGCCGTCATCAACTTCAGGACAACGAAGCTAGCCAACCCACAGCAGCCAGCCAGCCACCCATCCCATTCCACTCTCCACCTCAAATTACCACCGCCCCGTCTCGCCGCATCATCACCATGAAGGTCTGCCCGGCACCCATCGGCCCGAGCCGAGTCAACTGCCGGCTAGACAACAAGCATTCTCCTGCTATCCCCCCTTCCCAACGTGCCCATCCAACAGGACCCTTTCGCCATGCACTCCTATGGCCCTCTCAAGTCACACGACCGCCCGTCACTGTGCGTCACACAGAAGCCCCCTCCCCTGAGATCTAACCACAGCACCACAACCACAACAAATTCCCCGTGAGACCGCGCACAATGTGTAACCTGTCACCGCCTCACCACGGCACGCCGGGCTGCCCCGAAGCCCCATCCAGGGGGCGTCACAGGTCGTCCAGCCTCGATACTAATTTGCGCAGCTGAAAGCTGTAACCCCGGTGCCACTGTTTCCATTTCAGCTCAGTGCTGAAGGTTCGTTACCTAACTATCTTCCAGAAAGAGGGAAGATGCCGTGGACAATACTTCCGAGATCGGGTTCCACGATGCAAATACCGGCCTCAATATACTGTCATACACATACAGGAGGCACATGGCCGTCAGCCGCCACCACACGTCTACATAGTTCACAGCATGTATCTCACGGAACGCGTCTATAATGGTCAATAATCAAATATCAGGGTATAGCATGTCTCTATCCAAGTTCTCTCTCATCTACGCTCAACGTGTGTGCTGTATCGGTGTGTATAGCAATTTTGTGCTTTGAGACAAGTCTGGCCTCGCCTACAGAACCAGACTGGCAAATCTCCCCTGACAAAAGCAGCACAAGAAGCAAGTGCGAGGGATCGAGATTTCATCTTGCAGATTATACGTAAAGCGGAACCGAGTACAACCACAACCAACCGCCATCGCAGCAGCACTACTCGCAACAGGCGTTGCACCGCGTACATGCAAGGTAGCTGTTGTGATCGTATGATCCACTCGTTCGTCTTACCCACCGACCGCGGGCTGGACTTAGTCCAGTTGTTGCAAAGTTTCAGAAGCGACAACAACCACCAACTCTTTCCCAAAACAAACAGGGTCTTCTACCCCGATACCCGCCGCAAGGAGAACTAACGGTCCAAATCCTGAACGCCGAAGAAAGAAGTGTGCGTCCATGGTTTCGACTTGCGAGTCCTGAAATAGGGAAAAGTGCGACCGCCAATGCAAAATGTCTTTTTCTTGATGGTCTAACAGAAGAAACCCGTAGTGAAATAGAGAAAACGCCAGCGGTGATGATTCGATGCATGCTCATGTTCCGGGTATGCAGTATCGTAGTTAGTCGTAGTTGAAGAGCACGCTGATCGACTCGCCGTGATGAACCCGGCGGATGGCCTCAGCAAAGATCGGTGAGATATCCAAGACATCAAGTTTCGGGCCCAAGGCCATCTTGTGTTCGTGCTGGGGCACCGAGTTGGTCACCACGACCTTATCCAGTGCCGAGGCGTTGATACGGTTAAGAGCGTCTCCACTGAAGACGCCATGTGTCACCAGGGCGTAAATCTTGCTTGCACCCTCCTTCTTGAGCAGCTTGGCCGCCCTCGTTATGGTATTGCCCGTGTCTACAATGTCGTCGATTAGGATGCAAACGCGTCCGGACACGTTTCCAACAAGCATCATGCTGGCGTTTTGGCGCTCCGTGATCTTGGTCGGGCGACGTTCCTGTTCTAGGCTTGAGTAGTGACCAATAGGGGAAACAGAGAGATAATTACCTTGTGAATCAGGGCAAAGTCCACGGCCATGCTATCTGCGATGGCCGTGGCTCGCTTAGCCCCGCCAGCATCGGGGCTGATAATAACGGCTTCCTTGTAGTTGGGGATATTCTGCATGATATACCGCTTGAGAAGCGGCCTCCCGTACAGATTATCGACAGGCACGTCGAAAAATCCCTGCACTGAAATTTCAAGTCAGCATCGCCCCGAGTTCACTCAGGGTCAGGGTCCCTGCTGAACAACGAAGGACGGCCGCGCGTAGACATACCTTGAGGGTCGTGCAAATCCATTGTGATAACTGGGAATATATGTTAGTATGAGTTCAAGCTACGCGAGCAACGCAAAAGATGCGATGTGCACATCACAACAGGTAATATATTCAAGCTCCTTGAAATCCCACTCCGTCGATTAACCGTAGAACCACCATTGGGGCCACATACCATGATCGGCACCAGCGCAGGTGAGGAGATTCGCAACTAGCGTTCCTGCTTGCGCAACCCACTGCTTATAACCAGGCTTGGCTTGGAATGCGTCGACAAGAGAGAGATTCTCATAGTCGTGTTTGGTAAAAACTCCTTGTTGGGACGAAACCGAGTCTGAGTAGTGGTGGCCACCATTGGCGCCATTGGCGCCATTGACACCATTCGCGCCGTTCCCGTTGAAATATCCCTCACCATTGGGCTTCCCGTTCCCGAGGGGAGATTGGGGGACGGTTCCGTTCGTCAACGAAGTCTTCATCAGGCGTGTCGTGATGTCGGCGCCGTTCATAAGGGTGGCGCTCTTCGGCAACCCAGGACCAGGGGTAGCGGGTACACTCTCGAAAGTGTAGTCCTTCTTCCCGCTCTCAGAAGTGGCCTTGAAAAGGGGCGCACCGGCCTTGTTGTACGGCACGTCGGGCTGTCTTGAGTACGGGAAGAGGGGCAGGACAGCTGTGACCCTGCGGGCAGACCCCGTCTTACAGGCGGATATCATGATGCACAGATCCATGAAATGGTCGTTGAGCTTGGCACCATTGCCGCCGAAGCCCGTCTGGATGATGTAGACATCTTTTCCGCGCACCGAGTCTTTGATCTCACAGCGACTCTCACCGCATTCGAACCTGCCTAAGACGCGGTTGCATGCCGGGATGCCGAGGCCTGAGCAGATACTCTCAACCAGCTTCGGATGTGAGTTACCACCAAGGATCACAATGTTGCGAACCATACTGAATGGCTCGACAGGTTCCTGAGGGGACTGAGCCAGAGGACCAAAACAATCGCCGAAATAGGAGGAGAGGCCAGAAGCGGAGGGTGGTGGCAGGCAAAGGAACACCTTAGTCGGCAGAAAAGTTGGGGTGCCGAGCGGGTCTTGCAAGCCCTCCAGAAGATCTGACGCACAGGACCGCAAGCGCGGCAACCGATGGACGGGGCGACGACGAAGGGAGGGTCCTTGATATATGAGGCTCTGCGGCGTGTTTCAACGGTTGAACGCAGAGCAATGATGCAATGTCAGGGCCTTGACGCTGTGACTATTAGCCGGCAGCGGGGGGAGGGTCCTCAGGGTTGCCGGTGACCTCGTGTTGCCGAAGAAAGTTTTGCGCCGGGGCTCACAAGGAATGCCGAGGGGAGGCGGGTGAACAGAGGATCCGATTGGGAACAGAAGCGCCAAGGCGGCGGTTGGCGAGGAGAGAAAAAAGAACCAAAGAGCAGAGGGGAGAGAGTCTGGAGATGACGAAGGGGTCGGGTCACAAGGGAATCATCTTGCTTCTGAGGTGTATGGTCAGAACTCTGAGTCGGTCTGGGTGATGGCTGCTCGCCGCGGGGCAGCGAGAGAGTGGGAAGGGGACGGAAAAAACACGACCCCAGAGAGAAAAAACTTTTTGCGGGTTATAGATCCACGCTTGACTTGTCGCCTCGCCCTTTGACGTCGCCATGGAGGATAACCGCACAAGGTACCAGGGTACATGTTGCCGATGCTTTGTCGGTGGCAGATGGTGCGATATTTTTTCGCCTCGCACTCGTGCATTTGGCTTCCTGTAGTGGGGCAGGGTTTGGTCGCGTTTAGTTCCATTGGACAGGAGCTTTCAATTGCGGGCATGGTCGTGCAGGACCTGGCAGGCAGTCGCATTGGAGGGGCAACCTACACCAGACGGCCCAGAGCCCAGTGCCCCAACAGCCACCTGCCAGTCAGGAGCTTCCACAGTCAGTCTACTGTCTGTCATTCTCCGGTCTAGGCTGCGCTGCTGCTCTCCACACGCGCCGCGGGAAGTCGGTAAAAAAAGCATTTCTCGCCCGTCGCTGCGTCAGGACGGATCGAGTTGGCCACATCTCGACGTTGCTTTGCAGCTTTGGCGTGTCTCAAGACCCTGCAGCCTTGGGCGTCGGGCTATTACTCCCTGGGGTGTGAATCAGTGAAAGCTGCAGCTCAAAACCCATTCGACCTCAACAATTGCCTTCCGACGTCGGGCCCGGATCGGGGATCGCGAGCCGCATTCAAGCTGCGGGAGCAAGCAATCATCATCACCCTTTCTAGCCAAGCAGGCAAGCCTTGTCAAGCAGCATCAATCACAATGAAGATTCTCGAGTCGCAAAACGCCTTGCTGTCCAACTATGAGGTCTACCAGCACATTGTTGATCAACAAAAACGTAACAAGTCTTACAAGCGACGAGTACCCGGCAATCTTGCAACTCTGATGACCGAGGTTTGTTCCTCACTTTGACATATTCCAAGCAAGGGGCCCGAGCTGACAGGCAACCCTAGGTCCTGACCTATCTGAGGGAAAAGCCCGGCCCGCTGGCAAAGCAGGAGGAAACGGGCGCTTACACCTCTGCTTCTATCCCCCGCCTCATTGAGAGGCTCCGTGAAGAGAATTTCCAGAGCGAGCTCGCCAAAGGAGAGTTGCTCAGCATCCTGAATCTCCGCCCGGCTTCCACCGCTCTATTGAGCACGGCGATTGAGGATATGGAAGAGCGTTTCACCGAAGAGGAACAGGCCAGGATTGTCGACATAATCGCCGAGATACTCGGTCGCGACGACCCCCCGGCAGCAGGCGAAGATGCTGAAGACGATGAAAATGCCATGCAGTCTATCGAGAATGGCTACTGAAAACTCCGCATATATGCAGTAATGCAACAACTACATCGATGTGCAGCCGCCTTCGCTCTGCCCGCCGGACGCACCAGTCGTCTCCACCGCAGTTTTGCAGATATCGTCAAAGGTTTCAGCTAATAGCTCCCCGGTCACGGCAGAACACTCCATGTACTTGTCCGCCCTTATTTGCTGCGCCAGTCCGTATGCCTCTTGTGGATACATGATCCCGTTGGGGTCATCTTCAGACCGCAGGTCTCTTTTGAGACCCAGCACCAGCACAGGAAGGCTGTCGCCCGCCGCGAATGTCTTTCGGAATTCTTTGATCCACTGTGCGGTTGGGGTCGGTTAGACAGGAGGTCTGTTTCATGAGCTAGCACGGGACACGTACCAGCTGCTGGATATTCATGAGACTGGGCCTGTGGCTTATGTCAAAGCAGATTATGACTAGGTCTGGCTCGAGCAGTCTCCAAGTCTCTGGACTAGAGTTGTCATAGAACTCAAAGCGGTATTTTCCCTTTCGGGAACGAATATCAAAGACAAAGGGCTGGTCCATGTCCCTGAGAAGGTGGATGGGGACTTGGCCATTGAGGTTGTGACGCCCCTGGCTGATCCGACTGCGGCAAGTGGTTAGTGGGTCGCTACGAAGACGGGGCATGACTTCAGGGTACCTACGATAGAAACGTCGTTTTCCCAGACTGCTCATCCCCCAGCAGCAAGATTGTAATTGTGTGTTCCTCCATCGGCGGCGTGATATGTTCCCATATTTCCACCCCAAAGTCTATCTGAGCATAGCTCTTATCAGCCCTGGCGATAATTGCCGCAGACCAGCCTGGCCTGGTGGTGGCGCTCAATGAGGGGCAGGATCTTGTAGTGCTGAGAAGCTACCTTATCGATAAGCCAGGTTTGGCCGCCACGGCTGCGAAATGGCAAGTCCCCACATAAAATTTTGAGAACGTTAGGAAACCAACGGTAGTTGCAGAAGAAGCTCGTGGTGTGGAGATCAGAGGCAAAAGGGCTTGATGACTGCACCTGCCCTGAGGCTGAGGTACGCCGGCGTTGCCTGGGCATTTCCCCTCCCGCCTGCGCGCACACTTATTGCCTCGCCAGCGACTATCGCGTGCGCGCGCCGACACAGCAGAATTGCGAGACCTCGCCCAGGGAGACGAAGTATGGAACCCGACTACGTCAAATGGACGAAGGAGAGCCTGGTCAAGCGCATTGAGAAGCTGGAGGCCGAGCTCAAGCGCCAGCAGTACCACATCGCTTCAACTGGCTCTCCCGCTCCCTTGAGCGCCTCCGAGGCCGCGACGCTCGCCCGGGGTGGACCTAAGGGGCATAGAAATAAAAAGAACGCCAAACCTCTCGACCCATCAAGGTACTCGACACGCTACGTCGCGCTGAAGCTCGCCTACCTGGGAAAGAACTACAACGGCTTCGAGTACCAGCCTTCCGGCTCCACGGCGACCATCGAGGAGGAGTTGTGGAAAGCACTTGTCAAGAGCTGTCTCATCTTCCCGAACAAGCCCGACGAGGTGGACTTTGTGCCATATGAGTACTCGAAGTGCGGTCGCACGGATCAAGGTGTCAGCGCCTTTGGGCAGGTCATTGCAATCAGGCTGAGGAGTAGCCGACCCTTGCCAAAGGAGAAGCCAGTGGAGGAAGATAATGGGGCGACCGCTGCTTCCGAGGTGCCTGCAGAGGGGGAGGAGGTTGCGCCAGAAGCAAGCAAGCAGGAATGGGACCCTATCGCGGACGAAATCAAGTACTGCAGGACGCTGAACCGACTACTTCCGCCAGACATCAAAGTACTGGCATGGGCGCCAGCAATACCGGATACCTTCTCGGCGCGCTTTTCCTGCCGGGAAAGACAGTACCGGTACTATTTTACCCAGCCCGCCTTCGCCCCCACGCAATCCAGTTTAGAGGCGGGGCCTTCAAGGCCGGGTGTTATGAAGGATGGTTGGCTCGACATCGAGGCCATGCGCGAGGGGGCAAAGTTGTTTGAGGGCTTGCACGACTTCCGGAACTTTTGCAAAATCGACCCCAAGAAACAGATCAACGTCTACGATCGACGCGTCTTTGAGTGCGACATAGTGGAGGTTGAAGATGTCGTCACTGCTCTGCCATATTTGAACCACCCGGAGATGAAGCCGGCTAACTTCCCGGATGGGGTCTATCCCAAGGTGTATTATTTCCACGTTCGAGGTTCGGCCTTCCTTTGGCACCAAATTCGCCATATGATAGCCATCATTTTCAATATCGGCCAGGGCCTCGAGAAGCCCTCAGTAATAAGCGACCTCCTGAACCCGGAAACATACCCTTGCAAGCCCAACTACTTGATGGCCGACGAAGTCCCGCTCGTTCTGTGGGATTGCATCTTCCCCGAGCTCAGTGGAGAAGCAGCTGCGGCGCAAACAGCAGTTGATGCAATGATGATGGAGGATGCTCACTTCGCGAAAGCTGTGGTCAACACCAACCTTCAGGACTCCATTGACTGGGTCTATGCTAACGACCCGGGGACCTCAAACGGCCTCGTTGAGCAGCTGTGGGTGAATTGGCGGGAGAAGAAGATAGATGAGCTGCTGGCAAGCAGGTTGCTGGACTGCCTGTCGGTCAAACTCGCCCCGGGCGCACAAATAAGCCGTGATCCTCGTCAGTCATTGAAATTGACCAGGAAGGGCGCCGTCAGCCAGAAAATCTTTGAAGGCGGCAATTTTGGTCGGATGATGGGCGACTACGTTCCCGTGGTGAACAGACCGGCGCGGCCGTCCGTGAACGAGATCAACGACAAGTACGCTCAGTCTCAGGGCTTCGCGACTGGTGAGGAGATGACGCGCAACAAGTTTTGGAGGAGTGCTCTCAGGGACGCCAAAAAGGCGAAGGCAGCGGCGGATGCCGAAAAGAGCCCTAGCAATGTAGCCGCAGATTCATAGATTCCAACTATTGAGTTGCCCTTGGCTGGCATCATAGAAGCATACCATCTGGCTGCCTGGTAGCAGGATGTATTTGGCCGGGCTGGTGACTTTTGGCAGATCGCCACAGTTGACTGCAGCAAGTGATGACATGGTTAGGCGGACCTCGCCATGTTGCATGTCCTCTGGTTTGAGTCCGCGCCCCTCCACCATCTCGATTGTTTAGCTTGGAAGCAACTCCAGAAATCTTCCTCTCCGGGCCTGGCCGACTTCAGGACGGATGGCGTCGTTATCGCACATTCTCACAAACCACTACCCCTTCTCCCCTTTGCTAATTCCATACCACATCCCCCCATCATTCGGCGTTTCGTTAAGACACCCTCTCACACCCCGCCACACGGCCTCGACAATCTTCCGTCGCGGTAGCAGCCTCGGGAACACCACTATGACATCCTCCTCCCCCTCGACCACCACCACCAGGTAGTAGCGCACCTCGAAGCCCCGGAACGCCTCGTTGATCAGCACGTCGCGGATCTTCTCCGTCGGGATGAATCGCGTCGCTGGCCGCCATGACCCCCAGGGAAACCCACTCGGCGTCGATGTTTGAATTCCTAGCCCGCGCAGCACGAGCAGACTTTCGGATGTGTGAAGCTCCCAGACGAGCATGAAGCAGAGAACGGGGAGGCTAAATCCTGCGAGTAGCCAAGCTGGGACGGGCGCCACGAGCCGGGCAACGGCTTGGCCGGCGGCGGAGAGGTAGAGGGTTTGTAGGTGGGCGTGGAGATAGGCGATAATGGGCCATGTCAAGGAGGAGGTAGGGATGGTGGCCTCGAGTGTTGTGAAGCGGGCGTAGAGGGCGAAGAGGACGGCTAGCGCGAGAGATATTCGCAGGGCTGAGAGGGCGATGAGGGACATGCGGAGCGGGAGGGTTAGTGGTGGACGCGTGGTGACGGTGAACTCGGCGGTTGTGGGCGAGGGCCGCCGAATGTAGAGGTGCGGTGCGGTGGTCAGCATTTTGATTGCGGTAGTGGCGTCTCCGGGCCGATTTTGCTAGATTAAGGGTGTAGATCGCATCTCACATCTCGTAGCGCCATCCATCTTAAAGCTGGCCGTCGAGATAGCGAGGTCTTGGAACACAATGTGTCCAGGTGTTGATATGTGGTGTTGAGGTTCGCGCCGCCATTACTTGGCAATTGGCGGTGTTGATTGACCTGGAGCTCCGATCGATAAGCTGTGGCGCACGGGCCTCTCGCTTGTGGTGTGCGCTGGGGGTTTATCAGGCCAAATTGCAGGTCTTGTTTTCAACTGTAATGGTTAATTTGGTTAGAAGGCACTCGATTTTCTCAACGAATCTATTCCATTTCCATTTAGAACCCCCCAGCGGCGCCCAGTGCGAATCTTGCGGTGACCACCCACTCGCTTGGGAAACCAGCGATGCTGTGCGTGGTCCTAAGCAATGAAGAACACACTTGAGGGAGGTTCCACTCTGCAGAGGCATCTTCACCGTCAGATGGCGTGTTGGATTACGATCGCTGGGGGTTTGGGATTGAGCGTTGAGTTGGAGATGTCAACTCCTTTTTTTGCAGTTTTCTCAACCTCCACCTTTTTGCACCAGTGCTTCGTCAGACTTCCTGGTGAGATTGATGATCACAGGGACTGCGCACAATTATGCTTCATTGCCCAGATTGAATATGCACATCCCGTAACTGACGGCAAAAAGAATCATTTCCGTTCCCACCGCAACGGCTCGAACACCCTACCTCACCCATCACAGCACCCAACCTCAGCAAGTCCCCACCTGTCTTCACGCAATGGATAGAAGAGCATCGATCGCACCAGCAATGTCTGCTATCAAGAGTTAAGTACTCCGTAGACGGTGGCACTCCTATCATTTAATTACTAGCACCCCTCACGAGGAGTAGAACAACCAGACAAGTAGTCGAGCAAGCAAGCAGCACACCGCACACAAACTGAGAAAAAGATCGCTTAAAAACATCGTCTCAATTAACTGACAGTCAATCACGCCTCCCAGTTTCGCACAACATGCCGTGAGGCTCATTGTATGTTCCGACAGTTTCCATCTTCCCTGCCCCAAGTCTGACTTTTGTAATAGCTGCTGTTCTGTTTGTTTTGCTTTGCTTTTCCTCCATGCTTCACCTTCGTGTGCTTGGACCCTCAGCCCAGCTATCCCCCTTCATAAAATACAGCCAACGCTCCTCGCCGCAGTCCCTCCAGGTCATAATTCATGTCGAAAGAGAAAAGAGAAAAAAAAGCCCCAGTTGTATAAAAAGCCGATCGCAGGCGAGTGAAAAGCACTAAACGTAGAAGAGACATTTTTCGATGATGCTTCCGACAGGAAAACAACCGCAGGGCTAGAAATAACAAGGAATATGCAAGGATAGTTGAGAAGTGTAATACAAAGCTCTGCCTCCCCGTCCTGGCTCCCCGTTCGCAGTTGTTTTCCATCATGCCACGAAAATAATATCTCCCGGCTTCCCCTCGCATAAAGGCCCCGCGCTGCCCGTCGGACGGGATACACCAAATCGGAAACCATGTTGCTCCGTGCGTCCGGTCTCCTCCTCGGCCCCAGCCATCGTCAGAATCGGATTCGGATTCGTAATGGTGTCGAACGCTGTATATAAAATGTATATATACGGGGTGTGTTGTGTTGCGATATATCAGAAGTGTAAAGACGCCAATCGCCATGCAAGTCTTGCCAGGAATGAACCGATAATCCGGAGCAAGTGTTAAATCGAAAGCCGACGAATCAGATCAAAATCAAATGCAATCATGTCTGTTTGAAAATTCCAAAAGTAATAGGGGTATGTTTAGATGAGCTCGCTCTTGTGCAGCCCCGTCCGGAAGTCGGTCTGCTGCACCTGCTGGTATGCGGGCGACTTGGCCATGTCTTGACGGGAGACAGGGGACTTAGTCATGTCTCCGCGCACGAGAGGCGACTTGGACATATCGGCGCGCATCTGGTATGTCAAAGGCGGCACGCTCTCATACGGCGCCGGAACGGCCTCGGGCGACTTGATGCGCGGGTTGTTGTCTCGCGTGCGGTTGCGACTGGCCGACCGCATGCGTTCTGTGGCGCGCGTGAGACGGGCACCAATGCTGTTATCTATGCTGCTGCGGCCGCGGTTATGGCCGTTGCGCGAAGATGTTGGAACCGGGACTCCAGCGTCGTTAGCGACAACGGCTGCAGAGGGTCCCGGCTGCTCGTCGTCCATGAGAATTTCGATCATGCCAACATTTCCGCCATATACGACAGGCTTGGGGCCACCTCCATGGGGAAGCGGGGCTGGCGGAGGCGGAGGCGGCATAGCAAGGTGCTGGAGCTCCTTGAGCATTGGCGGCGCTGGCGGCGGCGGTGGCGGCGGCGGAATACCCATCTGCGCGTCGTATGACGGGCGGCGGCCAGAGATGCTTGGCTTGTTGAAGGTGTGCCGACCAGTGGAGCCTCCCGAAGGGGGTGCTAGGTCTCGGGGAGGTGCGGAACTACATCTCGGGGGCTCAGCAGGGGTCTGAGTCCGCGACATGGCAGGCGGAGGCGGCGTATACACGGTCGATGGAAGTAACAGGGTCAGGGGCGCCTCTTCGGGCTCAGCTTTCTTTGGTGACGGTTGGTTCGAGTGCACGATGGGCGGCGAGTTCTGGGCATATGCCGCAGGCATCGGCGGTACGGGAACGGTGTATGAGTCCGACTCAAGAACCAGGCGCATCGCCTTGGGCGTCGCGGGAAGCCCCATGCGTGGGCCCTCGCCACGACTCGCATACATGCTGCGCCCATGGATCGGATCGGCGCTTTCGCAGCGCGACGGCAGATCCTCTCTCCTGAACGCCAGCTCCATGTTCGCAGGCTGCGGTGTCCCATATCGGGGGAAGCTGTAGTCACCGGGCGGCGTCCGCTGCGGTGCCGGAGAGAGCTGATCGGGGTGCGGGATGGGAGGGGCGGCCGGCCGGAGAGCGAGGGATCTGCGGCGTTCCTCTAGCTCCCGTGCAGCGGCCTCCTTCTTCATACGCCTCTCGTCGTCGGCCATGGACTTCACGGTGTAAGTGGTATTTGACAGCTGCATGGGCACGGTAATAGTGAGCGGAGTGTTGAGCGGGGTTGTCGTCCGCCTCTTCCCGTCCGAGGGCTGGCGAGACCCTGGTTTCTCGGACCACGGAGCAGCTCCAGCTCGTGCGGACTGCGGTGACATCATGCCGTCTCCACGGGGACCTCTGCTTGTGCTTCGGCTCTTGCGCTGCCTGAACCTCTCCTGGGCGGCCAGTGCTTGTCTGAGGTCCTCTTCGCTCTCAGAGCCAGTCAGTACGTGAGACGGACCACCAACCGACATAGGCATGGACACGGGTGAGGATGGCGAAGGGGGTTTGGAGGTGCCGCGGGTTGTCGAGCGACCGCGGCCCTTGGCTGTCATGCCCTTCTCGGGGCTGTGCGTGCGACGGCCATCTCGGCTCACCCCGCGACCGTCCCTACTAGCGGCCCGACCATCCCGGCTGGCTGTCCGACCGCTCCGGCTTTGGTTCCGGCTACCCGGCCTTGATTTGGAGGCATCCCGGAAGGCTGACGCCTTCCTCACAGTGCTCGGCTGCTCCGGTTCCTCCTCAAATGCAAGATCCGCCAGTGCTCCCGAATACTCGGCTTCATTGGGTAGAAAGTGTTCCTCCTCGTCTCGCGGCGTCGCAAGGTTGATCAAGTCCTCAGGTGACATGGGAACCGGTGATTTCGGAGACCGCTTCCCGCCCTTGGGAGTATATCCGCGTGACTCACCGCGGCCACGGTCCCCGGCCTCGTCGAGGCCGCCCGGCTTCCGACTTGATTCACGCACACGGCCGCGGCCTTCCCGGCTCATGGTGCGCGCGTGGGCGGCCCGCCCGACAGAATCCAGCCCGTTAAGATAGTCATCGAGAGTTCTGCCCTGGGACTGGTGATCGTGGTCGCGGTCGCGATGGCCCCTGGCGCTAATAACGCTAGAGGCCGCCGAAGCCGAAGTCACTGAGCTAGAGACTGAGGCCGGGCCCCGGCGTCTCGACGGCCAGTGGTAGCGAACCGAAGATGACGCCGACTGCTCCGGGGAAGTAAGGTCGCCGGGAATTTGCTCGCGGAAACGAGGAAGTGACAAGTCAAGGCCTTCCGGGATCCGAGTACGCGAGCCATTCCTCCGCTGCTGCTGTTTGCTTTCCATCAGCGCAGCCACCGCCGCTGGCGATGGTGACGGGGGCGGGTTCTTCTCCTTTAGCAATCTCGGACTCGAGGCGTGGGATCTCAGCATATCCATGCTCCTGTCAGAGTCCAAACCTCTGCTTGACTTCTCAGACATCTCAATCGTTATGCTCTCAGGGTACGGATCCTTGGTGGGTTTCGCGACAGCCGTGAGAAGCTCACGGTGGCTTTGGTCGGGCGCCTCACCAATGGAAGGCAAACGTTGGCGCGAAAATCCAGCAGTAGGACGAGCCGACGCAGGAGTTGCAAACTGGCTTCGGCTGCCACGCAGCACCGCGGTGGCTGGATCACCACCGGGGGACATTGCGGAGTCAATGATGGGAGTGTTTGCCGCGGCGAGTGGCGTCCTTCCGTCGTCAACGGCTGACAGGAACTTATTCTTGAGTGGCTGCTGCTCGCCGCCAAAGGAGGTAATGAGCTTGAGAGAGGATGCCTTTGCAACGCTTCGTTGAGGGCCGTGGCCCACGCTAGGCGGAGACATCGGCGGACTCAGGAGTTCGCCATTGCCTCCCATGCTCTGGAAGGTGATCTGCTGGGCAGAAGGCGATGTCCAAGGCTCACTAGACTCGTGGGTAGTGCATGCAAAACATCGGATAGCCAGCTGCTGTTGGCCATGCTGCACAGCCCACTCTCCCCATTTCCTGAGGATGGCCTCCTGACGCTCCCAGACGGCGGGGAGGAAGAGACAGCTAAGAATCAGCGCCTCCATGTATCTCTTGTGGGAGATGTAAATCTCGATCGCGTCGTTGTGGTCGCCTAGGCCGATCATGATAGTGGCAGCAGCGTGCACGTCGCCATTTTCCAGAAGCCTCTGCACGTAGGCACGGCCAAGCTTGTGTTGTGACGCCTGTCCGCCGATTCCACTCAATGCCAAAAGCATCCAGTCAGACGAAGTCATGTTCTCGGAACCCATGGCCATAATGTCGGTCGTGACATCGCCTAACCACTTGGCGAGCAGAATTCGGTTCGTGGAGCCCAGAGGGTGGCGCGACATCTCGTCCCGAATGAGCTCGTCAATCTCCTTGTTCCACCCGAATATTGTGCTCAGCATCTGGCGCCGAAGGTCGTCGTTCGTCAGGTGGCTCGTGTCACCACCGAAGGGGGGCTTGAAAGGTACGTCAACGAGACGGCTCTTTGTAAACTTGAACAGATCTATAACTCTGGCGTCCTCTGGGCTTCGGGGGATCTCATTTCGCAACCTCGAAGGCCGATGTCTCGATCGATAGTGTGAGCTACCCATGGATATCGAACTGCTCGTCGAGAACGACTCCCTTTGACCCCCTTTATCGCCCCTATCGCGGTACGACATGGCAGCGGATGCCAGCGAGGAACCGGCCGAGATGTAGGTGTTTTCCGTCATACCACCGCGAGACCTCACTGACTCAGGATACCCCCGTGCTTGTGTTTGAGAGCTGGACGATGAGATTGAAACACTGGAACGGCTGCGGCTGGACACTGGGCTAGCCGTGCGATACCTCTCGACATCAGGGTCCATCTCCCCTCCCTTCACTAGACGTGCCAGCGGCGACATCTGTTCTTCCTCCGACAAGTCTGCATGGATGGCGATTGAGACTGCAGACTCGGTTTCTGACTGGCTGGCGTTTGCCTTGTCCTCCGCCTCGAGGGAGATTGGAGGTGAAGGCGGAAGTAAATTGGCGGGATGTTGAACATTAGCGACCAACATGGCCGGTGCATTAAGATCAAACTGCTGGACTGTGTTGTTCGCACCCAGAGTGAAGAGGCTGGCCCCTGGACCATAGACTGTCAGACCCCGGATGTTGTCCAGAGTAGGAATGGTATCGTATGTGACGTGCTTTGTCCGCACATCCCACGAAATGGTTTCACTGTCTCGTTTAGCAAACGGCCCTACACATAGAAGACCATTTTGAACTTACCCTTCGGAATACTGAATGATGCGGCCGTTTTTCGACCAGCCCATCCAGTTCGGCCCTGCAAGATAGTTTTCTGTCCTCTTCAAAAGCCGCACCACTTTGGCCGGGTCGTCGCTGTTGAATGCCTTTGAGACACTCCAAACGCGAAGGTCGCCGTCGTTGGTCTGCACCGCCAACATATCCGATTTTTGCCGAGATGACGATGCATGCCACGCCAATGTCACGATGGGCGACGGCGCCCGCGAGGTAGTTAAGTTGTGCAAAATTGTAAATCTTGGCTGAAGTGTTGCAATCAAAAGCGACCCATTCTGATAGCTATCCGGCGGGATCGTGTCAGTATGAGGCCCAACAGCTTGTGACACCACCCGCATATGAGAAACTTACCCAATTGCAAATGTCCTGCAGTCGGCAGCCGGGGCGATGGCCGTGATAGAAATCTGGTCAATCGTTCTTGCTGAAATATGTTCTGATGTAGTGGGTTCAAAGAGGATCACATTGCCTTGGATATTTCCTGTGCGACATTGTCAGCCACACGGCAAAGATATCAAAGGGGGAATTCAGGGGGGTACGCACCAAAAGCAACATTGCCATTGCGCATCCATGCCGCACATGTGAGGTTTTCATATGACGCAAATCGAGCCACCTCGTCTCCCGTAAGAATGTCCCAAACGATGGCCGTCTGCCCTGCATCGTAGCTCACTACTAGTCTCCCAGCGCCGACGTCGCTCACGTTGTCGACAGCTAACAGTTGCACTTCCTCCCCGTGGCGCGCAAATCTCCGTTCTATTGTGAGGGTGTCATGGTGGGCGCACACGATAGAGGTCCCCTGAGCATAGAGAAACATGGACGCCGTCGCCGCCGAAGGCTCGAAGTAGCGAGCAGGCGGTGGTGGGCTTGTTGTATTCGTCGGCATGCTGAAGTCGCTCATATGAGCATTCCGTCCCCTTGCAGAGAGCTGGCCTGAAGCACCTGAGCCGGCGCGGGCCCTTGAGCCATGGCTTGCGGACATGGTGGGCTAGATAGTTATGTTCCCTTGTCCAGATTGATGGGCTTTGCGAGACAATTGCCGAGTTAGTTCGGGACACGACAGGTTGCGAAATGGGGGCAATCCGGCACAAGCTCGCCCCTGCCCACGCGCCAGCGGGATATCTGGAGCGACGGAGGGGCTTTGAGGCAGCACAAGAATGGTATCTACGTACCAAGCGGTAAGGTTATGTGGCCCTTCCGAATTGTTCGACCAAGACGGGCGGTGAGGCAACACAGACCGGACCCCAGCTCATCACATGGAACAGGTCGATGCTCGTATCCGTCGTCGTATGTTTCCTTCACTTCGGTGCACCTCGGTCGCAGAGAAGCTGTCGAGAGCTATCGGTGGCAGCGGCAGGGAGTGGAAGGCTGCGGGCGATCTGCTTCGGGCTGTCGTACCTCGATATTTCTGGACGGTGAGGTCGTCGTGCCTCTAGTCGCAGGCGCGGGCGCGGTGTGAGGGGTGGTGGAGAAGGAGAAAGTTGAAGAGAAGGGACGGGAGAGACTTGGGTCGGCTGGGACGGTAGCACGGGAAGTGTGCTCTCGCAGACAGACGCCGCCCTGTAGGCGCAGACAAGGGGGTGCGTGTATGGCGCTGTGTGGTGGGGAGGGGGGCAGGTTGTATGGGGGCGGCAAGAGGAGTTACCCGCCTCGCCCCTCGAGCGCGGGAGTTGCAAGCAACGGAGGGACGTCAACTCGGCGCTTGTCGTGCAGGAAGGCCGCGTGCGTTGGCTCCAGCTCCTCTCTGCTTTACTGCACACAGGAGTCACCCCTTTCGTCACGAAGCAGGAAAAAGAGCAGAAGAGTACGGAATAGGGGACGCAAGAGAAGGAGAGAGAAGCATCAGCTTGCAGGCTCGCGCGGGTGTGTACCAGCAAATAAGTCTGCCCAAGTCCCAGAGCGCTTAACACTGGCAAGGCGACGCTGTCACTGGACGGGCGCAGGTAAGGCCATTTGTAAAATTAGAGGTCCCCGGTCTGCGTGGTCACTGGTGCCCTCCGGCCTGCTGCGATATGCGGTAAGTCCAATCTGGACCTGTTGCCTGTCCTGCGCGCAAGAGCGGTGCGAATCTGGCAGCGGATGCGGGCCGGCTCATCTGTTGCGCTGCTCGTCCTGGCCAAGCAGGCGAGGAAGGCTGCGTGAAAACAAGAGCGATGGCAAGATGTGCATTGACTAGCAGGCGGCACTAGTCCATGGGGTCAAGGATGCGGGTCTCGGGGCCTGTCGAGTGGGAGAGCCACCAAATGCGCCAGATGCTTGGGAGCTCTAGGTGTCTCCGCAGAGCCTTCGCAGTGCTGGTTGGCTTGCAATGCCAGACGTACATGGTACATTCAATATTTGCCATAATTAGCCCGCGGCCCTGCTGATGCGTGCCGGCGAGTCGTTGCGATGGTGACCTGCGGGAACAGGGCGGCCGGAGGGATCGCGACAGGCATAACATCTCGGCGAGCGGAGCATTTTGGCCTGTCTCGCCTTGACTCGATGGGGCCCTGGGAGGACTCCCAGGGCGATCCAGGGCTCGTGAACCTTTGGGAGGTGCTGGTCTCCGCGGCGGTCAGCGTCACGAGGCGACGGCGGGAGGCGAACCTGGTCGCTGGGGCGGGCGGCCCTTTGGGCAGAGGCATGCCGGCAGAGAAGACAGTACTGCTCCCAGAAGGCCGGCGCTGTGCGAATTGCAGAATTCGGAGTCGGTCAGACGACGGTGCTGCGTCGTACAGGCTGCGTAGCGAGTGCACGGCGCGGAGGATGTGCGTAGCACCTTGCTGTCTGGAGTAGGTAGGTAGTATACGCAGTGCCGTCTCGGTCGGCGGTATGGATGGGCAGAGCAGCACTGACAGATGGGTTACAGATCGCACCCTGTCAATCCTGCTCGGTCCCTGTACGCGGTCAGCAGCGGTTCCTGGGTGTTGGTTGCATACACAGCACTGCAGTAGTGTCTGCGCAGAACATCGCCGCCATCGACTTTTTCTGGTTGCAGTGATCTGCGAGAATGCAACCTGGGACCAGCGAACCAGCAACCCGTGCTCCGTGCTCGACCAGCCATGGGAGAGAACGGCCAATGTGCTTGGCATCGTGCTGCTGCGGCCGAGCCAATGCTACAAATTGCATGGCAGACACCGCCATGGCCCGCATCGTCGGTGACTCCATCGTGTTCGGCACGATGCTTCGAATTCCAACGTCGAATTTCGTCGCCGCTCTGTCTGGAAACCCGCGTGGATGACATTGGTAGCGAGTAACGTCTCGACTGGCCAAGACGTGCGCGTGGTTGGGCAGCGGCCGAGTGGAGAAACTGGCAGGCTGTGGGGACCAAACGTCCAAGGGTTCGCACGGCTAAGCGCCCACTGACGATGGGCAAGGGGTTATCCCTGCCCTGCAGCACCAATCACGGCTGCTATCACCCTCCCGACATGGGTTTTTATCGCCCATCCCGCCCGCGATCTCTCGACGGCCAGTTGCGTTATTATCCTATTGTTCGCCGTCTCGCAACCAGTCAAAGGAACCCGTCAACCAGCAAGTCGAGCAGTCAACCTCTCCCGCTCTGCGAACAATGGGCCAATGGGCCAATGGGCCAATGGGCTGACGAGCCACTTGGGCCGCGCTGGGTCGAAGTACTCGATACTAAGCCACCGAACCCCAGCTTCCTGGTTTGGTTGCGCTGGAGACCGCCTTGCGCTCGTACCGGGAACCCCAACCCGCTTGCAACTTGCAATCGCGAGCGCCACCACCCCGGCGACATGAGGACATTGGCGGCTATGATAAAGGGGGATATCTGATTATCTGACAAGTTTTTCCTCACTTCGAATTGATCCCGGTCGTTGCCGTCCAGTGTTGCCGTCGATCCTGCCCCGGCTGTTGAAGGGCGATGACAATGCGGGCTGCCGGTTGACGGCAGCAGCAGTTGCGATGCCGCGAATCTGATAATCTGCGATCCCCCAGCGCTGCTGCTGCTTCTTCTGCTCATCGATCTCCAATGCCTACGGCAACCAGGGCGGCCCCAGACGCGGACTCACCCGCGCCCGCAGCTTGTTTAGTACCTTGCTGTTGGCGGCGTTGGCGGCGTTGGCGGCGGAGGGCCCGGAGAACCTCAAAGGCTAATCTTCGCTTCATCCTTTTGGCCAGGAGCCCCAGGAACCGCCCCTGAAGGGCGTTCATGCGATGGCCGATGGGGGAGGCACAGATGTTGGAGATCGGTTGGGCAAACATTGAAGTCCAGGAACCAGCTCATCCTGAACAACCGGCCCCCCACAGCCAAAAAGGCCCTTCCAGGTTGGAGCTTGCAGTTCGGAGCTGTTGCTTGGCCGGGAGCTCTGGTTCTCGAGCTCCCGGGCTTACACACCCCACCACCACTTCGGCACGGGGACGCACACTATAACTGAGGGTCTTCAGATTGCCAATGCATGCTCCACGCCAGAGGACCCCTTTCGAGTGGCAAGACGTAAATTGATCGGCTTGCTTCAGAGCAGGCACGATAGGTTCCAATGCAGGACCCGAGTGTTCCGAATCCCATTCACTGACAGATAGCGGCTCACATCGGGTAAGAAGTTATCGTGTCCAGGATAACGGTTTTGCAGTCGCCAGCTCCGATTCGCCTCTCCGGATGTTTAGGTTTGCGTGATCTCCCCCAGCCCAGCTGCTGCGCGTACGACGTACCAGTAGGTCGACTTGGCCATTGGCCGCGTTGCTTCTATCTCGACCGCTGGTTGCCGCTTAAGCCGCCGGATCGTTTAAATCGGCAAACCACAATCTTACCGCACGTCCATGCACACGCATCGCCTCGATCGACGCAACTGTTGAAAGGTCGGGGACGAAGTTGGATCTGCAAGGGTCAGGGAGAGGGCAGCAAGGGGGTCCAGGTCCCCAACCCACACAGCACACACCCAGCAAGGCATCTGATTATGGACATCTGATTATGGACGGCCGTATCCAATTCCCTCCATCAATCTGCTGCCGCATCTGATGCCATGCAACACGGTGATGAGAGGACGTCCCAGTCGTTCGAAGTCAGACCCAGTCTCAAGTGCCCCGCGGCCGAGCTGTGGCCGCCTGCCCGCGGGCTGCAGGACCACCACGCTTTTGATGGGCCGGCAGGTCGCGTTAGACAGACCCTCAGCGAATGCAGTTGAGTGGCTGCCCTACCTCCGCGCGCTCCGTACCTGACATCGATGGCCAGCGTGCATGTCGTCCCACCCGCAACCACTATAACTCACATCACTAACGTTGGACAGCGTCGTTATTAGCCAGACAGACAACACCGAGCACCGCCAGTACGAGGACGTGCACCCGTAGTAGCTTCTGCGCAGCGTGGGGTTTTGGATTTCGATGCTGAGCAACGGTTCCACGCCACCCACACGAGAGCACTCAACTCGATGCTCTCATCGGGGAAGCACTGTGTTTCAAGCGTTATTGGGCTTGCTGACAACATCTCACACTCACACACAAGCTTCAGATGCCATGCCACGCCATGCCACGCCCGGAAAGGCTCCGCGCGGGGCTAGCCAAGCAACAAAAAAGAGCCATATGTACGGTCCGTAGATCGCTCCGTATTTCATCACAGGGTGTTCCAGCCCTTTTCCGAACCCTGCAAATCGCTAGACTCGGCATAAACAGGACAAAGACCATAAAAATGCGCGGCGAGCAGTCACATCAGAGCCGTTGTTAAAGGCCTCTCTCTTTTCACCGTTCAATCTCCAATCTCAGATTGATAGACTAGGATCGCAGCCCCACGCAGCGTCTGAGCGCGACCGAGCTCCGGGCCTCCTTCACGAGAGAGGGAAAAAAAAGGCGGGGGAGTGGCAGGAAGGGTAAGTCGTCCCATGTCGGCGACAGGGGTCGTGCCGGGTTCAACTTTTCTTCTTTCACGATGACGAGCGGGCATCCTTGTCCTTTCCCCGAGGGGGGACTGGCGGGCTGCTCTCCCACCTCCAAGTCCGATTGTGTTCTGCTTGAACAAGTGTGAAGCCGTGGGGTGCGCCATGGCCGTAGGGTACACTGCGAGTAACGCGCCTTTGTCCGAGTCGCAGCAAGGCATTGATCACGACATTGTTATCGCGACATTGTGTCGCAACGAAAAGAAATGCTTGCAATAGAGAGACACGGAACTTTCGACTTCAGGCCTCGTTGAACTGATAATCAGTACGATCATCAGCAGATAATCAATCTCCCCCGGAACGCCTTCTCGTCCTCGCATTGTGCAGCGGGCATTTCGCTCGCTCGCTCGCTTCACCCCGTCCCATCACAATCACGTTGCGGCTGCATCTGTCTGCAGCTGTCTCTACGAACAGAAGTGGGAGTGGCACTGATATGGCCCACCGTGTTAGGGAAGGATAGCAGTTCCTATGCTATATATATCTGGCATTGCGGGCTTAGGACCAAACAACGTTGACCGTGGTGGTCTCAAAGGGGAAAGTATCCACTTTGTGGATGTAAGAGGTCGCTGCGAGGATCGAGGGTTGATGTGACGAGTTCGTCACCAGCACGCCACGCCCAGGCCGGCTTGTTGAGGCCAGGGACCATCAACAAAGACAAGCTCGGCACTGAGCACTCTCGGACGAAGGAAGCGGATATCAGCCACTCCGAGCGCTATTCTCCGTCGGCCCTGTTTAACGACTCCCAAGCAGCAGGAAATAGCGGGGATGGAGCAGCTAACGTTGGCTATTTGCAGCTAACGTTGGCTATTTGCAGCTGTCTCTCTTGACTCTTGCACGGATATGGATTGGCACACGGATGTTGGGGTTCCATCCGGCCAGCCCTCTTCACCGCCGCGTCCGTGCTCAGCACTCTTTTCGAACCACCGACGTTCGACAACGACACCACAGATGGAATAATGACGGGTTGGACTCTGCATGTTGCAGCAGCGAACCGTTGCCACGGGTTGCACGAAGACAAGACCTCTGCGAGCGCCCAACTCCGAGACAAGCCCACGAGGGGTTACAGAATTCCTCACCTATCAGCAGAACCATGCCGCGGGCCTTCCAATCGTCAACTCGGTTGCCTGTCCCGCTGTGTGTGACAAGGCTCAGTTCGTCCTGGAGGAACCCACAAGAACCCCCGGTCGGGCTCTCAACTTGGTTCGGGATGCGCAGACGAAAGCATGAAGTGGGCTGCGAGATGCTCAGCTCTCCATCCAGGCTGCCCAATTTACACCGTCTGTTGCGGCGGTCTCCATTATTGTACGGATCCGTACGCGCCATAGATGCGACATCGCTGGTTGCCTGCGGCACAGTATGAAAGACCCAAGGTTCGCAGTTCCAGTATGTCGGAATCAACGGGGCTGTACTGTGCAGGTAAGTAGGTAGGTCGCAGTTATCTTCTTTTGGTCTTTCAGTCTGCAAAAGTTCAATCCTTGTCGGGTGGTTTGTCACTATCACACCCGCCCCCCTCCATCTCTTCACTCGATCTCATTCCTTCGCCTCGGCAACCCCCCTTTTTGTCCTGTTTTCACTGCGTGTGCCCATGCGGTTCAAGCGCCAAGGCTCGCGGCGCCCTGAGCTCACCCAGCCTGCCCCGATCACGGCCGACCGCTACGCCAGTTAGCCTCGCTCACCTGGCCTGGCCGCTCTTCGGACGGGGCTGACTTGGGAAGGGCTACATTGCGCGCTTCGAGAGATTAGGGAGGCATGACTTTCGGCTTCGAGAGCTTCACCTTTGTCTAAGGGGCTGCTTACCTACCCTCCTTTTCTTCCGTACCCTGCCCCTGTTCGGGCAGGGTCTTTGAGGGTCTTCAAAGCGTGCTTGCGTAACAGCGCAAGAAATAGATGGAAAGCGTGGAAGCCCGCAAAATAACGTGGAGATGAGACAGCGGGTGATAGCCCCTCCATGGTCCCGAGATGGATTGGGGTGGAGGGATAGGGGTTTGAGATCCGGGTATCAGGTATCAGGGATCGCCCTTGATGCCCGTCCGTCTGTCTGAATACCTGTATGGTTTCCTGTCTTGCTGCCGGCGCCGGTGCGGGTGTCCGTGTTCGGCAGCATGCCGTGCCCCATCCATCGCCGAGACCCACTCGGGGGAGCCGCTGCGGCTACGGCTACGGCCGTTGCGGTGGGGCCGGGATGCCGGGGCGTTGCCGATCGGTTACGCGGGGTCTAGTACCTACCTACCTTATCTACCTTACCTACCTAGTTGATGAGGTTGGTTGTCCATGAGTTGTCTTTTACAGCAGCGCTCTTTCCCGTGTCTCGAGAACTCGAACGGGTATTGAGGGCAGAGCGGTTTCGTGATTATCTAGGCCTCACTGCAGGAGATTTGGCCTCGTTTCTTCAGGGTCCGACCTCTCTGTCAAGAGGTGGCGGTTAGCGTAAATTCCGTGTCCAGTCCTCCATGTGGTATATCGTCTCGTGGTGATTCAGTGATTGCAGTTCCTCGCCGAGTTTGGGGCTGTCACCGCACTCTTCTCCTTAGGATCTTGCGTCTTCAGGGAAACCTTGTCACTCTGGTCTCTTTTCGTGCCACGTCGATTGTCTCTTTCCACTGTGGGTTTGGTCCGTGAACAGACGGGGTTTTCTGTATTCTTGAGTCGGGACTGGATTGAAAGGACTACGGTATCTATTCCTCGGCAGTAATAACTACACAGGGAATAGGGCGGGACGGAAGAGGTACTTCGATTTAGCATTGATACTCCGGGTTGCTTTCTCCGAGGTCGCCCATTTCAGTTCAAATTCCATACATCCCTTACTTTCGCCTCAGTTACGCGTCTACGGGTAAGCCATCGTTCAGGTATGTAAGGTGTGCATGTACAAACTGAAGAGGCGAGGACTTTTGCCAGGGAGCCCTGGTATGCATGGATGTGCAACAGTATCCAGCCCTCGGCTTCCGGCAACACTGTGAGGTCCCAGGACGAAAGGCCATCCCGAAAGGAACCCATACGAACAAGGACTTTTGAACCAGACCAGACGCGCGAGATTAGCATATTGTACGTACGCAGTAGAGGGAAGCCGTACATATGCCAAGTTCTGTGGCGAACAGGATAGGCGCCAGGAGAGAGAGCTATTGAAACTATTTATCTGAAACTACTAGCGATGTCAATAGTCTCAATCAAGATCATGGCCAACCCACCAGTTAGAAACCCCGTGCTCGTCTCCCATGAGAGTGCCCCTGCGCGTGCTAGTAGCTTTGTTGTTGTTGTAGTCATATCGCTCCCAATCTAGCAGCCACCTGGAACCGTGGGATTGACCCAACTCGGGCTTGAAGCATCTGCTACTTGTTTGTACCAACATCTTTCTAAATGCCACTCAAGACCTCAAGTCTCATCATCCTGGCTAGGACAGGTCAGGCGTGTAGCTGAAGGTGTAAACCCCCCCACAAGCCGTTCTAAAACAATAAAACAACAGAGGATGCATCCCAACCTCCGTACCCCTTTCGATGCCTTCATCCTAGCCCAGAAACCTGACAGTCAAAGTTCATCGACAGCATTTGTTATGCGACTGTAGCCCAGAATTGTAAACAGATCTACATACCTTGTCTAGCTGCTAATCATGGACAGGGTAATAATTGATCATAACCAACTCTCTGCTGTCAGTAAGTAAAACAGTGTTATCGTGTCCCAACAAGGTTATGACAACAAAGACAACACAACTCAGTTCAGCTCAACCATCCAACCCCGCAACATCCATACCAAAGACATAGAACATGCGGAGATATTTTACTTATCTATCCCAATCGTAATGTGACGTGTATATGAATCTGTCCGTTTCCAATTAACAAAACAGAAACTGTGCCCGCTCCGATATCTCATCACCAGACATAATTCTGTTG
>Ga0247760_1000491_pt1 | contig 42975 bp, 18 predicted proteins | sample UWRJL171409R4_FD_179936 | JGI IMG/M metagenome (GOLD analysis project Ga0247760, IMG submission 179936) | Plant litter microbial communities from Arlington Agricultural Research Station in Wisconsin, United States - UWRJ-L171-409R-4 | ecosystem: Environmental > Terrestrial > Plant litter >...
TAATTTTTTTTTTATCTCTTTAAATAGATGTATTGGCCTCTGGACAGGTTTCTGTCGCTTTGTTCGCTGCACTTATTTAAATAAGCTTAATACCCTACGCTAAAATTGCCAGGAGCGAAAGTGAGGAATGGAGCGCCCTGTAGCGTAGCGAAGGGCTGTCGCGGAATGACGAACGAAGCGACGCCAGCAATTTTAATTAAAATAACGTAGCTGAAAAACACGTTATTAATATATAAGCCGAAGTAAAAAGAATTCTAGCAGTTCTGCTAGCGGAAATAATATTAAAATAGTAAGATGGTAATAAAGGATAAACTCCTTCTTTTCCTTATTAAGGAGGTTATAAATTAGCCGTTACAGTTATAAAATTAGAAGGTTAACAGTAATATACTGCTTTTAAAGACTTAACTTACTTAACAGTCAGTTTAAACCTACATTACTACTATTATTAACCTTTACTAATCGTAATAAACCCTTAATATAAATACATACCTTTTACCTTAAGAAAATAACGCCTAGGAGTATATTAAATCTCTTTAATACCGTAATATAAAGTAGTAGAAAGTTATCTATATTAATAAGGGTTAAGATGCTATTTTTAACAGTTATTTAAAAGATAACCTTAAGTAGGTTATTAAGGAGTTATAAAGCTATACTAACTAATTAGCTAAATATTACTTTTAAACTTTAGCTAATATACTTCTTAATTATTATATACTTACCTGCAGCAGTAACTACTAAAACCTTAAGATCTTAAACCTCTTTACATTTAAATTTACTAATAAAAGGCTTACTTAGTATATACTACTTATCACTATTACGTAAGTTAAAAAGTAAAACTAATATAACTACTTAGAAACTATTAACGCCTTTTAAAGCTAAAACTTACTTATTTACATTCTTAACATAGTAACTTTCTACCTCTTATATTAATAAAACCTTACCGATAAGCTATTTCTTTACTTTAAACGCTAAACGTAATAATATAATATTTAACTATTAAAAAGCACTAAAGCTAACCTTACCTTTATATTAACGTATAATAGTTAGTAAAATTAAGTTATTAAAGTGTTTATATACGTTAGTATCTAGTTAAATAAAAAGACTTACGTTAGTTAAAGCTTTAAAGTAAAAACGGTAAAGTTAAAAGAGGTAAGTAAAGTGCAGATTTACTATACTAGTTAATAAAATTAAAAGTAAATAGTTAATTATTACTTAAATTCACTACCCTGGAAGTTTATACAGATTATAACTAATTATTTAATGTAGATAAGGAAGTTTAAGATATGTTAAAGCTAAACGTTATCTTTAAACTCGCTATTAACGTTAATCTAACTAAAGTTAAATTAGTAAGTAAATAAGTTTAGCTTTAACTTAAAGTAAATAAACGACCTTATAGTAACTAGCTTTATAAATTTATTATTCTACCTTTAAAAGGTAATTTTAAAAGACTTAATATTATTAATACACTAGTTTTTAAAATCCATTATATAAAATTATCCAGTATTCTAATATAAAGACTACTAACCGTATACGTATTATGTAACAGTAATAATAAAAGAAAGTAAATAGTTAAACCAATTAACTATTTTAATATAAGTTTTACTAATCCTTACTAATTATCTAAAAACAGCTAAAGCTTAAAATAAGGTAAAGATATCAGAACTTTTAATAACCTTAATAATTAAGGTTTATATAACAGTAGAACGGTTAGCCGGAACCTATTAATCTTCTTTACGTAACCTTTTTACCGAAAGCGTTTTCCAGCTATAACCACTATTAGCACTAATATTAACATCAGCTTTAATATTAATAATAATATTAGCTCTAACTCTAGCGTTAGCACTAATATTACTATTAAAAAGCTAATTAAGCTACTCCGGCCAGTTAAACCTAAAGCTAAAGATTATAAGGCTGTTAAAACACTATATAAGCCAAGCCGTTAAAACCGTAAATAACCTTTAACGTAAATAGATTACTAACTTACAGAGTAACCTTTTAATTACAGCTTTAAATAATTAGTAAGGGAGCTAATAACGTGCCAGCTGTTAAGCTAAAGTTTAATAATATTCTTTACAGCTGGAAGTTATCTAAGAGATTTAACAAGTTATTAACTTACAGCGGTTAAGCGAGGAATCGGTAATATTCTTTATTACAGCTAAATAACAGCAATCTAACTATTCTCTAGATTTATATTACAAACAGCTCCACGTTAACAGGAAGATAAGGGAGGCTAACGCCAGTGATAAGAAGGGTGGCCGGCCAGTGTAATAACAGCACAGCGCCGGCAGTAATAAGCCTTCTGTAAATAGATTTAGTAATTAAACCGTTATTATAATACAGTTTAGGCCTGAAAACGCTGTTTACTGCGTAGATTGCGCGTAATTACACGCAATTGCTTGTGTTTAGGGGCTTAGGGGCTAAAAAATCGTATATATAACCTTAACCCTACGCAGACGTAGACATCCTTGGGATATTTCCGGTCGCTGAGGGCACGGCCCCTTTTTGGCTGTGAGGTGGCGCTCAGCGGCTGAATCAGCCACCAATTGGCCGCCGTAGATATACTCTTGATGTTCCCGCGCGGCGGTATCTCACCCCAGCCGGAACTAACCGCATAGCAATCCCATCATGCACACATTCCTATTGGCTAGGTATCTCTCGCGCACAGTTTCTTGTCAGCCCTCCTCCGATCCTATCAGCAGCGCAGAACCATGCCCTTTGTAATGCTTAGCAGCCCTCTGCAGGAGGGACCTCAAGACGCTGCACGGGTGTCGTCTTCGATCCCACAAGAGAAGCCGCGCGGGAGATCCTGATCTTAATTACTGGAGCTATTGCCCGATGAAACATTCACACCGCTTCGGGCCACAAGTGGTACCCACTCGGAGCGATGTAAGACGGGAAGGATTCTGAGGGGACCTCGCTCGCACCAACGCGGGTGACAAGTGCGACAGAATGCTACCCTGGGACTGTAGAGCCATCCGTCGACCGGACAGTAGCCTAGTCGGAGAGGCGCACCAGATCTGCAGTGTAGGATTGCGACTTTGGACTTGGCAATCTAGAACGTTCTTCAGCCCGAAGGGAGAACCCGGCGTATCTTGGGAAGAACCAAGTGACTAGTCCTGAAAGGAAATCATACAGTTGTCACTCTCATATGGTGCTCGGACTTCCTTTCTTAAAGGTATCACAGCTGAAAACACAAAACAGTTTTAATAACAAAAAAATCGGGCTGTGGAGATTCCCAAAAAGGGATCGGACACGAGACCCACATTGAGAAATGTGAGCAAAAAAACATACAACACCATGGATTCGCTGGTCGTCACCGACCCAACTACTAGTCTGGCCCTCACTGGCTTGTCTATGGGAGAGCGGACGGGATCCCGAATTTTCCAGTGGGTATGGCCGTATGTGACAGTCAGGCCCCCGTTTCCTGATGATCAGTGCCAGGCAAAGCCAGCGGAAAGTTGGGACTCAACACATCGAACTGCGTGAAGTAGGAAAATAGCTTCTGGACATACCTGGTGATGTCCAGTCAGGGGTGTAGCATGCGGTACGACCGAACCAACAAACTGCTGGTTTCACCGCATGAAATTTGCCACATGACCTCGAGGTTGCCACCTGATGCCCGGGAAGGGTTGCCATTCGTACAGGGTCTTGAGATACTTGCACCCGGTACCTACCCGAATGTCTCGGGTAGGGGAACCATTCCTCTTTGCAGGGAGGCCGAAGCTGGGAAATTTATATTCAAGGTACCCGAGAAGGTGGCCGCATTCCAGTCCTCCAATCGACAATAAGCGGCGAAGAGATAAAAGGCACCGTGGGCATCCAGATCAGACATGTTGGAGGCTGTACCCAGCCCATTTTCGGCACGACGAGTCTCTCTTGTCCTGATTGGTTTTCACATGGAGGTGTGTGAGGCGGCCCAATGTTGCGACTCTTCCGGGTCGGGTTTCGCGTGGGAGAGTCCACGGAGCAGACGCGGGCGCCACCCGCTGTGTTTGGGTTCCATCAACGGACACTCTGCATGATAGAATCTCGCCTGGGCCGTGGGTACCTAAAGCACTTGCCCTCTTATTGGACAAGCTGGAAACCGACATCCATTTTAGTCTGTGAACCCGTCCCGATATTCCGGATAATGCGTGTGAGAGGGGCATCGTGGCAACCGGGCGGTTTCCGATCATACCATGCGTGGGTAAGGTAGCTAGCACAAGCTCATGTACCCCGCGTTTGGGCATCAACTTGGTGGAGCCCCGAACTACCGAGATCGAAAACAGAGTGTCCAGAGTCTATTTTAACATCAGGTGTTGTTCCTGGTTTTATAGGTTATGTACTCCCAATTCACCATGCTTTCTTCCAGGGTTTCCCATCAAAGTGGCGAGTTTTGAAACCAGTGAGGCACCGCGTGTAAGTTGGCAGCATTCGATTGACATATGAAGACAAGCACATTGACCTCAAAAGTGCCTCGGGCTCAACGGAAAATTCAGTGCGTCGGAGTTCTGTGGCCAGGATTATTCGATCTGCGATGCCGGTCCCTGCCTTGCAGCCTGACACGTCTTTCTGCATCACCGATGCGCGGTATTCGGCGCGGCGAGGCGGAATTTAGGGGCTCCCAACATGAGCCTTGGAAACTTGATTGGACGAAAGTCCTTTGAGCCCTTCGAGCGGTCACCCCACTCTAGAAGCTTGAGGTCAACTTTAAAGTGCTCACAGCCCCCTAGACGGTGAGCACCATCAGTCTTTCGATTTTCTCATTGCTATCAGTGTCAGCGTCAATTTTCCAGCCCTCTCCCCGAACCGAATCTCTCGTCAATAGTTTCGAGCTCGCTTTATACAATCATGGTACGAGTCAAGGGTGTCTCCAGCCATTATTAACACGGTAGAAACTAACTGCAAGTTATAGGAAGTAGTCTCCTCAGCCGCCTGCGTGGCTCAGCTCATCGGTCAAACAGCCAGCCTTATCCAACAAATAATGGAAGCTAAAGGGGCAGTTAGGGAATACCCGAAGGTCATGAAAGACAATGAAGGACTCCTTGAGGATCTCGGCCAGACTCTGGAGCTCATCAGGGGTCAACGACAACTCCAAACGGACGAAATCTTGAGCCAAATATCGAAACTGGGCAAAGTCTCCCAGGAATTAGACAGTTTCTTACAGCGACTGGGCCGGGTACGGAGGAGGAGCATAGCAAGGCAATATCTCCGTGCTTTCAAGAGCAGTCGGCAAGACGACAGGGAACTCACAGGGATACTCAACCGCATGGATAGGGTGAAGCTGGACCTGATAGCACGAATCGATATCATCCACGTGGGCATGACGGCGAGATTCCAGGAGGGGGTTCTCCAGGCAGCATTCGCAGCGGCACGACCAGTGGAAGACAAGATGTCTAGCTTCGTTCAGGCCAGCCAGCCAAAGAGGCAGGTGATAAGTTCCCGAACCTTTGACAGGGCAATGGTGATTTACGGGGATGTTGGTGTTCTCTCGCCGCCAGTACAGCAAGTCTCGAGCGAGTATCGCGACTGCCAGGCATGGGATGACAGCACGCAAGTGTTTGGTGGGATGGGCTCGGAACCTTTTGAACAATTGCTTGCACAGCGAAGAAAAAATGCAACTCCTTGGGACAGGGAATCACGAAGGGGAGCAAGTGCAAGGTACGATATCAAGGGCAGCACAATGATGGAACATGGGTAGTCCGGGGATCGGCGCATGAAATACCACCACGATATCAAAGGTGGATGTTAGTCAAAGTTACCACTCTCCAACGGAAGCAAGAATAGGGGTCAGTCAGGGGTGGCAAATGTGGGTGTATTTGTTGCCCAGGCAACTCAACCTTATTTCAGCCTGAGCTTTGGCGGACGCGTTTCAAGGGTTCCTTCTGCAAGGGTGCGCAGGCTTGGGGTGATTCGATTTCTCATTCTCCCGGGAACATCCGCTCATACCTGGCCCATGGGAAGCCGGAATGTACCGATGGTTTTGGGGCGCGAGCTGCACGGGAGAGAAAGTGGGCGAGAGCGTGGGTCTTCAGCAAAGCAACTCGAAGGAGATCGAAAGTACCAAAGATAGAGTGGGAATATAAATAAATGAAGTTTCCGCAGTCTGTTTTATCCATTCTATTTCAATCTAGCACACATTCATTCCCGGTTGTCACATGCTAGCCTGGTCTCCCTGCCCCTAATATTTGCCAGCAGGGCGGCCGATTAGGGTCTGCGGACTCGTGCTTCGCGTAACCCTGCCACCCTCCGTTCAAACAGACACACCCCTAAGTTTGGGTGAACCCACCATGCATGCCAAACACCCGCCCTTATTGGAGGTCGTCGGGAGACTCTTGCGCGTCATGGAAAACCTCTTCTTCATCGGTTTTGGGGTGAAACTCCCGCATAGAGTAGCCGATCACGTCTCCCAGAAATACCATGGCGTTGTCTTTAGTATCGATGCCCTCGACGTACAGGTCCGCGCCGTCCCGTACGTGATTAGGTGACTCGGTTCTAGAGAGAGTCGCGCCGAATATCCTTGCATTGCCTCCGATCTTCAGCGCCTTGAACTCCCTACGCATCCGGCCAGTAGGGTTCGAAACGGGATTGACCGCCGCTGTCGGACTCTGTGCTGCATCTTGTGGGGGTGGGGTGCTGCAGCCTGACGAGTACAGCGCGGGCACGAGTGCAGCTGCCAGACGGTGCTTGTTAGCCAACCCCGGTCACCAAGCCCACTGGGGAGGGGTTATCTGAATGCAGCACATACATTGCGATATCTGAACCTCTCCGCGCCAAATAGGTGTGCTGGGCCTGCCGAAGGCTGGGTGCTGCTGAGGCCGTGTGGTCGGGGTCCAAGCTCTGGGAGCGGGTGTGGTGTGGATGGCTGGGATACCCTCCTCACATTCATCGTCGGGGTATGGGCATCGTGTTGCCCGTGCCGGGTTGTGGGCGTTCTTCTGCGGGGTAGGCATTTGTGTGGCTGTCGGCTGGGCGAAGTTGGTGGTTTTAATGCTGGCTGCGATTGCGCCTCGGCACAAAACTCTCCCTGCGGATGAATTTGAGTTGAAGACGGATCGCCAAAACCACGACGGCGCAGCATTGAACGGTGTCGTTTTATATCAGGGTAGGCAAGCGGAAAGGGGAGCAAGGTACCTTCTTCTCAACGATGCCCACTGCAGCCCAACCGGCTGGTAAAGACAATCATGTCGACACAACGGAGATTCCTGGCATCCCGAGAGGTACCTTCCCCGCGAGCCGCGAGGCTCGAAAAAAGAAGGCAAAAATTGACATTCACTGGCAACACACCCATGCAGCCCCTCTGCGAGGCCACGTTGGCCTGCCTTGTTGGCGAACCAAATTTAAGGCGAAATCAATCGGCCGCATAGGTGGGACCTTACTCGCTGAGTTCCAAGGTTGCCTTTTTTCACCATCTTGGCCCGGCGGGAATTTCGGCGTACTCGGGACGGCGTTCGAGCAACCCTGCATGAGCACCATCTGAAGCAGGTGTCTGCTGCCGGAGGGCAAAAGAAACCCCTCCACGGCGAGAACCCACCCACAAGCCATGCAGCCAACGCCTCTGCCTGATCCCCGGGCATCCACCCCTGTGACCCCAGTCCGAGCCATATATTCTTCCGCTCCCAACATGGAACCGGAGGCAAAACCAGTGACCAATTGTCCGTCTCAACCTTTACAACTGCGCATTTCTCACCGCTGCCCCCGAGACCGATCATTTATTCGGGTTATGATTCGTCAACGTGCCGAACCTCACACCTAGGTAGCGCTTACCTAAACTGGGGTTCCTCTCGCCCAGGAAAGTCTGAACGTTCGACTGGCCGCTTCGGCAGCGCCCGGTGCCTGCCATGGCCAACTCCAGGCCGTCGAACGCACCCAATGGTCCCGCCTACGACCAGAGAGACCAAGGTCGCCGAGACACCTATCACATATCCGGGAACACCGCCCGGGGTCGAGCGCGTGTCTATCATCGTGATGCGAATATGCAGCGGTACGTTGATGGCAGAAGCTCCGGTCTTGAACACGAGGGGTCGGCATGCAGTTCTAATCCGATCGCAGCGTCAACAACACCATGAACAACTTCTACCAATACCCACCAAGAGACACGTGGCCACCCGTGAACCAATTCCGCTACGCAATCGTCCTTCCGATCTCTCTCCCTCTTGTCTATTACGACGAGGACGGCCCGGTCGGAGATCTCCGCGCTCGTGCAAGCCAACAGTACGGGCTGCCGCAACATCACGAGTTCGGATACCAAGCCTCTGCCGCTGGTGCTGCCGTCCAGCACCCGCCATACGTTCCGAGATCCGGACAGAGAGACGTTGGGCAGACCGTAGGGCCGCATACCGGGTCTTGTGCATGCTGCACGAGAGCGGGTCACGGTTACCGGCATGCGGCCCAAGCCCCGCTTCGCAGCAGTGGGTTTCCCGACCCGCTGGCCGCGCCGATCTTTTTTGAGCCGGCGGGAAGAGAGGTTGCTAGTGATGCGCACCGCAGTGCGCCTTCAAATTACTACTATGAAGACGAAACACATGGCGATGACAGCGAGAGTTACCCGCCGGACGATGACAGCGAGAACTGGGGAATGGGCTCTGGATGAAGCGGGGGAGCGGCGTGCGACAACCACCGCTGATTCGGCCTCAACATTTGACGATCAGATCGGGGAATGCGCAAAGAGTGTGTGCTTCAACAGCGGACAAGCAACGGTAAATCGAACAGGAATTGCATTTTGCAACGGCACCGGTGAGAAAAAAAAAGGAAAAGCACGGGTCACGACGATAAAAGAGACGGAATGACTTTTTGGCGTTGCTTTGCAGGGTAGGTAGGCATTTTGCGAATGATCATGTCAGGTAGCGAGATAATACGGGCAGTTGGAGGCAGCATGAGAAAGGTGACTTGGAAATTGTTGGATGTGGCGTTACAATGGAAAGAAAGGGATTGTCTTCGGGGACATTGATGGGGAAAACAATACCCACCAGAGGCGTACTTGTAGTGGGAATTTGGGAACCTGTAACTAGCATTAGATATCTAGGTAGCCTTTATCATAAAAAGTTTCTTGTGGTAATCCGCCATCGCCCCTTTTACCAAATCTTTTGATGGGCAGTTGTCACAGTCCCAGACTCGGAGCGGATACCTTAACTTCCAGTGTCAAGGGCGGGGAAACTTGGAGGGGCCTGGAGGCCACCTGACATCATCGTCCAGGGCCCTGAGGTAAACCCCTGGCCCTTGCTCAGACAGGAAAACAAGATGGGCGGGGAATGGGGGTGGGGTGTGGGGGTTGAGCAGCGGCCCTGGAGGGGAATTTGGAAGCTCCGAGTCTCGGGATTTCTGCGTCTGCCGCGGGCCGGGCGTCTCGCGAACATCGTCTCACGCGCGACGATCTGTGAAACCCGCCAAGATCCATCGAGTTAGCGGGCCGGGTCACAGTTAGGCCAACAGTTGGGCCAACAGCATTGGTGCCCTAATTAAACAATGAGTCACCGTTGTATTTCCTTTCTCATCCAAATCCTGATTTCTCTCACTAAGTAGAGCGGTACATGGTACCGTCAGAGTCGCCTCAAGTTCGGCGGGTAGAAGCGTCAGTTAGCATTGTGGTGTGCCGCATGGAAGAAGCCGCGGAAAGGGTGTGCCGCGAACAGCTGGGCATTCAGTAGGCACACCTCAGGCTACCTTACCCATGCACGACACCGAGGGCCTGGCCCAATGGCATGCCGACTGGTGTGAAAAATCTTCGTCGAACAGGCGTTGGGCACCAGTGGCAGCTATCTATCACTCACGCAGGGCAGGGATTACCACCCATACCTCGTCGAAGAATCGAGCCATTTCCTTGAGCCCAGATGGTTTGGAGCGTTTGAAGGCCCAAAGTGCACAATTGGGCGTGCTGTTGGAATGCAGGATCTCATCATGTGCCCTCAATCATTAGCACGATGTTTCGCTCAACTGAGCGCGACATTTTCAATCCTACCAATGACATTGATATGTCTCACCGGGAAAGCCGTCATCAATCAGAACGGGTCCATAGATCTTAAACGGGAACAGAAGGTGCAGTGCAGGCCGCTCTCGCTTCGATCGCGAATGCGACTAGGTCAGTCTGATGGGGGATTCAGCCCTGTCCCTCGTGGCTTCCATTTTTGGTGTGCAACCTCCAGCTGCCGGGTGGTGATGAAGTTGCTGACTGCTCACCTGCAGGCAGTTCCATTCGGTGCAGTGGCGAAACAGACAACTGACATGTCCCGTGCACTGGGCCATCCCGCCTCAGAGTCTGTAAAACAGCGACCCTTCTGGCGGGCGGCTCGAGTACCACTCAAACCCGTGGCCGTGAAACGTCGAATCAAGCTGGGGACGTAGTCAGTGTGGCAGGAAGCTGGATGGGGTTTTCTTTTTCTTTTCGTGGGCGGATTACGTCCCTTTCGAAAGTCAGTCCCAGCTGCGCGGCAGGCGCGAAGCCTGCCGGGAAAATGTCGTCCACTTGCTTCACCGTTTTACCGACCCCGCACCATTCTGGATTTGCTAGGGAATAGAGTGTGGTGTTGCAAACCCCGCATGTTTGGAACCACCCGTAAAGCGGAATAACGTGAAGCAGGATGAGGGTGACAGGCGTGCAGAGTCCCAGAAGCGTCTTATCGAGAAAAAATACAGCAAGCGCCGGAATAACCACCCACACAGCGACTTTCGGCACTGGAGCGTCGAACTTATTGTTTAGCCGGCGAGATATCAGGAAACCGCGCAAGGGTAGAGTACGGAGGTCACTTGCGCTGAATTAAGAATTTCTTTCCGCAGACATCATGTGCCCCTATTTGCCCCTATTTGGATGGATCATGAGCCGAGCCCTCGGTCACATCTGACCCCGTACGAGTAGTAACCCAAGTCCAATGAGTTCCGTCTAAATTTTTGGAATTGATACCTAAAAGACGGGCTGGGTGGGAATATGGGGCTGGTCCTCGGAGCGATTTTGCGGCTCACATCGTCCTTGAGTGACCACAAATGAAAATGTAAGATAGAGGTAGGTATGTACTCTAGTGTGTACAGTGAGAGTGGCATGGCCCTCGAGACCGGGGTAAACAGAATAGGTATCTAGAAGAAGCTCACCTTCAACGCCTGAGCCACAGCATTACCGTAAAGACTCGATAAATCCGGTTTTCCTCTTGGTTCGTGCACACGGCAAAACCCCAACCCCCTAAGCCCTCTATTACGCTCAACCCTGCTTTACAGAGGGTTAACTACGAGCGCACAGACCAAGAGGAAAACCGGATTTATCAAGTCTTTACGGTAGCAATCAACCTCTACAACGCCGTTCCAGCATAGTGCTTGTCCCACCACAGACTAGAACATATACTGTTAGTGCTTTTGCAATTGGAATCAAACGCTCTATAAGCCCTCGGATCACAAGCGCCGCTCCCCAAGTCGAATGCGTGTCGACGACAATAACTTTTACCCCTGGTTTTATTATCATGAACTTACTAGCTTGCATTAGCAGCTGCGAGTTCCAGTCCTCAAGTAAGTTAACAAGGTTAGATATTTCGGGCATACTTAAATTGTTAATTACTATAGGAGTCCGCTTAATTACTATGGATTGTCAGACCATTAGATGGGAATTTGGCGGGACAGGACTTAAATATACGTAGGACATTCAATAGAGCAAAGTTCCTTAACGTACATGATAAGCGAGTGAGCATTCTAAGCGAGTGAGCATTTTAAGCGAGTGAGCATTCTAAGCGAGTGAGCACTTTCCCACTACCCCACTACATCTATCCTCCATTACACAACCACAACACTAGGAAATAAAAATAACTGAATTAGAAACAGATGAATCAGACAATTCTGCAACCTCCTTACACGTGCGTGCATTATGGCCAGACTTACCGCATATGCTACAGCACTGAATCTTCGCACGTGACTGTGACGACCCTGCAGGCCATCACTTGGGCCGGGGCGGCCCGACGAATCCCCCGCAGAAGGAACAGTGCAGAGAGACAGTACGTACGGTACTGTGCACTGGGCCAGGGGTGCAAAGACCCGAAGCCCCTACGACCAGTGAGGTGTTGCTCGCGGCATGCCGAGTGCTCGTTGCGCGAGCAGGAGAAACCTTGCGAGCGGAACGCTCGCGCAGTGCAGAGTGCTCGTTCTACAAGCACTTGCGACACCACGAGCAAGGTACAAAGTACCTCCTAGTTAGTTAGTATAGATAGCTATAGTTATGCCTACAACCTCTGTGAGGGACTCTAGTTCCTCACGTTAGTATTTAATTATTCATTTATGTCCTACTATTCAGACTTACCTTTGTACATTATAGTAATAACGACCTACAGTGACATTAAACCCCCGTCTAAGAGTGCTAGCTTAATAAGCCGTCTTCGGAACGCCCCCTACCTGTTAGCGTCCTGCCATACGTTCTGTCTTAACCCGCGCCAGTCCTCTTAAGGCCTGTGTCGGGTGCAGGTCGTAATAGTGACCCACCTGCACCACTACTACCTTGTCGTGTTTCCTAGGCTAACTGCTCACCTATAGCCTTCTGATCTAGTAAATCCTGTGCCTCTTATACAGTAAGTGGCCCTCTAAGCTGCATACGTATTTTTTCAGCCCTCTGTCGCTTATTAAGCGCCTTATTAGCCTTGCGTAATGCTAAGACCTCCGTACGGAGAAGAGTGACTTTGTACATTATAACTATTATACCTTTAGCTAATCGATTTACAGTAGTTAGTATTAAGGTTAAAGAGCTGCTCTAATGGTTAGAAATTCGAGTTTTAATAAACGCTAACTGTAAGGTAGCCTCTTAAGGGTTATGTGGCGTTTGGGAGACCTAAGGTAGTATAGTGGTTAGGCTTAAGTGTGACGACCCTATAAGTCGTCACTTAGGCCGGGGCGGCCCCACGAATCCCCCGCAGAAGGAACAGTGTAGGGAGACAGTACGCACGGTACTGCGTACTGGGCCAGGGGTGCAAAGACCCGAAGCCTTTACGACTAGTGAGGTGGTGCTCGCAGCATGCCAAGTGCTTGCATTATAAGCAGGAGAAACCTCGAGAGCGAAGTGCTTGCGTACTGTAGAGTGCTCGCTTTATAAGCGTTTGCAGCATTATAAGTAAGGTATAAAGTACCTTTTATTTAATTAGTATAGATAGTTATAGTTGTGGCTATAACCGTTATAAGGGACTCTAGTTCCTCACACTAGTATTTAATTATTTATTTACATCTTACTGTTTAGACTTACCTTTATATATTATAATAATAACGACTTACAGTGACATTAAACTCGTGTTTAGGAGTGTTAGCTTAGTAAACTGTCTTTAGAACAGTTACTTAGTCTTTAACGTCTTGCTATATGTTCTATCTTAACTTGTATTAGTCCTCTTAAGGCTTATATTAGGTATAGGTTATAATACGATATTAACGTTACAGTTTTAAATGCTGTTTATTAAACTCATAAATACCCTTTTCCTATCCTTACTATATTAACTCTTGTCTTACTACCTCCTCCTCCCCTTAACCTGTCCATTAGAAATAATAATTAGGTAGGTGACGATAACGTTCCGCTGCTTAACTTAAGCTTAGAAACTGGGGATAAAGATAAGCTTTCTTATATAGAGCTTATTAAAGCCTTTCGAACTTACAGAGTATTTATAGCTACGATAATTAAAAATGCGTTAATATCTTAACAGTTATTTAAGAACTTTAAGATTAGTTAGTTACTTAAGTTTACTAATAAGAGTACTGAATTATTTACTTAGCTTACTTATATAAAGTGTAACTTTTAGCTTTAGTTAATCATTATAGTAGATAAGAAGGTTCTCTATACTGTAAATTAGCTTAAGGGTAATCCTGACTTTTAGTTCTTAGCTATCGTTAAGGATTATTTGAACTTAGTCTTTATAGAACGAAGAACTATTATTACTAAAGTGTTTAATAAATATAAAGGATAAGTTAACTTTAAGGCTAAAATTACTAAAATATATAAAGTCTAGGATAAACAGAAGTAAGTTAAGGACTGCTTAAAGAAGCTAGTGTAACTGTCTTTAGTAACTATATACTTATCTACCTTTAACTATAACTAGTATCGAGTTAATTAAGATAAGTTAACTTTAAAGTTTCATTTTTATAAAAGCTTAAAAGATAACGTTAAGGATAAACTTTATGTGACGACCCTGCAGGCCGTCACTTGGGCCGGAGCGGCTCGACGAATCCCCCGCACAAGGAACAGTGCAGGAAGACAGTGTGCACGGTACTGCGCACTGGGCCAGGGGTGTAAAGACCCAAAGCCCCTATAACTAACCAGTAGCTGCTCAGTCTTGGCAAAGGTGCTCACCTACTGAGTAACCATAAGGCCCCTAAGCAGGAGGTGCTTAGTAGTAAGTTACTTAGTTCCTTACTAAGTAACGGGCCATTAAGTAAGGTATAAGGTACCTTTAACTGGTTAGTATAGATAGTTATAGTTATACCTATAACCACTGTAAGGACTCTGGTTCCTCACACTAGTATTTAATAATTCATTTATATCCTACTGTTTAAACTTACCTCTGTGTATTATAGTAATAACGACTTACAGTGACATTAAACCCCCCGTCTAAAAGTGCTAGCTTAATAAGCCGTCTTTAAAATACCCCTTACCTGTTAGTGTCTTATTATACGTTCTATCTTAACTTACACTAGTCCTCTTAAGGCCTATATTAGGTATAGGTTATAATATAATACTAACGTCTTAATTCTAAACGTTATTTATTAGATTCCTAGACACCTCCCCCCTTCCACTAATATGTTAACCTTTAAAAAAGGTAAGGAGATCAAGGAGGTGTAAACTTAGCCTTAGCTCCCTATTATTAATAAGTTAACTGTACGCTTTAAAGACTTAAACCTTAATTAGTAGGGACTGGTTAAGGAACTTAATAAAGCCTTCCCTAAAGATATTAAAAGCTATATTAATCTTATTAAAAAACTTTAAACTTAACTTAACGTTATTAAGCTAGAGAATAATAACCTTAAGGGCTTATAAAAGAAACGAGTAAAGCTTCCCCCACCCTTACGCTTTAAGGGAGACTTTATATAACTAAAATCCTAGATAACCTAGCTTTAAAGTTATATCACCTATTACGACGAGTAATTCTTTAAAGAAGAAGGAAAGGTCAGGTTTATTAAAGCCTTATTAGATGGAGTAACCGCTTACTAGTATAAACCCCACGTAAAGATAATTAATAACCTTTTTATAAATAAAGTATAAAAGGAAGCCCTTAAGACTTAGGCCCTTTTTAACAACTTTAATATTTTTATTAATTAACTCCAAACTAAGTTTAAAGAACTAAACACCCCTAGGCAGGCTAAATAACACCTTATAACCTTAAGACAGACGTCCTTAATCCTTAAGTTCTCTACACGCTTTAAACTAAAAGCAGTAAAGATTAAACTTAGTTAAAAAGCCCTAATAATGCTATTCTAAAGTGGTTTAAAGGAGCACGTCACTGGAGACCTTTATTAAAAAGACTAACCAGACTGTCTGTAAGAACTGGTCAAGATAGCCATTAAGGCCGATAACTAGTATTATAATCACTATTATTAAAAGAACTTCTAGAAGGAACAGACCCCCCACTAGTTAAGTAAACTAAAGAAGGGAAACCAGTCGACTGTAACAGGTTACCACCCTAGGCTAATGGATATTAGTATGGTAAACTGTTAGAATTAACCTAACTGTGACAAGCCTTAATAATAACAGTAGTAAAAGTAGCTTAAGGACCTATCCCAGGTTTAATGCTTTAATTATAATAAAAAAGGCTATATAGCGTGGCAGTGCCCGTTATTAAAGTAAGTCAGTTAGAAACTGGTTTTAAAAGGAGGAAAGTATATAAAGTTTAACTTTAAAGACGTTTATGTTAAGATGGTAAGTAATAAAGAAGATTACACCTAAATAGATAAGTGTAACCTGGGAGACGAGGAAGAAGATAAAGAACCTTAAGATATAATGTATCTAATCTTTAAGGGTATTTTAAAAGAGTTAATTATAAAGGTGCAGGTTATAAAAGACCGACTTTAAGGTGGAAACTTAAAACTATTAAAGGTGTAAGTTATAAAAGATTAACTTTAGGAAAAGATGTTTCAGTTAGCTATTATAGGCTTTAAAAACCTTACCTTATAAGCTTGGGAATTAAGGAAGTCTAAAAAGGACCCTGACTTAAAAATTACTAGGATGGTAAAAGGAGTTAAAGAATTAGCCCTCTAGGCCACCTAAACGGTAAAGTAAGCCTTAAAAGGTAAAAAAGTATAAGTTAAGAGAATTAAATTAGAGAAATGGATGTTCTTTTTAACAGTACCCCTTAAAACTTTTAAACACTTTAAACATATTAAGTGGATTAACACCCTTACCTCCCTGGAGGAAGGACAGCTTAGATGGCTACTTTACATTAAAGCTGGTGTGCCTTAAACTGGTACCTTAAAGGTCCCCTAGGAAGGTATAAAGTAAGTATATTAACGGAGGATCTGGGAGCTAGAGGAGAAATATTAAGAGTTAATAGACGAAATAAAGGACTTGCGGGTTAAAAGTTTTATTATAATGTTAAAAGATAAAGTAGTGGAAATTAAGTTATAACTTTATAATAAAGTTCACTTTACTAATTAGCTTAAATATTACCTTATTAAAGAAGACTGTTTTATAAAAGAATAAACTGGGTTATTATTACTTAAGTTTTAAGAAGAGGTGTGGGGAAAATAACGTATTTAAAGGTAAGTGGAAGAAGAGAAGAAAGAAGGTGCTACTTTATCTGTCCTGTACTCTATAACCACAGCACCTATAGTTAATATTAACCACCCTAGCTACAGGGATATATTATAAATTAACTACATGTATAATAACTACACTTTTAACTGATATTATAAATTTAAGGCCCTTTATAACCACTTCCCTAACGTATAAAGATAAGACTACACCGTTATAAGAGTAAAGTTAAAACCAGCTTATTACTAAATCTCTTACTCTTTAATAAAAGAACCTAATAATAAACGGAAGGTTACTGTAATTAACTAGGCCCCTGCTATATGCTGGTAAAGAGGGGTATTTAATAACTACCTGGTTATAATATACTTATTACACCTTAATGGAAAAGCTAGAGAGTGGCAGAAGTAAGAGGACTATTAATAAATCTAAAAGTAAAAAGATATTACTGTAATCCAGTTTTATAAAGTGTATTATTAACTTATTAAAGATTTTAAAAATATCGTACCGTTTAAAGTTAACTGGACGTTAAGGTATAAGAACTTAAGAAAGGTTAATTATTAAGTTTATTAAAGCTGCCTGTTTTTCTAAAAGGAATTAGGAAAAGGTTACAGGCCCTTTAAAAGGACTGGAAACCAGTAGTTTACTAGCTAGTAAAAACCCTAAGGAGAAGGAAAGGCATTTAAAGGTTAGGCTGTATAAGACCTTAAGGACAGATAATTATTATAACTTAAATATTAAAGGAGTATAAGTATTATTCTGTTAGTATTAACTTAACAGACGGAAGAGGGAGGCTGTTTAAGGTAAGAGTAGTGATTAATAGTGGAAATGCTTCTAACTTAATACACCTGTTATTAGTTAACTGAAGGAAACTCCCTAATAAAGAGTATAAAAAGGCGATTCCCATTTAAAATAAAAAGGGAGGCCTGTATTAATATAATAACAGTAAAGTCACCTATCACTCACCACTCCTAATTAAAGTAGATAGGGATAAATAATAAGTAGACTTTAACGTTACACTAATTACAGGATATAATATAATCTTAAATCTACCCTGGCTGGAAAAGTACAACCCTATAATTAACTAGAGGAGTGGTTACCTTACCTTTAGTAAGTCCCCCAGCTGTAATTACCATTTAAAAGAAGTTAGGAAGATATTAAACCGTTTTAAAGATATATAAAGCACTTAAAAACACATTAAACCCTTAAAACTAAATATAATTTAAGTCAGGTTTATTAAAATGGTTAAAAGATTAGAAGGTCTACTACACTACTTAAATAATAATTTAAAAGGTGGAAAAAAGTAAGAAGCTGACCTATAGATAAGTAAAGAAGTTAACTTATCTAAGGTACTTATAAAATACAGGAAGTTCACCCTGTTTTAAAAAAAGATACTGTAATTACCAGACTACAGATTATAAGATTATAAAATTAAGTTAAAGCTAGGAACGAAACTTTACAGCTTCCAGCCTTATTATTTAAACCCCTAACAGGTAAAAGCTTTAAGGGAGTATATTAACGAAAATTTAAAGAACGGATTTATTATAAAGTCCCAGTTACTAATAAGGTACCTAGTGCTGTTTATCTTAAGGAAGGGAGACGGTAAGTTATATATAGTTATTAATTACTAAACGTTAAATAAGGATATAATTAAGAATCGTTACTTATTACCACTTATTACAGAGATGTGAGAATAGATTATTAAGGTAAATTAGTTTTCCAGCCTTAACTTCCTTATAGGATTTAACTATATTAAAGTAAAGGAAGAGGATAAGTATAAAACGGCCTTTTAAACTCGTAATAGGTATTACTAGTACTGTGTTATACTAATAAGATTAATAAATACCTTTATGACTTTTTAAGGCTTTATTAATAATGTTCTCCACCTCTTCTTTAATAAGTTTATCTTTATATATTTAAATAACGTTTTAATCTATTTTAAAACTTTAGAAAAATATTAAAAGTATATATAATAGGTTTTAACAGCTTTTAAAAAAGCGAAGCTAATAGTAAACCTGGAAAAGAGCCATTTCCACATTTAGGAACTGAATTATTTAGGGTTTAAAGTAACCCTTAAAAAGCTCAAAATGTAACTGGAGAAGATAAAGGCAGTTAGGGACTGGCCTATTTTAAAGAATTAAAAAGAGTTATAAACCTTTATTAACTTTATAAACTTTTATTAGTGTTTTATTAGGTATTTTATAAAGATTGTAAAACTATTATATAAACTTATAGGAGAGGGTAAACTATTTAAATAGATTAATAAACAGTAAAAGGCGTTTAAGGACTTTAAATACACCTTTATTATAATATTAGTCTTAGCCCTCCCTGATTTCTTAAAGCCTTTCTAAGTCGAAATAAACTCCTTAGAGTTTATAATTAATGGAGAACTTAACTAAGTCCAGGATAATAGGAAATGCCACCCAGTTACCTTTTTATTAAAAGGAATCTATAAGCCAGCCTTATAATATCTAATTTATAATAAGGAATTAATAGTGATCATTTAATACTTTATTAAATAAGTACTATACTTAAGTGGTATAAAAGAACCAGTTTAGGTCTTTTCAGATTATAATAACCTTTAATACTTTTTAATAAAGGAACTTAATTTATAATAAGTATAATAGGCAGAATTAATAGCCCCGTTCCACTTCCAGATTTACCATGTTAAAGGAAAAGATAATAAGCGAGTTAATACTTTTAGTTAAAGATAAGATTATAAGGATGCTAATCTAGTCTTAATCCCTGTTACTATATTTAATAAAGTTAAAAACAGTATATTAAAGTATACATTATAAGTGTTAGATAACTAAACTTTAAAATAAACTATTAATATCTGTATAAACTTATAAACAGAGTATAACATTTATTAATAATAACAGGACTTTTAAGTAAGAAGATTAGTAAAAAGGACTTATAAGTATAAGTGCCCCTTAAGAGACTTTTTAAGGTATATGTAAGATTATAGTAAGGAGTGCTTAAAGCACTTAAATTATAACGAAATTAGTTATTAGCTGGAACAGCTGCTAAAAGATGTAAATAGCACGTTTAAACTAAAAGTAAAGCTTTAGTATTAAGAGAAACTGTATATTTATAACCTAGATAAATGAAAGGAGTATATCTAGTAAGTTTATAAGTCTTAACTTAAAGGACATATAAGTTAAGTTAAAACTCTTACATAAGCCTAGTAAGCATACGCCTTCCCGGGAATAAAGAAGCTAATTAAGGAAGTGGTTAATAACTATAATATCTGCTACTGGAAGTAGAATTAACGTTATAAGCCTTATAGGCTTTTTAAACCACTCCCTGTATTATAAACGTTATAGAGTTTAATCTTACTTAACTTCATTATTAAGATCTTAAAGTTTAGGGACCCTGTTATAAAAGTCACGTATAACTAAATCCTTATAATAATTAACAGATTAATAAAATGGGCTTACTTTTTACTAACCTTAAAGGATATAATAGTGGAGTAACTCGCTTATATATTTAAAAAAGAGGTAATTTTATAACACCTTTAGTTAGATAATATCGTTACAGATTAAGATAAACTAATCGTGTCAAAGTTCTAATAAGGATTAATGTAGAGAATAGGTGTAAAAAGTAAACTTTTAATAACATTCCACTTATAAACAGATAGTTAAACAGAGTAAGTTAACTAAATACTTATAATATATCTTTAAGCCTATATTAACTTTAAATAAGATAATTAACTTAAACTGTTACTAACAGCACAGATAACCTATAACATAACGCCAGTTAAGTTAACAGGTATGTTACTATTCTTTACTAATTACAGTAAGGAGCTTAAACTCCGTTAAGGGCCACTTACTGGTGCCCCTTAAGCTGTAATCCACGTAAACTGAATGTAAGAACTATATAACCATTTACAAGCTAAACTTAAGTTCACACGTGAATGAATAAAGAAGTTTACTAATAAACATTAAATTAAATAACTAATACTTAAGAAAGGATTTTATTATAATAGTAAATAAGTTAAGGGACCGACTTTTTAAAAGGGGGATTATATTTACCTTTTTTCATAAAACCTATATTTAAAACGACTTAGTAAAAAGCTTAACTTTAAAAGGTACAGACCGTTCTAAATTAAGAAAAAGGTCACCACCTTTAATTACAAACTAAACTTACCTGTTAGTATAAAGGTAAGGATTAAGGTTTTTCACATCTTACTTTTAAAACCTGCTTTAAAGGGAGTTCCTTTAGAAAAGAAGATTAAGATTAATACTGATAAGGATAAATACGACGTTAAGGAAGTTATAAACTTACGGAAGGGAAAGAACACGTTTAAATATCTTATTAAGTGGCTAGACTACAGCCCTGAAAGTAACTTATAAGAGCCAGTTAAAAACCTTAAGTGCCCAGACCTGATTATGGAGTTCCACTAAAAGAATCTAAACTAACTAAAAACCACCTGTAAAGAATAAGAAGTGAAGGTTAAACTAATTAGTGTAACCTTAAGGAGGTAAACTAACCAGTTTACTTTAAGAATAGGAAAATAAAATAAGATCTGACATTTAAACTGCTAAACTAAAAAGTAAGACCACTGTAGGATTTAAAACTTAAGAAGTGGTAGGAAACTCCTTAGTAGGTATAGAAGGATATTTATCAAAACCCCTAACTAGGGTTAAAAGGACCTTAAACCTAATAAAGAGGTTAGACCTTTAAAGCTCCTGGTAAGCTTTATATAAAAACAAGTTAGTAAAAAAAGAGCCACCCCTTACGTACTGGAAAAAGGAGTTACAGACTAAGTTAAGAAGAAGTTATTAGCTGTGGTGACCCCCTGGAAAAAGAACCAGCAGGTGTTCCTATTAAAAAGCCTCCTTAATTAAAGGACTTGTTAACTTTAAGAGGAGCGGCTAGACGGGCCTCCTCCTGCTCCTAGAAACGAAGGATCTCTACCTCCTGGCTAAATGTGGAAAAGGCTTACTCTTCCGTTCTGTAACGCTGGATTTTAATCTGTTTAAGTTAGGTAGTGGTTTTATAAAGCTTTTAGGTTTTCAGCTTTAAGTTCCACGTAGTAACGTCGTGCTTTACATTAAGACGGCGTTTTTTAAAAAGGAGCCGTTAGAGGAAGGCGTTACTGTAACTAAACGCGTTATATAAAGACGAAGCCCCTGTTAGTAAGTATTTAAAGTAACTGTCTGACCGTACAGTAATAAGACAGGAAAGCGATTTTAAAGAATAACGATTATAAGGCGACATTTACGATTTAAAAGTTAAAGTAAAGTCCGTAAGGTTACGGCGATAAGAGGTGTTGTTTTTTAAAGTGCGCTTTTATATACGGTTAGTAGGTATAGTTACGTTAAAGAAAGGAAACGTTTTTATTAGGATTCTTTATAGGAAAAGAATATTAAAAAGGGGGAATTATGTGATAACCCTGCAGGCCGTTACTTAGGCTGGAGCAGCTTAATAAATCCCCTATATAAGGAACAGTGTAGGAAGACAGTGTGCACGGTACTGCGTACTGGGCTAGGGGTGTAAAGACCTGAAGCCCTTATAACTAATTAGCAGCTGCTTAGTCTTAGTAAAGGTGCTTACCTATTAAGTAACTATAAGGCCCTTAAGTAGGAGGTGCTTAGTAGTAAGTTGCTTAGTTCTTTATTAAGTAACGGGCTATTAAGTAAGGTATAAGGTATCTCTGGCTGGTTAGTATAGATAGTTATGGTTGTGCTTATAACCACTGTGAGGACTCTGGTTCCTTACGCTAGTATTTAATGATTTATTTGTGTCTTACTGTTTAGACTTACCTTTGTGTATTATAGTGATAACGACTTACAGTGACATTAAACCCCCTGTTTAGGAGTGCTAGCTTAATAAGCCGTCTTCGGAACGCCCCTTACCTGTTAGCGTCCTGCCATACGTTCTGTCTTAACTTGCGCTAGTCCTCTTGAGGCCTGTGTCGGGTGCAGGTCGTAATACTTTATAAGAAGGATTAGTATGTATTTGACTTTGATTAGTACGTTATTAAAGCTATTATTATTAATAAATAACTATTTAAATAATAATTAGAAAAAAAGGGCTAATACTAACGTAGTGCCTCCTTTGTAATTAATGGAAAAAGAATACAGAAACCTTTCTATACTAACTATTAGCATTAGAGTATTACTTATAACACTTACCCTAGCCTAATAGATATTACTATAATAAACCATTAGAATTGGCCTAACTGCGATAAGCTATAGTAAAAGTAGTAATAAAAACCACTTAAGGACATACCTTAAGTTTAGTGCTTTAACTGTAATAAAAAAGGCTATATAGCTTAACAGTGCCCCTCTTTTAGGAGAGTTAGTTAAAAGGTAGTCTTAGATAGAGGAAAGTATATTAAGTTTAACTTTAAAGACGTGTATATTTAGATAATAAGTAATAAAGAAGATAATACTTAGATAAGTAAGTGCGATATAGAAGATAAGGGAAGTAAGGAAGAAGAGGAAGATCTTTAAGATACAGAGTATCTAGACTTTAAGGGAATTCTGTTAGAATTAATTACAGAAATGTAAGTTATTACTATAATAACCCTGTAGGCTGTCACTTAGGCTGGGGCAGCCTGATAAATCTCTTATAGAAGGAGTAGTGTAGGGAAGCAGTACGCACAGTCCTGCAGACTAGGCTAAGGGTGTAAAGACCTGAAGCCCTTACGATTAGTAAGGTGGTGCTTGCAGTATACCGGGTGCTTATGCTATAAGTAAAAGAAACCTTGTAAGTGGAATGCTTACGCAATGTAAAGTGCTCGCTATATAAGCGTCTGTAACATTATAAGTAAGGTATAAAGTACCTTTAGTTAGTTAATATAGATAGTTATAATTATAACTATAACTACTATAAGGGAGTCTTAGTTCCTTACGTTAGTATTTAATTATTTATTTATATCTTATTGTTTAAACTTAACTCTGTGTATTATAGTCATAGCGACTTACAGTAATATTAAACCCCTATCTAGGAGTGTTAGCTTAATAAGCTATCTTTAAAATACTTACTTAGTTTTTAATATCTTACTATACATTCTGTCTAAACCTGCATTAGTCCTCTTAAGGCTTATATTAGGTGTAGGTTATAATATAATACTAGCGTCTTAGTTCTGAACGTTATTGTGACGACCCTGTAAGCCGTCACTTGGGCCGGGGCGGCCCGACAAATCCCCCGCAGAAGGAACAGTGCGGAAGGGTGGTGTGCACCGTCCAGGCGCACTGGGCCAGGGGTGTAAAGACCTAAAGCCCCTACGACCAGTAAGGAAGTGCTTAGTGGCCTATAAGGATTAGTAACACTAAGCACCGTCCCGTTAATTGCTTAGCTATAATTACGTGGTGCACCACTAAGCATAACGGATTAAATAAGGTACGAAGTACCTTTAGTCAGTTAGTATAAATAGTTATGGTTATGCCTATAACTGTTGTAAGGAACTCTGATTCCTTACGCTAGTATTTAATTATTAATTTATATCCTACTATTTAAACTCACCTTTATATATTATAGTGACAGCAACTTATATTAACATTAAACCCCCCGTTTAGGAGTGTTAGTTTAATAAGCCGTTTTTAAAACACCCCTTACCTGTTAACGTCCTGTTATATATTCTGTTTTAACCTGCACCAGTCCTTTTAAGGCCTATATTAAGTGCAGGTTATAATATAATATTAACGTCCCAGTTTTAAATATTATTTATTAAATTCCCAGACACCACCCCTCTCCCCCCGTTAATATATTAACCTTTAAAAAAGGTAAAGAACCTAAGGAAGCCTAGGCTTAGTCTTAGCTCCCCACTGTCGATAAGTTAGCCACACGATTTAAAAAGTTAAACCTTAACTAACAGGGACTGGTTAAGGAATTTAATAAAGCCTTCCCTAGAGATATTAAAAGCCATATTAGTCTTATTAAAAAACTTTAAACTTAACTTAACATTATTAAACTGGAGAATAATAACCTTAAAGGCTTATAGAAAAAATAAGTAAAACTCCCTCCACTGTCACGTTTTAAAGAAGACTTTATATAACTGGAGTCCTAAATAACCCAGCTTTAAAGTTATATTACCTATTATAATAAACAGTTCTTTAAAGAACAAGGAAAGGTCAGGTTTATAAGAGCCCTATTAGATAAAGTAGCCGTTTGCTAATATAAACCTTATATAAAGATAATTAATAACCTTTTAGTAAATAAAGTATAAAAGGAGGCCCTTAAGACTTAAGCCCTTTTTAACAACTTTAATGTCTTTATTAACTAACTTTAGATTAAGTTTAAAAAATTAAACACTTTAAAACAGGCTAAATAGCACCTTATAACCTTAAGGTAGACGTTTTTAGTCTTTAAGTTCTCTACACACTTTAAATTAAAAGTGGTAAAAACCAAACTTAGTTAAGAGGCTTTAATAATACTGTTTTAAAGCGGTTTAAAAGAGCACGTTATTAGAGACCTTTATTAAAAGGATTAACTAAACCACCTTTAAGAGTTAGTTAAGATGGTTATTAAGGTTAATAATTAGTATTATAATTACTATTATTGGAAAAGCTTTTAAAAGGAATAAACTCCCCACCTATTAAAGAAGGGGAACTAGTTAATAGTGACAGGTCACCACCCTGGATTAATAGATATTAATATAGTAAACCGTTAGAATTAACCTAACTGTGACAAACCTTAATAATAACAGTAGTAAAAGCAGCCTAAGGACCTATCCCAGGTTCAGTACTTTAATTACGGTAAAAAAGGCTATATAGTATGGTAATACCTGTTATTAAAGTAAGTCGGTTAGAAATTAGTTTTAAAAGGGGGAAAGTACGTTAAGTTTAACTTAAGAGATATTTATATTAAGATAGTAAGTAATAAAAAGGATTACATCTAAATAAATAAGTGTAATCTGGGAGATAAGGAGGAAAAAGAAAAGGAACCTTAAAATATAGTGTACCTAGTCCTTAAAAGTGTCCTGGAAAAGTCAGCTATAAAGGTGCAGGTTATTATAAACTAACTTTAAGGTGGAAACTTAAAGTTATTAAAGGTATAGGTTACAGAAGATTAACTTTAGGAAAAAATGTTCTAATTAACTATTATAAGCTTTAAAAGCCTTATATTATAATTTTAGGAATTAAGGAAGTTTAGGAAAAACCCTAATTTAAACCTTATTAAAATAGTTAAGGGAGTTAAAGAACTAGCTTTTTAGGCCACTTAAATAGTAAAGTAAGCTTTAAAAGGTAAAAGATAATAAGTTAAAAGAATTAAATTAGAAAAGTGGAAGTTCTTCTTAATAATACCCCTTAAGACTCTTAAACACTTTAAGCACGTTAAGTAGATTAACACCCTTACCTCCCTGGAGGAAGGACAGCTTAAATAGCTGCCTTACATTAAAGCCGGCGTGCTTTAAACCAGTACCTTAAAGGTCCCTTAAGAAGGTATTAAGTAAGCACACTAATAGAGGGTTTAGGAGTTAAAGGAAAAGTATTAAAAGCTAATAAACGAAGTGGAGGACTTACCAGTTAAAGGCCTTATTATAACGTTTAAAGATAAAGTAATAAAGATTAGTTTATAACTTTATAATAAAGTTCACTTTACTAATTAGCTTAAATACTAACTTGTTAAGGAGGGTTACTTTATAAAAGAATAAGTTAGGTTATTATTACCTGGGTTTTAAAAAGAGGTTTAGGAGAAGTAATGGACTTAAAGGTAAGTGGAAGAAGAGAAGAAATAAGGTATTACTCCTCCCGTTCCATACTTTATAATTATAGCACCTGTAATTAATATTAACTATCCCAGCCATAGGGATATATTATAGATTGATTACATATATAATAACTGCACTTTTAACTAGTATTATAGACTTAAGGCCTTTTATAACCACTTTTTAAACATATAAAGATAGGATTACACAGTTATAAGGGTAAAATTAAAACCAGTTTATTATTAAGTCTTTTACTCCTTAATAAGAGAGTCTAGTAATAAACGAAAAGTCATTATCGTTAACTAAGCTCCCACCATGTGTTAGTAAGGAGGGGTATTTAATAACTGCCTAGTTATAACGTGTTTATTACACTTTAATAAAAAAGTTAAAGAGTAGTAGAAGTGAGAAGATTATTAATAGATTTAAGAGTAAAAGGACATTACTGTAATTTAAGTTTATAAAGTGTATTATTAACTTATTAAGGATTTTAGAAATATTGAACTGTTTAAAGTTAATTAGACGTTAAAGTGTAAAAACCTAGGAAGGGTTAATTATTAGGTTTATTAAAGTTGCCTGTTTTTTTTAAAAGGAGTTAGGAAAAGACTATAAGCCTTTTAAAAGGGTTAGAAATTAATAGTTTACTAATTAGCGAAAACCTTAAGAAGAAGGAAAGGCACTTAAAGGTTAGGCTGGATAAGACTTTAAGAATAGGTGATTATTATAACTTAGATGTTAAAGGAGTATAAGTATTATTCTGTTAGTGTTAACTTAATAAACGGGAGAGGGAGGCCGTTTAAAGTAAGAGTAGTGATTAATAACAGGAGTGTTTCTAACCAAATACACCCCTTATTAATTAATTAAAGGAAACTCCTTAATTAAAAGTATAAAGAGGTTATCTTTATTTAGAACGGAGAAGAAGGCCTGTATTAATATAATAATGGTAAAGTCACCTACTATTTACCACTTTTAATTAAAGTGGATAGGGATAAATAATAAATAGACTTTAATATTACATTAGTTATAAGGTATAATATAATCTTAAGTTTATCCTGGCTGGAAAAGTATAACCTTGTAATTAATTAGAGGAATGGCCACCTTACCTTTAATAAGTCCCTTAACTGTAATTACTGTTTAAAGTTAAAAAGGTATTAAACCACTCTAGAGATATATAAAGTACTTAAAAGCACATTAAACCCTTAAAACTAAACACAGTTTAAGTTAGGTTTATTAAGACGGTTAAAAGATTAAAAGGTTTACAATATTACCTAAATGATAATTTAAAAGGTGGAGAAAAGTAAGAAGCTAATTTACAGATAAGTGAAGAAGTTAACTTATCTAAGGTACTTGTAAAGTATAGGAAGTTTACCTTATTTTAAAAAAAGATATTATAATTATTAGACCACAGATTGTAAGACCACGAAATTAAGTTAAAGCCAGGAGTGAAACTCCATAGTTTCCAGCCCTACCACTTAAACCCCTAACAGGCTAAGGCCTTAAGGGAGTATGTTAATAAAAACCTAAAGAACAGCTTTATTATAGAGTCCCAGTCCCCAGTAGGGTACTTAGTGTTATTTGTCCTAAGAAAGGGAGATAGTAAGCTATATATAGTTATTAATTACTAAACGTTAAATAAGGATATAATTAAAAATCACTACTTATTACCACTTATTATAAAAATATAAGAGTGGATTATTAAAGTAAATTAGTTCTCTAGCCTTAACTTCCCTATAAGATTAAATTATATTAAAGTGAAAGAGGAGGACGAATATAAGACGGCTTTTCAAACTTATAACAGGTATTACCAGTATTATATTATACTAATAAGATTAATAAACACCTTTATAACCTTTTAAGGCCTTATTAACAGTGTTCTCCACCCCTTTTTTAATAAGTTTATCTTTATATATTTAAATAACGTTCTAATCTATTTTAAAACTTTAAAAAAACACTAAAAACACATATAACAGGTTTTAACAGCTTTTAAAAAGGTAAAACTGACAGTAAACCTGGAAAAGAGCCACTTTTATATTTAAGAACTGAACTATTTAAAGTTTAGGGTAACCCTTAGAAAGTTTAAAATGTAAATAGAGAAGATAAAGGCAGTTAAGGATTAACTTACTTTAAAAAATTAAATAAAATTATAAGCCTTTATCAATTTTGTAAACTTCTATCAGTATTTTATCAGGTATTTTATAAGAATTATAAAACTATTATATAAACTTATAAGGATAGGTAAACTATTTAAATAAACTAATAGATAATAAAAGGTGTTTAAAGACCTTAAACACACCTTTATTATAATATTAATCCTGGCTCTCCTTAACTTCTTAAAGCTATTTTAAGTTAAAATAGACTTTTTAAAATTCACAATTAGTAAAGAACTTAGTTAAGTCTAAGATAACGGAAAACGCCACCCAGTTACCTTCTTATTAAAAGGAATCCACAGCTTAGCCTTATAATACCTAATTTATAATAAGGAACTAATAATAATTATCTAATACTTTACTAAATGGGCACTGTACTTAAATGGTATAAAGGAACCGGTCTAGGTCTTTTCAGATTATAATAACCTTTAATACTTCCTAATAAAAGAACTTAACCTATAATAAGTATAATAGGTAGAGTTAATAGCCCCATTCCACTTCTAGATTCACCACGTTAAGGGAAAAGATAATAAATAAGCTAATACCCTTAATTAAAGACAGGATTATAAGGATGCTAATCTAGTCTTAATCCCTATTATTATATTTAATAAAACAGGGAATAACATATTAAAGTATATATTATAAATGTTAGATAACTAAACGTTAAAATAAACTATTAACGTTTATATAAACTTATAAATAAAGTATAACATTTATTAATAATAATAGGACTTTTAAGTAAAAAGAGTAATAAAAGGCACCTGTAAGTATAAATACCCGTCTGAAAACTTCTTAAGGCACTTATAAGATTGTGGTAAGGAGTGCCTAACATATCTAAATTATAATAAAACTAGCTATTAGCTGGAATAACTATTAGAAGGTGTAAATAACATGCCTAAATTAGGAGTAAGGCTCTGGTATTAAGAGAAACTGTACATTTATAACCTAGATAAGTGGAAAGAGTATATCTAACAGGTTTATAAATCTTAACTTAAAAGATATATAGGCCAGGTTAAGACTCTTATACAGGCCTAATAAACGTACACCTTCCCAGGAATAAAAAAGCTGGTTAAGGAAGTAGTTAATAATTATAATATCTGCTATTAAAAGCAGAATTAATATTATAAACCTTATAAACTTTTTAAACCACTCCCTATACTACAGGTATTATAAAGTTTAATCTTACTTAACTTTATCACTGGGATTTTAAAGTCTAGGGACCCTGTTATAAAAGTCACTTATAACCAGATCCTTATAATGGTTAACAGATTAATAAAATAGGCCTACTTTTTACTAACCTTAAAGGATATAATTATAAAGTAACTCACTTATATCTTTAAGAAAAAGGTAGTTTTATAACACCTTTAATTAAATAACATTATTACAGATTAAGATAAGCTAATTATATTAAAGTTTTAATAAAGATTAATATAAAAGATGGGTGTGAAAAGTAAGCTCTTAACAGCCTTCCACCTATAGACAGACAGCTAAATAAAGTAAGTTAACTAAATACTTATAATATATCTTTAAGCTTATATTAACTTTAAATAAGATAATTAGCTTAAACTATTACTAATAGTATAAATAACTTATAATATAACGCCAGTTAAGTTAATAAATATATCATTATTCTTTACTAATTACAGTAAGGAGCCTAAGCTCCGTTAAGAGCCGCCTATTAATACCCCCTAAGTTACAGTTTACACAGATTAGATATAAGAACTATATAACCACTTATAAGTTAAATTTAAGTTTATATATAAATAGATAAAAAAGTTTACTGATAAACATTAAATTAAATAACTAATACTTAAGAAAGGACTTTATTATAATAATAAATAAGTTAAGGGATTAACTTTTTAAAAGGGGGATTATATTTACCTTTTCTTATAAAACCTATATTTAAAATAACTTAATAAGAAGCTTAACTTTAAAAGGTACAGACTGTTTTAAATTAAGAAAAAGGTCGCCACCTCTAATTACAAATTAGACTTACCCATTAGTATAAAGGTGTAGATTAAGGTCTTCCACATCTCACTTTTAAAACCCGCCTTAAAAGGAGTTCCTTTAGAAAAGAAAATTAAGATTAATACTGATAAGGATAAATATAATATTAAGGAAGTTATAAATTTATAAAAGGGAAAGAACACATTTAAATATCTTATTAAGTGGTTAGATTACAGCCTTAAAAGTAACTTATAAGAGCCTGTTAAAAACCTTAAGTGCCTAAACCTAATTACGGAATTCTATTAAAAAAATCCAGACTAATTAAAGCTAATAATAAAAATTAGAAATAAAATAAGATCTAATATTTAAACTGCCTTATTAAAAAGTAAGATTATTATAGGATTTAAAGCCTAAAAAGTGGCAGGAAACTCCTTAATAGGTAAGGAAGGATATTTATTAAAACTCTTAACCAGGGTTATAAGGACCTTAGACTTAATAAGGAGGCTGGGCCTTTAAAACTCCTAATATGCTCCGCACGAGAATAAATGCTGTTAAGAAAGGGAGTCAGCTAAAGAAAAAAAAAAAAAAAAAAAAAAAAAAAAACAAAAAAAAAAAAAAAAAAAAAAAAAAAAAAAAAGTCGCCTTAAACCCTCCAGCCTTAAAGGGCAAGGATTTAAAGTAATAAAAGACCCTTATAAGACCTAAACTTATAACCTTTTATTAAAAGAAGATTATAAACCAGGTTAAAAAGACGTTACAGGCTGTAATAATCCCTTAGGGGGAAAGCCTGTAAGGAAAAAGTCCTAATCCTAGGAAACCAGTTTAGCCTAGACTGGGTCTGTTACCTTTACCTGGTTTTAAAAGGACAGAACCTTAGCCTTACAGGAGAACACTTTTATTACCTTCACTTTAATAACATATTATTAAGTTTTAACATATTATAACTTTATAAGGGAGTTACAGTATTTAATAACTATTTAGTTATATAAGGTGTTTAACTCCTTTTTCTTATTTATTAAACCCTTAATAAACTTATTAAAGTAATTAAACGCGTCATATAAAAAAGGTATATTAGCAGATTAACATTTATTATAACTATTAGATTATATTATAACTTAACATAATAGGGACTTAGTTTAATAATAAGTATAGGGAGATATCTGTAAATTAAAAACGTTAAGGGATTCTATAAAACGAATATAACGGTTATAAGGAGCCTTTTCCTGTTTTCTTTATCTTTTACACTTTTTAACATAGTTAAAAGATATAATAAAGGTAAAGAAGGAAGAAGACAGATTTAGCGATTCTTTATAGAAAAAGAATATTAAAAAGGGGGAATCGTGTAATAACCTTACAGGCTGTTACTTAAGCTAGGGCGGCCTGATAAATCCCTTATAAAAGGAACAGTGTGGAAGGGTGGTGTGTACCGTCCAGGTGTACTGGGCTAGGGGTGTAAAGACCTAAAGCCCTTATAATTAGTAAGGAAATACTTAATAGCTTATAAGGACTAATAACACTAAGTACCGTCCTGTTAACTACTTAACTATAATTACATAGTGCACCATTAAGTATAACGGATTAAGTAAGGTATAAAGTACCTTTAATTAGTTAGTATAGATAATTATAGTTATGCCTATAACCGCTATAAGGAACTCTGGTTCCTCACGTTAATATTTAATTATTCATTTATATCCTACTGTTCAGACTCACCTCTGTGCATTATAGTGACAGCGACCTATATTAACATTAAACCCCCCGTCTAGGAGTGCTAGCTTAATAAGCCGTCTTCGGAACGCCCCTTACCTATTAGCGTCCTGCTATACGTTCTGTCTTAACCCGCGCCAGTCCTCTCGAGGCCTGTGTCAGGTGCAGGTCGTAATACAAGAAGACAAGGAAGGCCAGCGCTGGTGATAAGAAGGGTGGCCGGCCGGCACGATAACGGCACGGCGCCGGCGGCAACAAGCCTTCCGTAGATAGATTCAGTAATTGAACCGTTATTACAATACAGTTTAGGCCTGAAAACGCTGTTTACTGCGTAGATTGCGCGTAATTACACGCAATTGCTTGTGTTCAGGGGCTCAGAGGCTAAAAAATCGTATATATAACCCTAACCCTACGCAGACGTAGACATCCTTGTGGATAAGACGGCGTGGATTGACAGATTCGAAGCGTTCTCTACCTCGGAGGACACAGCGCCCCTGATTTTGCGGCTTTCCCTACTGATGGAATCCTCGGGGCCCCAGGAGGGCCGAGAAGTGCTAAAGAGAGAGGACGTTGCGGTGCCGCTGTCCGGAGGGGATAGAGTGTTAATGACGTTGCAACTAAGTGTGGGGCTGCGCGTTGCCTACGAGCGCCGGTTTTGCGTGACGAAGGGGTACGTCGGCCTAGTGCCGCCGCTGACAGTGGTAGGGGATCGTCGTTGTCTCTTTTTTGGTGGCGACACGCCGTTTCTTGTGCGGCCGACGACTCCGACGACAACAACAACTGATGCGACGATAAAGAACGAGCATGTGGTTGCGGAGGAAGATGCAGATGCGAGTGGCAGTGCGGCGCCGGCGGTTGAAACGCTGCGGTGTGAGTTGGTGGAGAGTGCTACGTTCACGGCATGATGGACAGTGAGATGATGGGCCAGGGGTTCAAGACGGTGCGTTTCATTTGGTGTGATTGCTGTACTACTACTATTTTTGTTTCCTTTTCGTTATTTCTGTGTCTATTATTGCCCCAAACACGCTGGCTGTGCCAGAACTTGCATCACTTGTAACGAACCATCCTAAATGTCTTTCTCGGTCGGCTATTTTTCCCCGTTTCAAGCATCAACACTTGAATGTACGAGTAAATACTGACAACACATCATCCCAGGCAGTCGTTTTGTTGGGGAAGTTTAGTCAACTTCGCTTCATCAGGACCCCGACTCGACCTTCCGCCAGTTCAATGGCGGCAGTGGGCCATACTAACATGATCGAGTACGAACTTCACTGTACAGTTTTGGCCGGGGCGCCGGAAATGATAGCCCATTCTCCGGAACATGGCTCAATCAAAAACCTCTCCCAACGTATGCCAGTCCCGATTGAGGACAGGCTTCGAAAGAGCAAGAGCCCACCAAAAATCTTGCCGCAACCAACCATTCGGACGTCCGGCCCACCAAGAACATTGTGGCTGACGCGCTCGGGCTTTTGTGGGTATTTTTTACACCAATCCGTCGGTGAAGCCATTGAAGCCATTCCCAGTATGGATTAGCCTACCCAACACAGAAAAGAACAGGGGGGTTGTGGCAGCCGGGGTGTGATCTTTTCACGAATTTGCGCAAAACAGGCGGGAGCCAATTGGCCGATGCCATTCTTTTCAGCGGGCATTCACTTGACCTGCCCTGCATTTCGGCATCTATTTCTTTGTTTGCTGTTATTCTCGACACGCTTTAATCGATGACTTATCACCAGCGCGCCCCCTGTTACGGCACGAGGCTCGACCTAGGAGCTGGCATTAGCTATGCCAGCCTTCCAGACGTTTTCCGGGCCAAGAATGAGAAGAAGAAAACGAATCTTGGCTTAGGAAGCGGTGTGGCCGGTAGTAGCTTGCCTGATTTTCCCCAGCTCGCGGCCGAAAGTTTCGACGAACAATCTGAGGTAAAGTACTTGGTCCGAGGGAGAACGAGGAGACATATCACGAAGGCTGATTTGTGGTCATCTTTTAGGCGGGTTCGGAAATTGAATTTGACGATGGATATATTTTCCGCTTTGGTCGCCGATATCGACACCGCTTACCATGGGAGGATTTGAAGGATACCGGCGAGAATTCCTACGCACGTCCGTAGCTACACATCACCCTCCATACACTGTGCTCCTGTAGCTAACCATTCGCTGTAGGATATCTCTGTCCCAATGACGAGCGGGAGCAAGACCGACGGGATCTGCAACACGCCGTTCTCTACACACTCTTCGAGAACAATCTCCGCTTCGCACCCCTCTCGACAACATCCCGCATTGAAGTTCTGGATGTTTGCACCGGCACAGGTGTCTGGGCCGTCGATGTTGCCGACGAATGCCCGGAATGGGCCGTGGAAGGTGTGGACTGGTCGCCGGAGCAGCCCACCTGGGTTCCGCCGAATCTCAGCTTCTCTCTTGACGACATGCGTCTTCCTTGGCGCTTTGACAAGAAGTTCGACTACATTCACACGCGTGCAACCATGTACATGGGGTGCTGGGGTGACTTCAAGAATGAGGTGGTTCAGCAAGCTTTCGACAACTTGCACCCCGGCGGCTGGTTTGAAAGTCAGGAAATTGGGTCTTTGGTTGAATGCGATGACACGTCGTTGCAGTCTGATGCCCCTCTGGCGACCTGGGCTCGCGTATTCTACCAAGCTGGCTTGTCGATGGGCCGACCCCGTGACGCGGCTGATAAGATGTGCGAGTGGTACAAGGAAGTCGGTTTTGTCGACGTCGAGCAACGCGTTTTCAAGATGCCAATCGGGCGGTGGGCAAAATGTCCCAGACTGAAGGAGACCGGCAAGTACTGGCAAGTCTGCATGGATGATGCACTGGAGGGCCTTTCACTGCGGCTCTTTAACGAGGCTTTTGGCTGGGACGAAGCGAAAACCAAGGTAGGCCGTTTCACATCTACGCTGCTCAGAGATAAAGAGGAGATGCTGACCCGGAACTGCTTTAGGAGCTGCTAAGTAGAGTTAAGAAAGACTTCATGAGATTCGATGGTGATGTTCACGCATACACCAAGGTTTACGTTGTCACCGGACGCAAACCCCTGGCAATTCCAAGCGAGTCTGGACTAACTAAAACCATCTCGATGGACACCAAAGGAGGTCCAGACGCTACTATACTGAGACATCGGACAAGTCGGCTGACTCCCTCTTTATTACCCGGCATTTCACACTCCTCGATTTCGATTGACACCTCGAGCGCTGATACCTGGGAGGACACGAGCTGCAGCAACAAGGTCGATGAATCCGTCTCTGGAAACAGAGATGCCGGCTCAGTGTATTTTCGGAAACAGCGGGACGAGTTTGTCAACGACATCATCTGGAAACTTTGCCAGTACCTTGATTCCAAGGTTGCCGATGCGCGGCTTCAAAAGCTTGCGTCTCTAAGCATCGAGAACCCCCAGGATTCTGGCGAGACTTCGGGATCAACTTGTGCAGACGCACCAGCGCTGGAAAAAGCCCCCGAAGATGGCGCCGCATCGACTCAGAGTGCCATTGCGATTGAGAAACAGGGAGTAGGTTCCTTGGATAGGGGTGGTGGTGACGAAGACGGCGAAGAGGACGGCGACAACAGAAGACGAAAACGACCTCGGGTGGCGATATCCGGTGAAACTAGGAAACTTGCATGTCCTTACTTCAAGCGGACCCCAATAAAGTACAGCAAGTGGACGAGCTGCCCTGGGCCGGGCTGGGATGAGATTCACCGTGTCAAGTGAGTTAACAGGCCTACTACGTTTTCTTTTTCACGCATACGTCATGAGCTGACACATGTAGGGCTCATCTTTACAAACGCCACGCACTCCCTCTCCAATGTCCCCGTTGCTGGGAGCCCTTTCGCGCCGAAGCAGCGTATCGGGAGCATCTGCAGCAAGATCCACCCTGTGCTGTGCAGGCTGACCAGAAATCCATTGACGGATACACCAAGGAACAAGAGAGGATGCTCCGTAGCAGACGGAGAACCCGGCCTGATATGACTCGAGTGGACAAGTGGAACGAAATCTATCATATTTTGTTTCCTGATGACGATATCACCAACATGCCGAGTCCTTGTAAGTGCATCCCAGTGAGCTTCAATCCGGGGGAAAACAGGATGGCTGACCTATGGGCAGACTATGACAGCAGCGACGGTGACCGGATGGCAGTCATCGAGGACTATGCGGTTTTCCTCCGTCGCGAGATGCCTGCCGTTGTTCGTCGAGAGCTGGATGCGGTGTTCCAGGACGAATGGCGGATCCTCGAAGAGACTTTGCGACCTCGCATCGAACAAATGATAGTCGATCTCCAACCCCGGATGCTAAGGATGTTTCAACAGTCTGAAGCGATATCAGACGAAGAGCAACTCCCCGAGTCAGAAGAACTACCGCCAGGTCTTGATTCATCTCAACCCGCTTTTCAGGGCTTGGAGCTTGGTGCTGACCAGTGTCTACCAATTGACTACCCGGAGGATGTTGAACTGGCGTGGGATATCAACCCCTCACTGTCCGAGTCGACCGCCACGGCCTTCGCTGAGCCCTTTCTTGACATCAACTTCGAGAAGCTGCTGGATTCGAGCTTCAACCCGGCGGAAATCGGGTGCACTAGGCTAGATAGTCATCTCCAAGGGAATCAAGGTCCGGACACGGGGACAGATTAGAGATTGGAAATCTATTTTTGCTTCGATCCCTCGATGTCCGGCATTCCAGCTTCACCGTTAATACAACCAGTTTCCCTGCCAACCAGGGCAGCGCCCACACTTCATGGCGGAGGTAAATTTCCCTGGCCAACACCGTTCACCTCACCCTGCACGACCTCCATCCTGCTCTCCGACTCAATCCTTGCAGCAAGCACAATCGGCATTAGATACATGCTGATGGTCAACGCAAGCGGACCCCAGATTGTGATGCCATCGACGGTCGACAGATTCTGGGCTAGCACGCCTAATAGGTGAAAACCGGATATGACGACAAGGGATGCGAGCAGCTTCCTGCGGAACCATTCCTTCTCATGGAGAAGTTTCATTGTGAAGACGACTCCGAATGCAACACCCCACAACGTATAGGCGCCGGTACCCCAACCCAAGCCGACATCGGCAGCTAACCGACAGACGGGAACTGCCACGGCACTGACAAGAGCTGAGCCATGAGTTGTGGCGTGGAGAATGAGCTCGGCAATCCCGGGCGCAGGGGCTGTAGGTGCGGCGTTGGTAGCTACTGGGAGAAGCAAGAGTGAGGAGAGGGCGATGGCAACAGCCAGCTTGTGGGAATACCATCTCAGCGGGCGTGAAATACGCAGCGGTGCCCCAGATGAATGGTGACATGTCAGGGGCTTAGGGAGTTCGCGGGGGGGGAACTTGATGAGGTAACTTCGGTGATCCGGCAAGTGCAAATTTTCCAGAGGAGTTAGCGAATCCTTGAAGGCGCCCGAGGCCATCACTGTACACTAGGTCTTTATATCGTCAGTGAGGCTCAGAGACCAGGGACCAATGTCGTCAGAGGAGATCTGAGGGTGGGCGAGGAGGTGGGTGGGTGGCATCATGGGTTAGATGGCTTACACGAGTTGCTGAATGAACTACAGCACCCCCCCGAATCGGAAAGCGGGTCGTCCGAATGCCGTTCACTAGCGCTACGAAAGAGATTGACAGTTTTTTGGTCCATGTTCGTCGGAAGCTTCAAAGTTGGTTGCCAGGGGGGTCTCGAGGGGAGGTGCAATCGTGTTAGGATTACAGGGACAGAAAATGTGGTAGAGAGCAGAGAGGTTCGGGGAGCGACTAGATATAGCACACCAGCGCTAAAAGAAAAGGACAAAAAGCAGGCAAGACATGGTTACACGGATTGAGGTACTTACTCTTCCATCTAGTCTTAAAAAAGTGATAATTGGGTATTTCTCTAGCTAGTTATAATCAGCTCCATTTACACAGCCACACTCGTCCCCCTTTAAGTCCAAAGATGGAAAGGCACCGGCGCTGGCCAGGGGGGTCTTAAGGGGAGGTGCAATCGTGTTAGGATTACAGGGACAGAACATATGGTAGAGAGCGGAGAGGTTCGGGGAGCGACTGGATGCAGCGCGCCAGCGCCAAAAGAAAGAGAATGTCTATTTGCACTATGAGCCACACAACCACCACACACAACCCCAACCCTCGCCCGTACCAGAATGCCCGCCGCATCGCATCCACGGTTGCGAATGCGGCCACATTTTAACTAGACGCGTGGAGTTGAACCTCCTGGATTCTGAAGCCGTTTTAGAGCCTCTGTTCTGTTTGCCCTTATTTTCCGCGTTGATAATTACCACCAGCGGCATTGCCGTCAGAATCGCTCGGGATTAGAGTTCAAGGCACCATCGCGCGGCGGGCTATTTCTAGCTATCGAAGCTGCCAGTCATCCCAGTTATTTATGTGTGAATTAACTACCTACCCTGGGAGTAACAAACGCGAATGCGCGTGATGGTGATGGCGATGGTTGTGTGGTTAGTGGGTGGGGTCAACTAGTAAGGGTTAGGGTTGTTATAGGGAGTCATCGTGCAAATAGACGTTCTCAAAAGAAAAGGACAAAAAGCAGGCAGGACATGGTTACACGGATTAAGGCCAGAAGAGTGATAGTTGGGCATTTCTCCAACCAGTTACAATCAGCTTTATTTGCACAGCCACACCTTTCCCCCCTAAAGTCCAAAGACGGAAAGGCACCAGCACCGGCCAGGGCGAACACAAGACACCCGAGATCGCGCTTACGGTAGGTAGCCTCCCACCGTCCGCTCCAGTTTTTACTGATCCCTTTGCGTGGATAATAATTACCCCGAACGCTTTCACTGGGGTACATTAGACCCAGTTTATGAAATAGATGGTCTCGGATCGAATGCAGTGGCACATTGCCAATCGAGGGCGCTGAAATCTTCTCTTGCTGTTCCAACTCCAGTCTTGGTCTTTGTGGGTTACCTTACCGCCTCCCCTCCTCCAGAGAACCTTCTGGAGAAAATCTAGGCAATCACAACCTCTCCAAACTCAAATCCAGGGCCTTCACAGAAGGCCTCGCCGTCCATAAATCCATGGACATAACACTCGCCGACAAGAGTGTACGTCTCCGCCGCACATTTTCTCAGCACTACTGGCACGCTACACCCTTTCAGAATCCACACAGCGTCCCCTTTCTTTGCGTCCAGAGGTACCAGGCCGACCTGGCCCTCATATAGCGTAGCGAGTACTTTTGCTGTAGACCCAAGCTTCAAGCTCATCGTCTCTAACAGCCTCTGAGACAGGGGTAAGCTTTCAGGGTCTGGTGTTGCTACTACTCCTTCGCCACGTGCTTGGATTCCGTAAAGTAGATCAAAAAGACTCCGACCGCGGACGAGGAATCGTTTATTGTACTCGATCCACCGGTAGATGAGCGCGTTGTTCTGCGCATCTCCCACCCGGAGGCTGCCGATGGGAATCGTCTCGTCACCAAGGAGAAATATCTGATGAAGTTCATCGCGGAATCTTCTGGTGGGCGCGAAGTATTCCAGGTATCGAGCACTGCGATCCACGGTCAAGGCGCACATTATGTGATCAAGAAGGTCGCCGTCAAGCAGTGGTGGTAGCGTTGATTGCTTTTTGAGTGAGGATTTCCTTTTGCCACTGGTGTTGGTCGGTGAGGTCGACTGGGTAAAGTTATATTGATCGTAGTCACCGGCAATCCCTTCGACTATGCCCGTCGCGAGTCCGTCGATGTGGCCTAGGTGGACCGCCCGACATGATAGAGTACGAGCCGAGATATTAAGATGAACTTCCGGTTTCGTGTCACCACAAGCGCGGTAGCTGGGCGCAAATGTCTCATTGGTGAGCTCCTGCCATGGAAGTGGCACGAAGCAACCGATGTGACTCCGAGAAGGCTGACTCACCATCAGGGGAACCACGATTGGGCGGACTTCGACCCTCCAGTCCGGTATCCACGACGGCCAATGGCCTGCCTCAGTTTGGGTAGAGGCAAGGTGTGGGCGAAACAGCGGCGCAAAGCAGATGATGTCCAGACTGCCATATGCTTCAATGAAGTTGATGACGAACTTCGTATACACGGCCTCCACTGTGTTCTTCGGACTGTAATCGGGCTGGCCGACGATAGCACGATCCGCTTCCCTTGCGAGGCCCAGAAGCGAGTAGATCCTGTCCCTGGGGTCTGTACACTGGTAGTTCCCGGTAAACGCTAGGAGGGCTACCAGACTCATTCTTCCTCGGACCTCAGGCACCCGGAAAAGTTGGCGGACACGCCTCCGCCCCCACGCAACTCCCCATACGCTGCCATCCAAAACACCATTCTGGCTGCAGATATATAGGGCTTGCATAGCGTCGTAGAAATCATGGTACTCGATCCAGTTTCTCCCAAAATGGAAGCGAAGTACCGAGGGTAAGGCGAGCTCTTGCAAAGTCCACACTCGCGTCCACCACGGCTGCCGGAAGAACAGAGATATATCATCCCAAATCATCTCATTGGTCGAGAGGACGGGTAGCTCTTGAATAAGATGTCCCTGTTGAAAGTACCTCGCGAGTTTGCGGAGCATCCCGATAAGCCTCGCAGTTTGGTCCGTTCCCTCCCCAAGCCAAATCACAGTTCTGGCGGATTCGCAGTAGATACGGCCCATCAGCTGCACCTGCATCGCGCGTTCATGTTCGTCGTCCTGGTTGATGCAGATCGAGTCGATCCAAATCCAGTGGTCTTCTTCGAAGCATTTGTAGTCACAGAGAGCTTCAAGAAGCGGGAACACGGTATCCAGGACCGGGAAGGACACTCCCTCGATCTGGATTGTGCTAGTATATTGAGCTTCGCCCCAGACGTACGAGAATGTGGTGAATTTCGGACATGCTTTGTCGTCCAAGTTGAAGTTTTCAAGCCGGCCGCAAAGGGAGTTGCACGTGTCTCGATAGAGATGCAGCAAGCGGATGGACGCAAACTGCTTGTAGCAGTATTTTCGCGGCAACACGGTCGCCATGGTTGTTGTCATTGCAGTTGTCTTGCGGAGAATTTAGAGGTTGGGAGGCAGTCGTTGGCATCTGCACAATCATCGGAAGGTGCGCCCATTGGCCCACCACGAGTCGCCAGCAACCTCCCCTCTCCAAGCACTGCCACACAGCTCTCACCGAATCGCCTTCCTCTTCCCACTTCCTCGCACCTCAGGCTTCCCCACCGCCGCCCCCCTCTTCAGAAACTCCCGATACGCCTTCTTCGGCCTCCTCGCCCCATCCCCACTCACCTCCTCCTCCCTCCAAATATTCCACCCAACTTGCTCCCAAACCCGCAACTGCGCAACGAAATTCTCGCTCGGCCTGACCTCTCTGCGCTTCCCCGCGACGTAGGCGAGCGTCTTGTCGGCCCCCTTGCTCCACTTACGCATCAAGTAGGCTGTCACCACGGTCGGAGAGCGCGACACTCCCGCGATGCAATGCACCAGTACATTCCGCCCTGCTGCTATCTGGGCATCGATGAACTCGCACACGGTTTGGAGATGCACTAGTAGGTCCTGCGTGTCTGAGTCGAACGCGGGGATGAACAGGTGTCGATTTTCTTTTTCATTTTCTTCTGAGCTCAAGTTGCCGTTGTCTGAAGAGGGAATCTGGGCCTGGAATCGCGCGGTCGCCCAGCGGGGGTGTCGCTCCTCAAGGAGGGAAACGATGGCGCCGATGTCGTGAGACTGCAGCGCGGGGATGTGATGGGATGCAATGATGTTCCCGAGGTACACACCCGGGATGATTCGAGAAATGGAGACGAATCGTTCTTCGTCCGCTTCCACTGCTGCTTCATGGTCGGTTGTGGCCATTGGGTCAGATGTGGTTACTGGAGTGAGATGAGTGCGGGGTATGCACACTCACGGCAGCCAACAAAATAACATGAGGTGCCAATGCCTAGGCGAAAACCGCCAGCTGCGGTCACGGGGTTGACCGCCATGGTCAAAAGGCGACACAAACCGTAAAATAAAACACTAGGATCACAGTCATTCGCCAGAGAATCGAGATCCGGCGAGGAGATTCTCATCCGGAAGACGCTTCATCACCTAGATAGCCGTTGGAAAGAACAGAAAGATGAGGCAATAACCCTAATTCAAGTAGTAGTCGTCAGGGAAAATTCAAGTTTGGCGTCACCGCCGTCCATTGTGGCGCATCCGGAGTCCCAACTTTGGCACACAATGGCCCGAGCCAGGATTGACGACCTGGAGCCAAGCTTATCACATCCTACTATCCGATCCACTACCTCGCCTCTCACACAACCGCTCCGTCATTATGCCACGCACGAGGCTTTGAGCGAGGAATCGAGCTAAGTGCCGAATTTCAGTCCAACGGCTCGCCAAACATTACCTAATTACTCAGAACTGCTGACTGGGGATCATTTCCGAGCCCTCGAGTCCGAGGAAACGAACGCGCCCTGAGAAGCACATCAACCCCGCAATATATCTAGCGCGCCACCCTCACCACGCATGGTGTTTCTGACGGACACCCCTCTGGATCACTTAGCTGCAGGATATTCCCATTTGGGAGCGTCACGCGTGATCGTGCATTATGGTGGCGGCTGCAGTCCAGGTGAAGAACAACCCTTCTTCTGACCTTTTCTCAAGTCCATCTTCACCTTGGGAAAAAAAAATACCTTCCCTGGGTTTCACACACCGACCAGACCAAATCCCCAACCCACATAGTGACGCCTCCTCCTTCTCACCTACTTCCTCTGTCAAAGAAAAAAAAAATACGCCAAAGAAACAATGTCCAACTCACCTCCCCCAACAGCCCAACAACTCACCGGCTTCTCAGGCTACATCCACTCCTCCACCGCCCCCTGGTTCGCCTCCACTCCCGACCTCCCCTAGCCAGCGCGCCAGCTCCTCGAAGAGTACAGCGGCATCCCCCCCTCAGTCATCG